>Ga0255380_10144_pt1 | contig 12021 bp, 7 predicted proteins | sample ANMaggSeSYBR01G8_FD_182107 | JGI IMG/M metagenome (GOLD analysis project Ga0255380, IMG submission 182107) | Sediment cell enrichment communities from methane seep in Santa Monica Basin, California, United Staets - ANME aggregate JGI... | ecosystem: Environmental > Aquatic > Marine > Cold seeps >... | reverse complement strand
TTTTTTATTGCGCTTTAACCACGCTGGGAATTTACAAAAGTTTAGTAAATAATTCAAAACCCTAAAATCTCCACCCAACACTAAACGTAACCGTCGGTAAAGCCGGCACAAACGCAGGCCAGGAAAATAAAAACCAGTCCGATCCCGAAGAAGTGTGTTCTAAGCTCGACCAGCTAAAAATCGCCAGTGTTTGGTTAATCCTGAAATCTAATACTATGGGTTTAAATTCATGCCAGTAACCAATTGTAACATTGGAGATTTATAATGTATTGGGCAAAAAAATCTGTGGTTTGGTGGATAAAACGCAAATAGCCGGTAGTTATTCTGTCCGCTGGGATGGTAGAAATGAACTGGGTAACGCAGTGGTTTCAGGAGTTTATTTGTATCAAATTAATGCCGGTGAATTTCATGATGTAAAAAAGATGTTGATGTTACAATAAGGAAAATTGTTTTATAGTATTGCTAATAAACTCTTCAGTTTTTGCGAAAGTTTTTGTACGGTACTCTTCACAATAATTTTTGTAAAACGTCAAAAGTGAAACGATACTGATTCCATTGCTTTAAGCGATGGAATCAGTAAGCAATGTCTTCCGCAATTTTTCTAAATTTTAAAAATTTTGGTTCTGGTGCTAAAGTTGCCCCCCCCCATTTTTCACTCCTTTTCAACACCGATTCGGAACAAATCCTTATTATAAGCACTTCAAAAAATGCCTTGACAATGATTAAATATTGCAATATATTATTAAACTTTCAATGATTTCACTTTTCTATAATACCAATCGTTGTGTGTGTTATTAAACCCAAATAATGTAAAAACCCGACGATTAATATTGATAGGAAGCTTTTAAAAAGGAACAAGACGCTATGAAGAAACTTACTGAGAACCAGATCCAACAGATTCAGCAAGCCACCGAGGATATACTGGACCGTACCGGGGTTGAGGTGCAACACCCCGGACTCCTCGCTATCGCCGCAAAAGCGGGCGCCCGGATTGATGATGCAAGCAGCACGGTGCGGATTCCGCCACAACTGTTGCGTGAGTTGATAGAACAGGTGCCGTCGCAGTACACCATCGCCGGTTCCGGGGAAGCGCAGTGGACCGTTGGCGGCGGCGACCAATACTGCCTGGCTATCGTTACAGATCCGTGGATCGTGGACTATGACAGCGGTGAGCCGCGCAAGCCCTGCCTGGAAGATGTACGCCGTCATACGCAAATAGCCCAGCGGCTGGATCAGGTAGCGGCTATTAGCCTGATGGATTATCCTGTCAGCGATTTTCCCGGTCCCGACTCGAACCTGCGTGCTATGGAAGAGTATCTGCTCAACCACGATAAACACCTCCAGGTGATGGCAACTTCCCGGGAAAGTCTGGATCGCTGGTTTCGGATCGGACGCATCCTGTTGCGCGGGGGAGAACTAAAGGGGAGCCGACTGATGACCGTGGCTGTGGCAGTGCGCTCGCCCCTGACCCTTACAGGATTGAACGCCGAGCTGCTGCTATCTGCGTGCGAGCGCGATCTGCCGGTGGTACCCACAATCTGTCCTATGGCAGGAACCACCGCACCCTACAGCAAGGCAGGTACGCTGCTTCTCGGTAACGTGGAGATAGTCTTCATGGCGGCATTAACGCAGATGATCAGTCCGGGCAATCCTTATCTCTATGCTTTCGGACCGTCGCGTACGGACATGCGCAATGGCGGGGATATGTACTACACGCTGGATAAAGTGCTGTGGAAAATCGCCAGTGTTCAACTGGGTAAGGCTTATCGAATTCCCACCGCGGCTGAGTGCGGAGGCACTATGACCACGCGTTACGATCTACAGAGCGGAGCCGAGGGCATGCTTTTTATGCTGGCGGCGCAACAGTCAGGCGCGGACCTGCTGGCAGGGATCGGCTCGTGTGGCAACGCCATGGCTATGTCCGGGGAGATGATGCTGGTGCATACCGCTTGGCTGGAGGCGGCGCGCTTTCTCACCGCAGGTATCGACACGGATACTCATCTATCTGTGGAGAATATTCTGCGCACCGGACCGGGAGGACATTATATGGAGGACGAACTGACTATCGATCTTTTACGTTCCGATGAATTTTTCAACAGCGAGTTGTTCGACTACGGCGACCTGCATGAAGGTCAGTCATCCATGCTCGAACGTGCACACCAGAAGGCAGAGGAGATGGTGGCTGGATTCGAGTGTCCTCATCCCGGAGATGTGCAGGAAGAGCTGCGGCGTTTCTTCCGGGACGAGTGTGGCGGATGAGAGATGAACTGCTGGCAGAGTTTCTTCATTCTAACACATCCGCATGCAGCCCATGCCCAATGCCATTAGCATAATAATAATATGAGACGTCAAAAACAATTGGCTATTCACAATTCTCAATTGACTTAAAAAAATCAGGAATCGGCTGTAAAAGTCGGTATTGCAGGTTTAACATTAATTTCAATTTAACAAAGGAGCAACATAATGAAAACATTAAAAATTTTATTTTCTGTATTTGTTTTGCTTTTACTTTATAGATGCTCATCCGAAAAGATAGCAAATAATGCCTTTTTTATCGCCCCATCCGGAAATGATAGTTGGTCGGGAAAATTAGCCGAACCGAACAAAAATGAAACTGACGGTCCTTATGCGAGCATCCAAAAAGCACAGGAGGCAATTCGTGAATTAAAAAAGATGGGTAAATTACCTGCCGATGGAATAACAGTTTATGTACGTGAAGGATATTATTCAATATCAAAGACAATCAAATTGACCACGGAAGACTCGGGAGAAAAAAACGCTCCCATTACCTGGCGCGCTTATCCTAATGAGAGAGTTGTTTTTTCAGGGGGGGAAACAATATCAGGTTTTATTAAAATTAGAGATGCTGAGATTTTAAAACGAATTGAAAAAACTTATCATGATTCAATCCTGGTGTGTGATTTGAAGAAATTGGATATATTTGATTCCTGGAAATTAAAACCAAAAGAGTTAACTTTTCATCTGCAGAAACCGCTGGCGATGGAATTGTTTTTTAACGACGAAGCAATGACATTAGCCCGTTATCCAAACGAAGGCTGGTTAGAAATTGCTGATGTGCCACAATTTGGAACAGAACTAATTCATAAAGGATGTTTGCCTCATACACGTTTTGGCATTCCGGTTGGAAAGCACTATGGCAGGTTCAAGTATGAAAGTGATCGACCGGAACGCTGGCAAAAGACAGAAGATATTTGGATGCATGGATATTGGTCATGGGATTGGGCAGATAATTATGATAAAATAGAAAAAATTGATGCAATAAAAAAAGAAATCTATCCGGCTGCGCCTTTTAGTGGCTATGGTTATACTAAAGGACAACGGTTCTATTTTTTAAATGTTCTCGAAGAGTTGGATTCTCCCGGCGAATATTACATAAATCGAAAAACAGGGGAACTATATTTTTGGGCGCCTGAAAATATTAATACAGGAAAAGTTGTTGTTTCGATCATGGAAGAACCTTTGCTTGTTTTGGAAAACACGTCGTATATTAATATTGAAGCTATTACCTTTGAATGCTCTCGAACCACAGCAGTCAAGATTATTGGTGGTAATAGTAATAAAATCGCCGGTTGTGTTTTTCGGAATCTCGGCTATATGGCTGTTATTATTGATGGTGGAGAAAAAAATGGAATCCTCAGTTGTGATATTTATGGAACTGCTGGCGGCGGAATTCAACTGACCGGTGGTGACCGTAAGACCTTGATGCCGGCAAATAATTATGCTAAAAACAATCATGTCTATAATTTCGGAAGAGTTTTCAGAACGCACAGTCCGGCTATTAATATGAAAGGCGTAGGTAATCGGTTATCTCATAACTATATTCATGATTCCCCTCATGCCGGTGTGTATTTTAGTGGAAATGAACACATCCTTGAATTTAATGAGATTCACGATATTGCCAAAGAAACCGGTGATGTGGGTGCTTTTTACATCGGCAGAGACTGGACTTGCCGCGGTAATATAATTCGCTACAATTATTTCCATCACCTTTTTGGACCTGGCTTGCATGGCGTTCGCGCTGTTTATCTTGATGATTTTTCAAGTGGAACAACAATATTTGGCAACGTTTTTTACCAGGCAGGACGAGCTGCGTTCATTGGCGGCGGAAGAGATAATATTATTGAAAATAATATTTTTGTAGAATGTGATCCTTCTATTCAAGTTGATGCCCGTGGTTTAAGCTGGGCAAATAATTATTTTGATAAATCGAGTAAACTTTATTACAGTACGCTATTCGACCGAATGGATGCGGTAAGTTTTAGTCAGCCACCATACAGTGAAAAATATCCGGAACTGCTAACGCTCTATGATGATGACCCGGCTATACCGAAAAATAATAAAATTGTTCGCAACGTTTCTTTTGGTGGAAGATTTATTGATCTGTATGACAAACTCAATTTTGAAATGGTTGAAGTAAAGGACAATTTAATTGGCGATACTGTATTATTGAGAGAAAGCCTGGAATCAGATCAATCGGATAATTTCCAAACATTCAAATATGGTCATGTTGAGACTATGGAAAACATGAAAGGAAATAAATTTTTGGAAGAAAATCCTGGTTTTAAGGACATTGAAAAAGGGAAATTCCAGTTGAATGATAATTCTCCTGCTTATGAACTCGGGTTCAAAAAGATACCGATCGAGAAAATCGGATTGTATATTGATGAGTATAGAACACAGATGACAATGGAACGCAGATGACGCTGATTTGCACGCCTGCCCGTCCGAAATGAAGGCGGGGATAAAAAATTAAATATTAATAAAAATAAGGAGAAATAAAAATGAAAACTTTTATTAAAAAATCAAAACGGTTTTTTTTGTTTGCTGTAATGGTTTGTCTTATTATATCAGGATGTTCAAATTCCGGAAACAAAGAAAACACTGATGTTGAAAAAATTACTGTTGCCGACATTAATGTTTTTGAAGGAAATTTCTGGAGAAATCAGGCATTAACGGATATTATGCCATACTGGATAAAACATTCCCTTGATACTGTTGACGGTGCTTTTATTACAAATTTTGACAGAAGTTGGAATCAAATTAAAGGAACGGAAAAACATCCGAGTATGATTTCAAGGCATGTTTTTGGGTATTCTGTTGCTTATCTTTTTACAGGTGAAGAAAAATATTTGGAAATTGCTTCCGATGCTGTGGATTTTCTTTTGGAGCATGCGTGGGACAAAGAATATGGCGGATGGTATAATCGTCTTGATAAACAAGGAAATCCGATAGACTCCACAAAAAATACCTTTGTGCAATTTTATACAAATACAGGATTATCATTGTATTACTTGGTTACGCATGACAAAAATGTACTTCAATACATTGAAAAATCAAACGAAATTGCAGAGACAAAAAGGCGTGACCCTATCAATGACGGCTTCTATAATATTTTAAACAGAGATTTAAGTGTAAAAGATTATGGTAAAAATTTCTCATCAGAAGTTGTTCCTGTTTCCAGCTATATGCTTTATTTATATCTTGCAACAAGGAATGATAAATATCTTCATCAGGCGGAAAGAATTATGAATATTGCCCTGGATAAAATGCAGTGCCCTGAAACCAGCTGGATTATAGAACCATTTGATAGAGATTGGAATTGTATAACAAGAAATAGTGGTTTAAACACGGAAATAAATATCGGTCATAATCAGGAAGTTGTATGGATGTTTTACCGACTTTATCTTTTAACAGGAAAGAAGGAATATTTAGATTCAACAATGGCTATTACAGAAAAAATTTACAAATGGGGAGTTGCTGAAAATGGAGCATGGTATAGTAGTTGTGGAAGAAAAGACCCTTCTATGCATACCGATTTTTCATATTGGTGGATACAGGTTTATGGAAATATGTTTGACATTTTAAATTTTAAACTTACCGGAGATAAAGAATATCTTGACAATTTTAAAAAAGGCGCTGATTTTTGGAATAAATATTTTATTGATAAAAAATATGGTGAAACTTATAGAGGCGTTTTTCTTGACGGGAAAATAAAAGATGATATAAAAGCAGCGAGTGATAAAACTTCTTATCATGCAATGGAATACAGTCTGTTAATTTCTTGTTATTTAGATTTATGGGTAAATAAAAAACCGGTTGAGCTATATTATTGTGTTCAATCTCCCCAAAAGAATGAAAAGTTTTATCCATCTCCAATTGAAGATATGTCAATAAAAATTGAAAAAGTAACAATAAACGGAGAGAACTGGACAGATTTCAATAAAGACGAAGCATACATTAATTTGCCGAAATTGGAAAAAATTGAGATGAAGGTTGTTTTGAAGTAATAGAAAACGAATAGAACGCGGATGACGCCGATAACATGGATTTGCACGGATAAAAAATTGTAATAAAATGAATGAACCAAAAAATCTATGAATATTTCATAATTATAATCCGGGTCCAGCGCTCCGGTTAAAACGTTCAGCGCTATCTCACGGTTAGTGTTTATTTGCTTTTTGTTTTTGATGTTTTCCGGCTCTCAGGTTTGGGCACAGCAAAGCAAGTGGGAATGGGCGGCGCCGAATGAGGTGCCGGGCGAACGTTATGAGGCGATGGTGCCAAATACTCTTGACCTTGCCGAACGTGCGGAGATAGCGCTGAACGTTTTAACCGGAGCGCTGGACCCGGATTATAATTATGAAATATTCTTCTTTACTTCGTTCCGATACCAGCCACCGTTTATGGTTCACGACCGTACGGGACTACCGACTATCAATCCGAAATTTGCCGAATCACTGCCGATGATGCGGGTGATGTGCGGCAACAATTTCAACCGTGATATCGAAACACACATGATGGAATATATGGCATGTCAAGCCACCGGCGAAGATGGTCTTTATTATTCGCTCAAGAAAAATCGATCGTGGCACAGGGCGGATGAGGATTTCGCGAACGTTTGTGGTAATGCGCGTTACATTCTGGCGATGCTGGCATGGTATAATATGACTAACGATGCGGTATGGAAGGAACGGGTGGACAGGGTGATAGACCGTTTGTCCGAAATAGCCCTTTACAAAGATGACTATGCTTATTATCCGGTTTCCAATATCGGTGAATGGTTCAGTTGGGGTCGCAAAACAGGCTGGCTGGAGAAGAAAGAACCGATTACAGGAGCGCCCGGCGAGCATCCCACGGTTTTGTACGTTGGTCCGGTATTGCGGGGTCTGGCTAAAGCAGCGGAAATTACAGATAACTCCAATATCCGCGGACTGGGCGACAAGCTGGTGCCTTTTATTAAAAAGCCCCGCCACTGGCAGGCGGAACAGGAATCGGCATTTGTTGACGGTCCGAGCCTCGCACATTGGCACTTTCATTTTCACGGGTGGGTAGCTGCGCTGCGTGGATTGCTGAATTACGCCATGCTGACAGAGGACGCAGACCTGATGGAGTTTGTACGCGACGGCTATGATTACGGGCGCAATTATGGTATCGCACGCATCGGCTGGTTTCCGGAATTAACTAACACCAATGCACAGTGCGAGACCTGCTGTATCGCTGATATGGTGGCAATATCTATCAAGCTGTGCGACGCTGGAGTGGGCGATTACTGGGACGATGTTGACCGTTATGTACGTAATCAGTTGGTGGAACAGCAGTATATAAACAAGGACTATCTGACAAAAGTCTCAGAGGCGGGTCCGGTGCGCAAGGTTGACCGCCCCCGGGAAACGGACGAGAATGTAATCGAGCGAAACCTGGGTGGTTTTGCGGGCAGGGCAATGGTCGATCATGATACTGATCCGTGGAACATGCACTGTTGCACCGGTAACGGAACCCAGGCGCTGTATTATGCATGGGAAGCGATTACGCGGTTCAAAAACGGGTTGGCGCAGGTGAATTTACTGTTGAACCGTGCGTCGGCGTGGATGGATATCGACAGTTATCTCCCCTATGAAGGCAAGGTAGTACTGAAGAACAAGCAGGCAAAGATGGTTACGGTGCGGATACCTCGCTGGGTGGATAAAAGCAAACTAATGGTTGAACGCAGGTGGGGTGCGATCAAACCAATATGGTCGGGCAACTATCTACTCTGTAACAGCCTTGACAGAGGTGAGGTAATTACGATTACTTTTCCGGTGGATGAACGCATCGAAAAAGCGAAACTATATAATACGGAATATACGTTTACTTTCAGGGGCAACACGGTGGTGGATGTCAACCCTGGTTCCACGCCGCAGGAGTATCTAAAAGCAGGATATTACCCGTTCTACGTGCGGGACTATATAAAAGCGAAAACGGCTCCAATGAAAATAAAGGAACGATTTATTTCAACAGTGATATTACCATGGTAAAAATTTGTGGCAATATCTAATAAATCAATGAATAATTAATACAAAAAAAGATTTATAAAATGAACGATATCTTTGTATATGGCGCCCAATATTTTCGTCCGCCGAATCCATGCTGTTCCCGGCACTGGTTTCATCTCCGAAATATTAGGGATAACCTGGGATTCAATACCGTGAAATTGTGGGTGATGTGGAATGCGTGTCATCCTTTTCCAGAGACGTTCAATTTTGAAGAACTGGAAGAAATTGTTGAAATTTGTAAAGAACTTGGGCTGAATGTTCTTCTCCAAACGGTACTTGAAAATGCCCCTTACTGGATGGAGAGAGAATTTCCGGATGCTCGGTACGTCAATGCACGCGGACAGGCACAGGAACTTTCCGGGAACGGCAACACCCCGACTGGCGGTCATCCTGGTCTCTGTTTTGATCACCCTAGCGTGCGGGAGCATGGAACCGCTTTTCTGCGATCCTGTGGCGAATTCGGCAGGCGACATCCCTGTGTCATCGGATATGATTGCTGGAACGAGCCCCACATCGAGCCGGTATGGAACGATAATTTCTGGGCGAATCTGGGCGACAAACTGTTCTGCTACTGCCCCTTTTCTACCGAGAAGTTTCGGGATTGGGTTCGAAATAAATACGGAACGTTAGAAAATGTCAATCAAAGCTGGGCTCGCTACTTTACCGAATGGGAAGATGTTCGCACGCCATTCCGTTGCGGCACCTATTCCGACTGGCTGGATTGGTACCGCTTTTGGTTCGACAATCTGAAAGAGCAGCAAGCCTGGCGATATGCTACATTAAAAAAGGCAGACCCGGATCGGTTCGTAATGAGTCATGCCGGTGGGGTTCCTCCCTTTCTTCCACGGGTTGAGGCAGGTATAAACAATTATTCGTTGCCTGAACCCGTGGATATGTGGGGATGTTCCTTTGCCCCCAGATTTCAAAACTGGCGAACATCAGAGTGCGCCGGCGTTTTGGACATTACTCGCAGTTGTGCAAAGGATAAACCTTTCTGGGTTGCTGAAATGGCAGGCGGCTCCGGGCACTACAGTGGTTTGTCTCGATGTCCCTTACCCCGTCCTAAAGATATTCGCACCTGGAACTGGCTATCAATCGCCTCCGGTGCTAAAGGGATCATGTACTGGTGTTACCTTTCGGAAATAACTACCGGCGAAGCGCCGGGCTTTGGATTGGTAAAGTTCGATGGCTCCCTTACGCCTCGGGCAAGGGAAGCCGCCTCGATTGGGAAATTACTAAAGAGATATGCCCATGTTTTTAACGACTATCAGCCTCAACCACAGGCAGCAATTCTTTTTGATCCCGATAATTCCAATTTGACTTTCGCCCAGGAAGACAATGATGTCTTTGGCTCCGAAACTCACATTGGCTGGTACTGGGCAGTCTGGAATGCGGACATCCACGCAAGGTATCTCCGCTTTTCAGATTTGGCTCACGTAACTGAGAAAGTGCTGATCGTGCCAGCTTGCCAGATTGTAACCGAACAAGTAGCTGTTCATCTGCGGAGGTACGTTGAAGGAGGTGGTACCTTGATCGTAGAGAATCATTTTGGTCTTTTTTCGGAGCACGGCATGCAGCAAACCCCGGTGCCTCCATTTGGTCTGGCAGAAGTCTGTGGGTTGGAAGAGGATGAATCGGAGAGCACTTTCGACTCTGAAAAGCCGTTTCTGTTCAATCCCCTGGAAGAACCTTACAGCCAAGCTGTTCACCGCTGTCCAACTGTCCTTATGACCGAGCCGGTAGATGCGGAATTTCGGGCACGCACTTTTGTTACTCCACTTTTGCTCACAACAGCCCGCTCTATCGGTGAGTGTCTGGGCAATTCTTTGGCTGCCCATAATCGCTTTGGTCGGGGCGAAACCTACTATTTTGGCACTTGCCTCGGTCGATCCTTGTTTCATCGGGATGAAGGCGCAGGCAGCATCATTGGTGCTATCCTTTCACAAAAGATCAAGCCAACGGTCAAAGGGAAAAACCTTCGACCACGTCTGATCGATGCCGGGAAGGAAGCGCTTTTGTGTGTTTTCAACGATAGCCGATCTGAAGCCTACACCGAGTCCATTGCTGTTCCGGATATATTCCACCAGGCTATTGATATTCGCACGGAAAAAAGAGTATCGGTCAGGGAAAGTGTGGTTAAAGTAACGGTGGACTGCGAAGACGTTGTCGTGCTTTATTTATGGGAGAAAAAATGTTTCAACGGTCTAAATCAATAATACTAATTATTAGTATAATAGTATCTGCTATTATTGTTACTATATTTTCAGCCTGGGCTGCAGATGGCTCGCTCAGTGAAAGCCGGCGTGAGCGTTGTGTGAAAATACTTTACCAGGGACTCGATCACGATGGTTATTTCTGGACTAGTGTACATGCTGCGGAAGCCTTGTTGTGGAATGGATATTTTGATGGTGTAAAAGAGAAATTTGCTGCCATGGAGGATAATGCCGGAGCCAGGCACAGAATTGGTGTGTGGCGTGTTCTTGCCAGGGCAAACATAAAGAATCCTGTTGAATACCACAAATACCTGAATCTCATCAGCGCCGCTTTCGTTAATTCCCAGAGTCCTGACCGACTTCACGCAATCGAGACTCTTGGCAAACTTGGTTTCTCCAAACAATTGCCCGAAATCGTTCATGCTTCAAATAAAGAAAAAGAAGAAGTTAAAGTGTATGCCCGCTGGGTTCTTGCTAATGACGGCGACCCGGAAAACGAAGATGCTCTATCTGAATTACTCAGTTCAGAAAACAGCAAGCTTTATGGAACTGCCGGCTATGCATTGCGATTTTTTGATAATGTCCAGCCCAGGACTTTTTCGCTTCTTGAGCAATGCGCAGCGCGGCTTCCCTTCAATGCTGAAAATCGTATTTATGTTTCAAGTGCGATGTATGTACACGCATCTCCCGAAAAAAAAAGAACAGGCAAAAAGGGAACTGCTAAAATATGCCGACGGAAATAAAAATGAGAGATATGAAGTATGCGAAGCGCTGAGTTACAAGGGGGGAAAATCGGATATTGAATTTCTTAAAAATCTGCTTGATGATCCTGACATGGATGTGCGTGTGAGTGCGGCAAATGCTGTTATCCGTATAGAGCGGAGAGAGCACCGTGGGTTACGGTGGTTGGATTGGACCGTGATAGGTGCATATATTTTATTTATGCTCGGAATAGGATGGTACTATTCACGCAGACAAAAAAGCACTGAAGATTATTTCCTCGGCGGGAGAAATATTCATCCAATCCTTTCAGGCTTATCACTATTCGCTACATTGCTCAGCACAATTTCATATCTTGCTTACCCTGGTGAGATGATCAAGCACGGTCCTATAGTGTTCCTTGGTTATGTGCCTGCTTTTCTGGTAAGTTATCTCCTTGTAGGTTATTTTATGATCCCCTTATTTATGAAGCTTAAAATCACAAGCGCTTATGAAATTCTGGAAAAACCGCTTGGTGTCAGTGTGAGATTGTGCGGCTCCATTATGTTCCTTCTGACTCGAATTGTTTGGATGGCGCTTTTGTTGTTTTTGACAGCAAAGGCGATGGTGGTCATGATGAACTGGGACGAGAGTTTGATTCCGTATATTGCCTTGGCAGGAGGAATTATAACTGTTATTTATTCCAGTATGGGAGGATTAAAAGCGGTTATAACCACAGATGTAACCCAGTTTATCATTCTTTTGCTAGGGGCAGT
>Ga0255380_10143_pt1 | contig 12039 bp, 8 predicted proteins | sample ANMaggSeSYBR01G8_FD_182107 | JGI IMG/M metagenome (GOLD analysis project Ga0255380, IMG submission 182107) | Sediment cell enrichment communities from methane seep in Santa Monica Basin, California, United Staets - ANME aggregate JGI... | ecosystem: Environmental > Aquatic > Marine > Cold seeps >... | reverse complement strand
GTGTCTATAGATTTGTAAATATCTTCAGTTTTTTCAATGACAGTTAATCTTTGACCATGCACTGTTACATTAATTTCCGCGATTTGAATATCCTTTTGATAGTCCAGTATAATGTGGCAACTTATAATGCCGTCAAAAAATTTCTCTAACCGATTTACTTCATTTGTAGCATGCTCTTTAAGCCTTTTAGAAGGCTTATAATGACGGGCAGTAAAACTAACTTCCATTGTTCTCCTCCTTATAAGTTTATGATTGTATTTAAAAATTAATTAGAATATTAATCAGCCTTATCTGCACGAGGGTGAGCTTGCTTATATATTTTTCTTAAACGTTCAGTTGAGACATGCGTATATATTTGAGTCGTTGATAAACTTGAATGTCCCAACAATTCTTTTACCGCAATTAGGTCAGCCCCTTCATCTAATAAATGCGTTGCAAAAGCATGACGCAGGCTGTGCGGGTTCGTACCTGTTGTAGCAACTAAATGTAAATATTTTGCCACTCGACGCTGGATGCCCCGGGTTGAAAGTCGTTTGCCATATTTATTAAGAAATACATCTTCAACATTTTTAACAATAGTTTTTTGCAATAATTCGTCCCGCATCGATAGATAATTTTTTAACGCTTGTTTGGCTACTTCGCCAAGCGGAACTAACCGTTCTTTGCTGCCTTTGCCAGATACTTTGATTAAATTATTTACAAAGTCTATATTTTTTATTTTAAGATCTGCCAGTTCACTCAACCTGATACCGGCGCCATAAAATAATTCCAAAATAGCACTATCACGAGCGCCTAATACGGTACTGCTATCAATAGACGCCAATGCCTGTTTAATCTGGTCATAATTTAAAATAAACGGAATTTTCTGTTCAGTTTTTAAAAAGAATAAACCTGTTGCCGGGTTGTGAGAGATAAGTTTATGGACACTCAAGAATTTGAAAAACGATTTCAAACAGGCAATTTTGCGATTAATTGTTGAAGATAAAAAATCATTTTTTTTCAAGTAAGCCAAAAACGATCGTAGTTTTTGGCGGGTAATTTGATCTGGTGAAATCTTTGCTAACCCATATTGTTGATCTAAAAATAAATAAAACTGCTGCAAATCATTTCCATAAGAAGTAAGCGTGTGAGAAGAATAAGAGCGTTCTGTTTTAACGTAATGAAGGTATCTGTCAAGCAAAGCATCCCAATCAGTTGTTCGATAGGAATTTAATTTATTCGCTATTCTGGTCTTGTTCATGTTTAGTCTTACATTTAGGACAATAGAGGTAATTGCCAATTTTTTGATTATACCGTTGTTCTACATAAGGTGAACCACAGTTATCGCACTTCTTAGCAACTGGTAAATACCAGGAAGCAAAATCGCAGTCTGGATATTTGCTGCATCCATAAAACGTTTTCCCCCGCTTTGTCCGGCGTTCGACTATTTTTCCATCACAGCTATCTTTTGGACAGGGAATTCCAAGAGAAAAAGGTTTATTACTTTTACATTCAGGATATCCGGAACAGGCTAAAAACCGCCCGAACCTGCCATTTTTTACTACCATTGGTTTACCGCATTTCTCACAAACTTCGTCTGTTTCTACTTGTTCACCTTCAATAGGACTGGTAAAACGACAATCAGGATATCCACTACAGCCAATGAATTTACCGTTTCTTCCCCAACGAATAATTAGCGATTTGCCGCACTCCGGGCAGACTTCGTCAGTGTCTTTAATCAGCGAATCACGAATTAAATCTTTTTTCGATGTTGTTGTTTTTAATGCCTGATCAAAAGGCTGGTAGAAATCGTTCATCACAGATGTAAAATCTTTATCCGTCGCCTCTATTTTATCAAGTTCATCTTCCATTTTAGCGGTAAATTGGGTGTTGAAAATTGCTGGAAAATTTTGAATCAGAATATCATTCACTGTAAATCCTAATTCAGTGGGGACTAATTGGCGTAAATTTTTTTCGATATATTTACGAAATAGCAATGTGCTTATAATCAACGCATAAGTACTGGGCCTGCCAATGCCCAGCATGTCTAACTCTTTAACCAGACTGCTCTCTGAAAACCGTGCAGATGGCTTGGTAAAATGCTGTTTGGGAATCAAATCGAGAAGCGTTAAAATTTCACCGATTTTTAGGTTGTCCGGGATTTTTGATTTTGGCAGATCAGAATCATCGTCTTTGTTGTTATCATTTTCTTTGAAATCTTCATAAGCCTGAAGAAATCCTCGAAATGTGATTATGGAACCTGTTGTGCGAAACAGGTATTCTTCGCTTACTTCATTGTTTGTCAGATTACCAGCCTTAACATCAATTGTTGTTTGATCGAGTCGGGCGTCACTCATCTGGCAGGCGATAAAACGATTCCAGATTAATTCATATAGTCTGAATTGTTCATTGCTAAGATGTTTCTTTATTTTTTTAGGTTCGTGTTTCATCGATGTTGGACGGATCGCTTCATGGGCATCCTGCGCGCCCTTTTTTACTTTAAAAGTTCTCGCTTGTTTGGGAACGTATTCCAATCCATAAGAAGATGCAACGTATTCTCTCACTTCGGCAACTGCTTCATCAGCAATACGGGTAGAGTCGGTACGCATGTAAGTTATGAGTCCGGTACTTCCCTGTTCACCCAATTCAATGCCCTCGTAAAGTTGTTGGGCAATAGCCATTATTTTTTTTGCTGTATATCCAAGTCGGTTTGCGGCTGCCTGTTGAAGCGTACTGGTTGTAAACGGGGGCGCTGGTTTTCTAGAAACCTTCTTTTTGGTGATACTCTTTACTGCATATTTTTTAGCTTTAAGGTCATCAACAATTTTATTTGAAGATTTTTCGTTTTTAATTTCTGGTTTCTTGTCTTTAATTTTGATCAGATTGGAGAAAAAAGGATCGGATTTTTGTCCTTCAAGTTCTGCAGCTATGGTCCAATATTCTTGTGGAACAAAAGCCAGAATTTCTCGTTCCCGTTCAACAATTAATCGCAACGCTACCGATTGAACTCTTCCCGCGCTTAATCCACGATAAATGGTTTGCCAGAGAATCGGGCTGACTTTGTAACCCACGAGCCTGTCCAGAACACGGCGGGCTTTTTGCGCTTCAACTTTATTGATAGCAATTTGCAGCGGATTCTCGATAGCTTCTAACACAGCCCGCTCTGTAATTTCGTTAAAAAGAATTCTGTGGATGTGGCTGTTTTTAGATTTTATCTCCTCGAAAATATGCCAGGCGATTGCCTCGCCTTCGCGGTCGGGGTCTGTGGCAATAAATACTTGCTCCGCGGTAATAGCTGCTTTTTTTAATTCAGTAACAGTCTTGCCTTTGCCGCGAATAGTAATATATTGGGGCTGAAAATCGTTCTCGATATCTATGCCTAAATTGCCTTTGGGTAGGTCTTTGATGTGCCCAACAGAAGAAAGAACTTGATAATTTTTTCCTAAAAACTTTTTTATAGTTTTTGTTTTTGCAGAAGATTCAACAATAACAACTGATTTTGCCATAAATATTTATCACTTAACTGGTGAAGGGTTTCCTCAAATTAATAAGTAAAGAATTAATGACCTCGATAATCCTGGTTAAAAACAAAAAATGACCCGTCAGACACATCCTCCGGAGTCATAATTAATCGGGCTACCATTGCTTTAATTTCACAAATAGATGTACTGTTTTTTCCATGCCTTAATGATTGATCAAGAATCTGTTCAATTTCGTCTTCCCCGATTATATCTAATTCCCGTAATTGAACCAGGAAATCATAAGGAGCTGGTTTAATATTAGGCTTGGGGTAATTAGACCAGTTTTGAATAGCCTGTTGCGATAATAGTTGATCTAAATCTGGTTCGCTGTCTTCCTCTGATGTGGACATCTCGTTCATTAGCCAGGTAAAAGCCGAATTAATTTCATTTTCGGAATAGCCCTGGTCAACTAATTTTTCGGACAAGTTTTTAATTTCACCTATGATGTTTTCATCAGACCCTGAACGCATTGAATCAACAATATAGACCACTATCTCAATAACTCGTTCGTTCATTTCCTCTCTCCCTTGTAATACTGTTTTCTTGTTTTCCCTCTGCTAAAAACTTGTCTAATATAATAATAATAATTTTAAAAGCAAGTCTTATTACAAACATTTAATTTGTAATTCCGAATCGTATTAAGAAAACGAGTTACCGTATAAAAATCAACAAATCTTATGATAGTTAATCACCAGCTTTCTCTCCTTAAATAATATAGTCAAGAAAAATTATTGATGCAAGTTGTTTTTTGGAGATGAATGACATTTTTTTTGAATATCGAACAAATTGAAAATCCCGCTTTATCGGGGGAATAATGAAGTAAATTTTTATAACCTCGACATTCTGCATTCAATATTCGATATTCATTATTTCTTTTTTGCGTTAATCTATAAATTGCAGAACTGCTCTATATACTATTACATTCAAACCTTTTTTTTAACAAACTTTTCGACTTAATTTTCTGGGCGGTCAGGTGGTGAACTTTAGGCACTTCAAATTTTAGTTCACTTTAGACACTTGCGCTTTAGCGCATTAGAATTTTTACTTCCCACAACACTTTTTATATTTCTTTCCACTCCCGCAAGGACAGGGATCATTTCTGCCAGTTTTGGGACCAGTTACAATCGGTACTTTTTTACCGGGTCTTTGTTGTTGCTGTTGTGGCTGTTGACCAGGCTCAGTTGGCGGTGGAGGTGCGCCTTGAAATCCCATGCCAATGGAAGAATCATGGACTTCACGCATTTCCTGTGGACGCCTGCGCGGTGCACGGTGCATTTCTTCCCTGATTTGAGCTTTGAAAATTAACTCGATAACGCCTTCATTTACACTTGCCAGCATATCTGTGAAAGCGTTAAAACCCTCACTTTTATATTCAATTAACGGATCTTTTTGCCCGTAAGCTCGCAGTCCGATTCCTTCTTTTAATTGATCCATTTCATAAAGATGTTCCCGCCAGGAAGTGTCAATAACTTGAAGCATTGCCAACCTTTCGAGACGTCTCATGTTTGCCTCGCCGACCATTCGTTCTTTACTCTGATAATTTCCGAGAGCTTTATCGCGTACATCTTCAAGAAGATCATCTTTTATTAAATCAGAAGGAATGTCATCAGCATTCGGATAAATTGGCGGCACCAGCAACAGGCGTTGAAGGTCATTATTCAATCCGTTCCAGTTCCAGTCCTCCTGATACTGACTATCGCCAATATGATTTTCAATTCGATCTTCAACAATTTGATCGATCATATCCATAATTTGTGTTTTTAAATTTTCACCCTGAAGTGCATTGGAGCGCATTTTATAGATAACTTCTCGCTGCTGATTCATAACATCGTCATAATCCAGCAAGTGTTTTCGGATATCAAAGTTGTGCATTTCAACCCGCTTTTGCGCCCGCTCGATGGATTTAGTGATCATGGCGTGCTGTATTACTTCTCCATCCTGCACTCCCATGCGATCCATAACTCCGGCGATTCTTTCGGAGCCAAATAAACGCATCAGGTCGTCTTCCAAAGACAGGTAAAACCGCGAAGACCCGGGATCACCCTGTCTGCCGCTACGTCCACGAAGCTGACGGTCGATGCGGCGTGATTCGTGGCGTCCGGTTCCAATAATGTGAAGACCGCACGGAACATTTTTTTTACAATTATTGATATCGATATTATCAGGAATAGGACGATTACTGCTGTCAATTAAATAACATCCACCCTCACATAAAACTATGCCTTTTCCGAGTTTAATATCGGTACCGCGCCCTGCCATATTTGTCGCAATGGTAACCATTCCCGGCTGACCTGCTTTTCTGACAATGTGCGCTTCTTCTTTATGATATTTGGCATTAAGCACTGAGTGTTTAACTCCTCGGCGTTTCAGCATGCGGCTGAGCGTTTCAGATACATCCACTGAAATCGTACCCACCAGCACAGGATGATTATTTTTGTGCATTTTTTCTATTTCATCAATAACAGCATTGAATTTTTCGCGCTTGGTCCTGAATATTTGATCCTGATAATCTATTCGCCGAATTTGTTCATTTGTTGGAATAACAACGACATCCAGTTTATAAATTTCCCATAATTCACCTGCTTCAGTTTCTGCAGTACCGGTCATACCTGCAAGTTTTGTGTAAAGGCGGAAAAAATTCTGCAACGTAATCGTGGCTAACGTTTGCGTCTCCCGTTCAATTTTAACGCTTTCTTTGGCTTCAATTGCCTGATGCAGCCCATCACTGTAACGACGACCGGGCATAAGGCGACCGGTAAATTCATCGACAATCATTACTTTGCCATCATCGGAAACAATGTATTCGACATCCCGCTCAAACAACGAATAAGCGCGCAACAATTGAGAGATATTATGAAGGCGTTCACTTTTTTCACCATAATCGATTTGAACCTGGTTTTTTTTCTCTGCTTTGGTTTCATCACTCAATGCAGCATCTTTATCGATTTCATCGAGCTCGATTGCAAGGTCGGGTAAAATAAACATTTGTGGATCATTGGGCGATAACGCATCCCTGCCTTTGTCAGTTAGATCAATCACGTGTGTTTTTTCATCGATGGAATAGTATAATTCTTCATCCACCTCGTGCAGCTTTTTATCACGCAAATAATCATTTTCAACGCGCTGAATTAATTTTTTCAACCCGACTTCATGCAGAATTTTTATCAGTCGTTTATTTTTTGGCGCTCCGCGATTTGCTTGAAGCAATTTAATACCGGCTTCATAGTCGTTTTCTTCCTTTAATAATTTTTCACCTTCAGCAATAAGTCGGTTGACAAAATTTGTTTGAGTTCGTACCAATTGTGCAACCCGCGGCTTAACTTCTTCATACCGTTGAGTTGAATGTTCAACAGGTCCGGAGATAATCAATGGGGTGCGAGCTTCATCAACCAGCACCGAATCAACTTCGTCAATAATAGCGTAATTGTGTTTTCGCTGAACCAGGTCTTCCACTCTGATCGACATATTATCCCGCAGATAGTCGAATCCAAATTCATTATTTGTGCCATAAGTGATGTCTGAATTATAAGCAGCTTGTCTCTCCGGGGGATTCATATCATTGGTGATGAATGCGTAAGTTAAACCGAGCGTCTCATAAATTTTTCCCATCCATTTACAATCTCGTTTCGCAAGATAATCATTAACTGTGATCAAGTGGACGCCTTTGCCGGTTAACGCATTGAAATATAAAGGCATGGAAGCGACCAGAGTTTTTCCTTCACCAGTAGCCATTTCTGCGATTTTGCCTTCATGAAGAACAATAGCTCCAACTAACTGAACGTCAAACGGCACCATATCCCAGGTTGTTTCAATTTCGCTGACATTCCACGATTTTCCTACCAGTCGGCGGCATTGTTCTTTAACCACGGCAAAAGCCTGCGGCAAAATTTCCAGCATCGTCCCTTCGATGGCGGCTGTTTCTTCTTTTTCCAGATCCGTTATTTGATTGCGAAGAACATCAGGGTCTAAAGATTCATCAATTCCAGTGTCCTGCCGCAGTTCTTGATTTAAATCATATAGTTGATTTTTAATTTCTGCGACACTTTGTTGAATTTTTCCTTTAAATTCAATAGTTTTATATCGTAGTTCATCATCGGACAATTCATGATATTGTTGATAATATTGATTGATTTCATCAACTAATGGAGCAATCCGTTTGATGTCTTTATCGTGCTTGCTGCCAAAAATTTTAGTTATTACATTTTCCAGCATTATTACTCCTTAAAAAATGTGGTAACCGTTCAGGTGTGTTAAAATTGGACACAGATAAACGCTGATCATAAACATGGAATGGTGGAATAATGGAATGGTGGAATTGTGATTCTACAATATTCCATCGTTCCATTATTCCACGCATGCATATCATATTTTTTTGATGCCTGAATACTTTCTTGGTGCTGAATTTTTGAATAGCGAAATTATTTACAAAAGAGCAAGTTTTTTGCCAACGGATTAAAGAGTCGAAGCTTCGCTAGATAGTTACAAACTTTTTATACTCACAAAAGTTTATAAAAGTTCTGTTTTACTAATTTTGCCATTTTTTAAACCGCGTCCCTTTTTCTTCAACCGTTTGGATTGACGCAGTTCGGTTAAAATAGAATCCAGAATACCATTGACGAATTTTCCGCTTTTTTCGGTGCTGTATTTTTTGGAAATTTCAATAGCTTCGTCGATGGAAACCTTGGGCGGTATTTCAGGAAAGTAGAGTAATTCACAGACAGCAAGTCGCAAAATCAATTTATCCATGATGGCGATTCTCTCAAAATCCCAATTTAATGCTTTGACTTTGATCAACTCATCAAATTCACTGAAATGTTTAATAGTTAAATCCAGCAATTTATTAACAAATGATGAAATATCTTGTATTTCATTTTTAAAGATGAGTAAATCCTTTTTTACCTGTTTAATCGGATTCTTTGAGAATTCGTAAGCATACAAACCGCATAATGCGAGTTCTCTGTCTTTTCTTCTGGCACTCATTATTTACACTCTAAGTTTTTAAAAAACAATCCACACGGATCAAGGAAACACGCGGAAAAATATTGTAAAGGAATTCGTGTGATTCCTTGATCTGTGTGATAATTAATGTACTCTATATTCCAAAGATAGCGGAATTATTCAACAAAGGTCAACCACCCATAATCAGCGTCATTGCCTGATTCGAGTATCTCAAAAAATCGTTTTTGAATTTTTGTAGTGATGGGTCCTCTTTTTCCTGAACCAATTATTATTTTATCGACTGATTTTACAGGCGAAACTTCGGCTGCTGTTCCGGTGAAAAATAGTTCATCGGCGATATACAACATCTCCCTGGGAATTTCCGTTTCAATTATGCCATAGCCAAACTCGCTGGCAATTTTAAACACAGAATCGCGGGTTATTCCCGGCAGGATTGAGCTGCCAATCGATGGCGTGAAAATTTCATTGTTCCGTACTAAAAAAATATTTTCCCCGCTTCCCTCTGAAATAAATCCACTGGAGTTTAGCGCGATGCCCTCAGCATAGCCGTCAATTTGCGCTTCCATTTTAATGAGCTGTGAGTTCATGTAATTAGCGCCGGCTTTTGACAATGCCGGAAAAGTATTGGGATGCATTCGATTCCAGGAAGATACTTTTACATCGATACCAAAATTAATTGCATCTTCGCCCAGGTAGCGCCCCCAATTCATTACAGCAATAATGACTTCGATCGGACAAGATGTGGGGTCAACGCCTAATTTATTGTAACCTCGAAATACAAGCGGTCGAATATATGCGGATTGTAATTTATTTTCTTTAACAACATCAACACAAGCCTGAGTTATTTCAGCTTGTGAAAAAGGAATATCCATGCGATATATTTTGGATGAATCGAAAAAACGTTTTATATGTTCTTCTAAACGAAAAATTGCGGGACCTTTTTCAGTCTTATAACATCTTATGCCCTCAAAAATAGATGATCCATAATGTACAACATGTGACATGACGTGAATTTTCGCATCCCACCAGTCAATAAATTTACCATTATGCCAAATTTTTCCTTTTTCATCTTTGGGGTCCATAAGTGTCTCCTTGTTCAATTATAAGTTATTTGATATTTTTTTGATGTCAGAATATTTGAAAATATAAAAGATTTTTTTGGGGTATTCTTTTTCGTTGCAAATAGGGAGTTAATGAAGCAGACATAACTATTGGGGTTTGAAAGGAATGTTATCCTTTCAATTATAAATCTACAAAAAATATTTTCAAAGTGACGTTTTACAAACATGAGATTAAGCGTTTAGTAATCTATTTACAGAAAATGTATTTTTATACAACTTTCCAAAGAAGCTTCGTCTTTAATTGACGAGTTCTAAAAGATATAATTTCCAATCCACCTTAACAATTGGCGGAAAGAACCTAACGGATTCATCAGTTGGGTTCTCCTGCGGCGAATCAATCTATCGTAAAAATCTGCCGAAGGAAGATTCTTTAATTCGCTGGAAAAAATATCGAAGACTCAACTTAAAATTCACCTCAGATCTTTCACCCTTAATTGCAAAGTTGTACGACCCATGTAAGTATTTTCTTCAATCACATAAGCCATATCCAGGTTGTTTGCCCCGGGTTCAATTCGATATATTAATTCGCCAAGATTAAAACCAATCGCGTCAAAAATAATTCCGTCCTGCCGTACTTTAAATTTCAGATGATTTTTACCAACGATAGACGGCGTTCCGACAACCTGCAAGTTACTTGATTGAAATACCGGTCGCATATTTTGAGGACCAAATGGAGCAAACATCTTTAACAGTTGAACTAATCGAGCGTTGATTTCTACCAGTCGAATTTCACCATCGATGCGAAGTTTGGGATGAAGCAGGTCCTCAGTTAATTGTTCTTTAGCAATTTCATTAAAACGTTGTCGAAATTGTTCGATGTTGCTTTTTTCGATTGTTAAACCGGCGGCGTATTTATGTCCGCCAAAAGCGAGCAACAGGTCTTCACATTGTTTAATCGCATTATAAATATCAAAGCCGGCAATACTTCTCGCCGAGCCTTTACCAATATTATTGTCAATAGAAATCATAACTGTTGGGCGATAATATTTTTCTACCACTCTCGATGCTACAATACCAATAACCCCGGAATGCCAGCCTTCTTTTGCGAGCACCAATCCATAGTTGGTGGATAGATCATAGTTCAAATCAACGATTTCACGAGCATCTTTAGAAGTCTCTTCGTCGATAGTTTTTCTGATACGGTTTTCATTCTCAAGAATATTAGCAATTTCCCATGACAGCTTTGGGTCCTGGGTTGTCAGAAGTTGGACTGCCCGTTCAGCATTACCCATACGACCGACAGCATTGATACGAGGAGCTAACACAAAGACAATTTGCCCGGTCCCGATTGATTTGTCTGCCATACCCGAAACTTTTAGCAATGCCTTAAACCCGGGTTCTTCAGTGCTATTAAGGACTTTTAAACCTTCTTTTATGAAGATTCTGTTTTCATCGACAAGCGGAACAATATCCGCAGTGCTTCCAATAGCAACAAAGTCAATATATTTTTCTATCAAACTTTTATCAATTTTCAAATAACTAATTAATGCCTGACCAAGTTTATAAGCCACGCCAACGCCAGCCAATTCCTTAAAAGGATAATTGGAATCTTTGCATTTTGGATTCAAAATCGCATAAGCATCTGGCAGAACCGGTCCCTGTTCATGATGATCGGTGATAATGACATCGATATTAAATTGGCGTGCATATTCAACTTCTTCCGTAGCAGTGATGCCGCAATCAACAGAAATAATTAGTTCCACTCCGTTATTAGCTGCTTCATCGATTCCGGATTTGGTAATTCCGTAACCTTCATCCACCCTGTGTGGAATATAAAAACTAACGTTTGCTTCCAATTCATTTAACAGAAGGTAAAGCATGGAAACTGATGTTATACCATCGACATCATAATCACCATAAATCAGGATTTTTTCCCTTTGGTCTATTGCGGTTGTAATTCTCTCAACTGCCTTCTCCATATCCCCAAGGAGAAAGGGATCGTTAGTATCTTCCATTGTCCCTTTAAAAAATAGTTTCGCCTTTTCATAACTGTCTATTCCACGGTTAAGAAGAATGCGGGAGATAATAGCAGGGACATTTAGTTCATGGGCATATTCTTCAATTTTTTCCTGGCTGCTGTCATTTTGTTGAACCCATTGTAAATTCATCAATAATCCTTTACTGTATATTAAAATATTTCATCAATCCAAAGTAAGTCATAAGCCGAATTCTGTCGAGGACGATCATTTATCTGGGATCCCGGTCACCCGAGACCTCAAGCGACCTACCCGAGAATCAAACGAAGCGGGCTGCTTCTTTTCTCTTATTTGGTCTTGCTCCGGACGGGGTTTACCATGCTCCCGCTGTTACCAGCGGAACGGTGGGCTCTTACCCCACCTTTTCACCCTTGACCCGACACTATGTGTCGCGACGGTATATTTTCTGTGGCACTTTCCGTGGACTCACGTCCCCCTCTCGTTATGAGGCGTCCTGCCCTGTGGAGTTCGGACTTTCCTCGC
>Ga0255380_10142_pt1 | contig 12118 bp, 17 predicted proteins | sample ANMaggSeSYBR01G8_FD_182107 | JGI IMG/M metagenome (GOLD analysis project Ga0255380, IMG submission 182107) | Sediment cell enrichment communities from methane seep in Santa Monica Basin, California, United Staets - ANME aggregate JGI... | ecosystem: Environmental > Aquatic > Marine > Cold seeps >... | reverse complement strand
ATAGCCAAGATAGACGCAGGAGACTTTGAAAAACTTGGAGAACTAGTTGTAAAAAGGATTAGATCAATAAAAGGCGTGATAGATACTAAAACATTAACAGGGGTACAAAGTCTCAAATAAATAATAAAGGCTGAAGACTACTTACTTCATATATTTCGTTATAACGTTATGAATTCCCTCAGCAATATCTCGCCAATTGCTATTACAAAAAAAATGATGACAACCATCATACAGCTCGTATTCTGCATTGTATTTCTCAGCTAATCTTTTAACCAATTCAGGAGTACATATTCCGTCCTGCTTTGTTGCAATGAAAAAGAGAGGACATCTCACTTTCTTTTCATCTACAGCTATCCTATTCATTCCCAGTTCATATGTAACAATTGCTGATTGTTTCTCCAATTTTTCATAGATACTTTTTGCCTTTTCTTCTTCTATCCCAACCAACATATATCTTCTAACATACCGATAATCTTCCTTAAACGGCATTCCCATGATAACTTTTGGTGCATACTTAGCAGAAGATAGTACAATACCGCCACGAAACTTCACTCCTTTTGGAGCCGCAGAGCATATAGCAACGCCACCCTTTATGCTGGCTTCCTCTGCCACTTTCTGGACAATCAGACCACCCATTGAATGTCCTATAACTATATCGTCTTCTGTTGCCATGGCTTTTACTTTATCTACATAATCTTGAAAATGAACTTTCCTCAGATTTAATCCTTCTTTCAAATTTACTGCTTTACATGAAAAATTCCGCTCATTAAAATAATTGATAATAGGACGCCACACATCAGCATTGGACAACATCCCATGAACAAAAATAAGCATATTAATTGCAGATACCTATTATGTCACTTATTTATTTTACGGCTGGGACTGCAATAGAGGTTCTGAAAAACCTCTCTTTTCTTTATTTTTATCCTCTTCAACCTGAAATCACATAAAAAACTTAATTTTTAAAGGGAGGGAATTAGTGTATAGTTTTCCGCTTTCAACAAAAGAATAATAGCAGAAACCAATACACCATTCTGTAGGCTGAAATATAATCATATTATTTATATTTTTCTTAAGATAAATACTATTTTCCCATGAGGAAATAAGGAAGGATAATGACTAAAATAAATATTTTAGTCGTGCATACTAAATTAACGTTCAATTTAGTGTATAATGCTCTGTAAGGTACTTTTTACTCTTTCGCCTTAGCTTTTACAGATACAAACAGGGTTATAAGGCAATAGTTGTTTTGGAATTGTAGATTTGAAAGGAGGAAATGATATGGGAAATTGTCCATTCTGTAAACAAAGAGTAGACATTAAGGAAGTTAAAACCGAAGAGAGGGGAAAGGGTTTCATTGAAAAAGAAAAAATGTATATATGTCCACATTGTGAAGCAATTCTTGGATTTGCTATGAAAATGAGATAAAGAAGAATGGATAACCACATCTTGGAAAGGTAATTTGGGATTGTAGATTTAGATTGATGGTGAGCAACTATGGATTTCGATATAAGTAGAAAAAAGATTAATGTCTTCAAAATAGGAAAGCAATACTGTTTTAAGGCATATTTCAGCGATAGAGAGATTTTCAAAGAGCTATCTGAACATTACAATAAAAAGAGATACCGATTTGAATGTGGCACAGCAGGAGAACGAAACAAGATTATCAAATATCTATGGAAAGCTGGTTTTGATACGAATCTCATTGAAGATATGAGTGAATACAGTGTGAAAATAGACAGATTCAAAAAGTATGCAGACATTTTAAAAAACTCACTTGAACAAACAGAAATCGGCAGTGACCGGATATTTCTCATGAAAGACATGTTTTCTGTGGAGCAGGCAATTGAACAAGGAGCAGAGAAATATTCTGATTTATGGGTTGAATAATTATATCGAATCTGTATACTGTTATTTTTATTTTTGAGAATAACGAACTGTTCATAAACACAATTGTTATTCCCATTCTTGCGATAGAAAGAGGGTTAATCAATGGAAACTTTTGGACAGTATTTACGTCGGATAAAAAAAAGGTTTGAAGAGTATCAAAAAGACGATGATGAAAAAATAAAATAGCATTGGAAAATGATTGATTTCATCTAGCATTCATCAACTTTTGGTAGTATTAAGGATTATTTTACTGTAGTATGATATTCTTCAGTAAAAAAGAGTTCAAATCTCGTCCCCTGTATGAATCAGTCTTTCAATTTTTTTTCAGTCAGATTTATAAATAATATGCATTATTTCTAATATAAACATTATCCGAAAAAATGGTTTACTTAACATGTTATTCTCAAAAATCTACGCGCAACAATCAATATTTTTTTTGCCGATTCTCTTGATAACTTATAAGATTTAGTTTCGCAAAAATGGTTCATATTAATGCTTTTTTCTCCAAGATCATAAAGAAATAAAGGGAATTTGAAAAGAACATTCCTAAAAAATATTATCGTCCTTAGGTCAATAATATCTTTGGTATTTTGCCAATCAAATCCAGATAAATAGAAGTTGTTACTAATTCATAGTGTCCTTTTTTCAATTTGGAATTTTACCAGAATACCTTCATATACTATGAATGAGAAACTTTGTATTGCTTAGGGTGTCGATGAGGACATTTGGTGTTCATCATCGATGTGGTGTTGGGGATATTTGATATCTACCAACCCCTACTTCTAAGTGATTTTTATTTCCATCCAATTTCAAACTGAACCTTCTGAAATTTATCTTTCCCATATTCCAAATGAGAAGAGGGGGTGTGAGGGATGGGATGAGGAGATGCACCCTTTGCTGGCAGTTCCCCCATATTGGTCGTCTTTCTAAAATTGAAAAGGACATCTAACCTTAAATAGTATGATTAAAAGTAATAAGGAGGATATAATAGGATTTAGGATTCTATCTTTATCTAAGCATGACGACCTCTGCCGTATTTTTTTTCATTAGGCGCTTTACTCTCTCTAATAGACATTGAAAATTTTATAAAAAAATGTTTTTCACCTGTAAACCCCGTACTTACATAAAAATCCCAAGAAAAATACGGTAATAATCACCATCTAAATGTAGACGAAATATCCTTTTTTTCAATAACGATATTCCTCTTTTTCCCAAGATTTCTTAGCGAGACGATAAAGTGAATCACCAATTAGGTAATGAATCAGCAAATCCATGTCTCTAGACAAATCATAAGCTATTTCGTATTCCCCCGGAAGATGAGTCCTCTTCAGAATCCCATGCGCGGTCAAATCACGAAGATGCTTCTCAATTGTACTTCTTCCCCATCCCTTACCAGTGAAATTATCGATGATTTCGACATACCGACGTTTATTTTCAGCATTTACCAAGAAGAACATAACGATGTCGACATCTTTTCGCAAAGACAGGTAGGACCCGAACTTATCACAGATACCATGTATGAAGGATAATTCTTCAATTTGTTTTTCTAGATCCTTTATTCTGATTTCCTCTTCAACGGACATAACTCTTACCTCTAAAAACAAATAAATGCCGTATTTTTGTATGAATACTTCTTTCCTTATTGAGACACACGGTTTTTCGACCCCCGTTTTTTTGATGAGTTGTTATTTCCATAATATCCAGCCTTCTTACGTTGTTTAGTGTCTCCCCGACCTTCCGGTCTACCTAGTTTCTTCCCCATGTTCCTAAGTGCGTTTAACCGCTGTTTCGTTGCTTCTGCGATACTCTCGCGTTCCAATTGAGCTAGACGGACAATAATATCCCGTACTGCTCGACCGATTGCAGTTGTTGTATCCAGATTTTCGTTCAGTGAAAAGATAGATATCCCTTTTTTCTCCATCTCCTCAAAAAATCGTACCGCTTCAATCGCATTTCTTCCGAGACGGTCAAACCGGAAGGCGACCACACCATCGTATTTCATCGCACGTAAATCAGATAACATCTTGTTATAACCAGGTCGTGAGAAGTAGTCCTTCCCTGAACCAATATCAGTATAGACCTTGCCTATTTCAAAACCTTTGTATTCACAGAACCGTCTACAGGATTCTATCTGCTGACTGAGTTCCTGCTTATCTGTTGACACCCGGCAATAGACTGCTGTTTTCACAATTTAAGCCTCCTGCCCACAATATTCTGTTTCTAAGAAGATTTGATTAAAACACTCATCACAGTAAATCCTACCACTATCTTTATTCGTCCAATACGGCTTTGAGTTTCGTTCCCACCACCACTCTTTTTCAAGATTGTCAACGAAGATAAAGGGTCCTATTGCAATGTGCTTTTTGCATAGGTTACAGATTACATATTTTTCACTCATCCGTAATTATTAAATATATACATACATATATATCTTACTATGATAAAATCACGCAAAAAGTAGTATTACTAAAAGTAGTCCTATACATATAGTACGGGACTATAGGACTACTTAGGTCGAAAGGGGTGTTTTTCACACCCCCTTTCTCCCAAAAGTCCAAAGACCTAAAAGGTTAGTCTAAAAATTATTATTTAGGAATACCTCATAGGACTTTCATTACCGATATCTATCTTCTTCGAAAGAATTAAAACGTTCAATATCCTCCTCGTCCGCAGGTTCTGCAGTAGCAAAAATTGTTTCAACATTTTTTAAATAGCCATTTTCTAGTTCATCTTCCAATTCATGAGAACTATAAGGGGTCGTATCTTCTGGAATAACCTTAACAAGCAAATCAACGTGGTATATACCCTCATCAGATACCTTCCCCTCTTCTCTATATTGTTTTTGAAGTTTCAAAGGAACCTTTGAATAACCACAACTATCACATATATCCTTCGGGATTGCTTTTTCCTTCTCTTCAATATAATATGGGCTCGGTTTTAAATAACCCTTATTTTCCCGTTCTTCTTCTGCTTCAATTTCTTTTAAAATTTTTCGTATTTTTTCTGATATCATATTTTTTCCTCCTTTTTATTTCCGTTATAAGTTATAAAAAAGTTATAAAGTGGAAAATATAACGCATTCCTCCTCTGTTTTAGTACACGCGTTATAAAGTTATAAGAACAACGAATAGAGCTAATTGCTATCGAATCTTTAATATTATTATTTATAACCTTATAACTTGAGCATTTTTCTCCTGTAAAAACCGTTATAAAATGGCTTTTATAACGTTTTATAACCTTATAACTCATTTTTTCTCCCCTGGAATAAGATATATTTTTCCTCCCTCATGGACTTCTTTAATGATGTTTTCTTCTATGGATTTATTTATCAAGGTCTGAAACTCATTTTTTCTAACCCCATACGGACTTAGGTACTGTTGCAATTTTCTTCGCAGGATCTTTTTCTTTTTATTAACAATCTTTTCAATTTTTTTCAACAATTCCTCCCTACGTCGTATGTATATTGGAATCAAAAAACACTGTAATGTTTCGCGTATTGCTTTTGTTGCTTCATCAACAAAAAGAATAGCTTTTTCCAAATGCTCAGTGTTTATTATTAGTGAGTCATCATCAAGTGCATAACAAGATGCCACTTTCAGATAATATTCCCATCGAGTTACCAAGAATAAATAATACGGATTTTCATCATCTTCTCGTGCCATCAACTCGTGTTTTTCGGCAATTCGATTAATCTCATTTTGAACTTCATCGCTATAATTCAGCTTAATTAGTTGTTTAGTTTCTTCATATTTTTTATAGTACTCATACATTTTTTCGCCGATTTCAAAGCCGAGTGATTCTAGATCCTTAACACATTTATCTGCATCTCTAATCAATGGTGGTTTCCAATCCTTCAAATCCTCCCCTTCAATTACCATAATGAGCAATCGACGAATAAGACCTGTTTTGCTCATATTCTCATTTAGATAGTATTTTGCCTTCTGCATAACTCCAAAAATGCTAAAGTAGGTCCCAGGACTGAGATATCTAGAGGGTGCACCGCTTCTTTTACTAAAACTTTGATAATCCGATTCACCGGACCATAGTTTAATCAGCAATGGTTGGAACATAGCCATGTAATTTGTTTTTTTTATACCCTCCAATATGCGACCAAACTCTGATGAATTGAGAAGGAAACAATCACAACCTTCATTTTTCAGAAATTCGATATCATCAACAAGACCCTCGGGTGAACCACCCTCAAGCATATGAGCTTTTATCTCATTCATCTCAGATTTACTACAGAGTTCACAGAATCTCTTCAATGCTGTAAATCGAACAACATTGGCAAAATTTGCAAGCTCACTCCTCCGGGTTAATGCGGGAGCACCTGATAATATGATAAACAAATTAGGTCGCTTTCCTCTCGAATCCTCTATAATAAAAAACCGTCCAAAACATGTTGATATAATCGATAAAACTCCTGCAACGACAAATGATTTTGGGATGTCAGAATGTTTTTTAATGATGTGGACGAATCTGTCAATATAGTTCATTGAAATCACTCTTCATCAAAAGGAAGGTTTATTTCCTCAATCTGGTGCCAAGGAAAGAACGTATTATTGATTATTATTCCATTTTCATCAATTGATTTCAATATTCCTTCCGTTGGACATGTGGGAGGTCCGCTTGCGTATACTTTTTTTCCAATCCACATATTAAGCTCAAATCCCATGTGATTCCTCCACAAGTTGTAATTTATTTGAGCTCGTTTTAAAAAAAATCAGGTTGAACCCAGAGAGGTGCTCAACAGCATGTTTTATCTGTGGCAGTAAATCGATTTCTGTGTGTCCTACAAAACCGATTACTACATCATATCTTTTCTTGTCTAAATTTGTCTTTTTCATATATTTTAGAAGTAGAAAATAACATATAAATCAAGGATTAGCTTTTAGGTTTTAAAAGTAGAATCACTGTTTTATTTCCGTTCTTTGTAACGTAAATATTTCTCTGAATCTTTATCTAATGAATATAATTTTGCTAATTGTGAATCTGGTACACTACCTTTCAAAAGATTTCTTGTTTTTGAGGATTTTAAAACCTCATCTTTTCTAAGCAATTTCATTGCATTGTATATACTTGATGTGTAAGACTTTATATTCAGCTTTGTTCGTAAATATTTGATTACGTCTTTTGTTGAAGCTGATTTATTTTCTTCAAAAAATTTTATTATGCCCCTCTCTATTTTTCCATATCCTTTTGACACTTATATGTCCATATAATTCTTACATATAAACTTTTCATATTTTTTGTTATATCTAAATCGTACCTAAATAGTACCTCTTTTATTAATATAATTAATAATAATGGAACGAGACTAAAATTATACAGCCCTCATCGTGTTCGTTGTTCTATGCTGTGTTTCCGTCATTTTATAGTGTGTTTAATCATTACATTATCGTAGATGCGTTTGAGGTCTTCTTCTGATTGGAAATTATAATGCATCAGGTCGACATCTCCTTTGAGAGAGTGACCCATAAGGAGTTTCTTTATTGAGGTTGGTCCTCCTTGACGGTCCCATTCTTGTGAGAAGTATTTCCGGAGGTGTTTTACTCGAATAGGTGCTGTGCTGAATAAACGAGTTAATGTTGTCTGTGGGAATAGTCGCGAATAGGTACATTCGTTATTGTAGTATAGGAGATATTTCTGTAAGACTGATTGAGTCTTGGGTGTAAAAAACGATACCCTGCTATGTTGGGTCTTGGTTGTTTGCCCATTTTCTGGATTGTGATTAACTCGGACAATTCTTTTTTGTAGGTTGATGTCCTCTGGATTTAACTGGTAAAGTTCCTCCGCTCTCAACCCTGAGGTTACACCAAGTAATATCAATGCTCTTATCTGTAGAAGGTGTGTAGTATTTTGAAAAAATGAAATGGTATTTTTGATGTCATTGCTACTAAATCTTATGGGAGTATATACTGGATTTCTCGGTAGTTGTATCTCTTCGACCCAATCGCACTTTAGGTGTTTCAAATATTTTAGTATCTGATACATCTGCTTTTTGTAATAAGAAACTGAACATTCCCGCTGTAATTTATTAAAATATTGGATGCTTTTTTTATTGTCTAACTTGAATAATATATACTTTTGGTATTTTTGTAGAGCTCGACGTACCTCTTTGATGTGCCCCTCAGTCACACCAGAAAGTCGTAAAATATCTAAATATTCTTCGAGAATATCGTTAGAGATTCTCGTAGTGGGCTTATCCGGATTTGAACCGGAGACCTCCGCCGTGTGAAGGCGACGTCATAACCACTAGACCATAAGCCCGCTTATCATCTTTATTCCTTATTTCCGACTTATCATTCTGTTGGGAATAGTGATTATGATTAATAGATTTTCCTTCTATTAACGCCAGATGTTCCTGTGATTTAATCTCCAAAAATGCACTCAAATTCATCCCATGATTTTCCGCTCTTTTTACTAGTTCTTCACTGATTAAAAGATTCAAATGCTCCGTTTTCATAAGTATAATATACTTATATTTCTATAAATTTAGAAACGTTAAACTGATAATCATCCATTTTGAAAAAATGCCCTTTTTCACAATTTTACACACAAACTATATATTGTATAATTTATAAAACATTAATATGGTGGTGAGGATGGATTGGAAAAGGTTAGTACGTTATTTGACAATAGCATTAGTCATTTTGGGGCTATTTGGGAACATCTCCCAGGCATGCCACACAAATGATGAAGCGGATTGTTCCAACGAAACTGAAAAGACGCAAACGACAGTTGAAGATGGTAAAGAAGCAGATTCGTCAGAAATGAATTTGCTTAAAGATACGTGGTTCGGGGCTTTCCTCTTATTTTTGGAAAGACTGCTTGAACGCTATCCTGTACTCAGAGAGATATTACAGATGGTATTCGCCTGATCTCTGATCGACTTTAGGGCGTAGGATAACCCATTAAATAGTTCTCCCTTTGTTTATCTAGGGATTCTGCAATTGCAGCAGGGCTTACTAGTGAAAATTAACGTGAATCTATTGCGCCAATATCTAATAATAGATATTTTTGTAGAAAGCTACAAAATATCTATGAATTTTTTTTATTGTATATAATGTATAGACTCCGCGTGGTAAGTATAGTTCTCACAAGATTGACCGGTCAATTCATAAATAGAGATTTTCATCTTGTGTTCATGCCTGAAAAAGGTTGGTATTCGTTGACTGTTAGATTGAGTACAGCCAGGATGATTAGGGAGCTAGCATTGGCTAAGGAACTGACTGTGGATGAACTACTAAATAGACTACTATTGATCCAAAGTAATGAGTGGCTAACTTGTAGTTTATGTGGTGTGAAGGTTAGAGCCGCAAATATGTCAAGCCATATGGCCAAAATACATCCAATATAGTTGACAAATCAACATAATTTCCCCTGAAGGGGATTTTGTTCCTATACAGAAGTGACAATTAATATAAAACAAAAAACATAATATTTATAAGTTTAAAACGTTAATATCTATTACATAAAAAAGATGGTTATGTTTAATGAAAGAAATATTTCGAACAAAAATTTTATTCACCTTCTTAATTGTAACAATGATTGTTAATCCAGTTTTCAACAACACTGTTAATAGTGGTAAAAATGATGATTCCTATATTGATTCTGATTTTTCAAAAACAACTATTTTTAAGAAACTGGAACCTGGTGATATTGTTTTTTGTGAAATAAGAGATATCTGGGTTTTACTTGGTGGCCATGATGTTAAACAAGGCTTTGATCATGTTGCTATCTATCGAGGTAAAGGACATATAAACATCAAAGGTGAATTTATAGAGGATAAAATATTTGGTAGGCATTATGTTATTGAATCTACTTATTTTCCATTTCCAAAGGTTAGATATACTCCTCTAAGTTTGTTATTTTTTTATTCAAAATTATACTATGCTACGGTTAATACTACTAATGAAACCGTAAAAAATACTGCTATTGAATTTGCAGAAAGTCAGCTTGGATGCTCCTATCAACATTTTTTCTATATGTCAAAAAAAGATAACCCGCGTTTTATGTGGGATTATAAAAAATGGGATGAAAACAACCCTGCTTATAAATTCCGTAAACATGCTAATTATAACCCGGATGATCCATTGGATCCATTGTCTGATTGGTATTATTGCGCAGGCTTAGTATGGGCTTCCTATTATAACGCAGGTGTCGATCTTGATCCAATATTTCCAGAGGACCTTGATGGTGATACACAACCAGATATAATAGAGGATTATGGATTTTTACGTTTTGTATCCCCACAGAATATATATGATAGCAGTAATACAACTGTAACCTAAATTATAAATTTTTAAGCATGCAATCTGTATTTGAGAAAAAAACTATTAACATATTTATTCTAAATATGGGAAAGAATAAGGTCATATAGTGCCGGATGTAGGCCGTAGATCTCTTTAGAACATGTTAAATTTTAATATTTTTATAAATTTATAAGACAGAAGAAGCATAATTATGATTTAATGTTAAATTTCTTATGAATGGGGGAAAGAAGAGAAGCAGAAAACAAGAAAATAAGAATTCATCCAAGCATATTATCATAAAGAAAAGATTTATCAACAAAAAGAACGTTAACTTACAGATAACAACAAAGCATTTTGGGAACGTCGGTATATGGTAAAATTGAAAGTGTTAGACAAATTAAAGCCTAAGAAAAAGGAACCAGAGTACGATGATGAAGAACCAACACCGCCTAAATCCAAAGAGGCTACACAATCGGAAACTGTACAAGATCCTAAAGAACCAACACTAGCAGAGTATCATGAGACGCTCCATTCAGTGGATGTCGCTTCTGAAAATGAAGATTCTTCATATCAGCGAGAAGATGTTGTATCATCTGAACAGAGATTCTGGAGGGATGTGAGGGCTATCGAAGAAAATGTGGATAATATTTCTAAACATGAACCAAAGACGTCTGAGGTAAGACTAGACAAAACTGTTGATAAAATACTAGCAAAAACAAAGAAAAAGTTAGCAAAAACTGAGAAAAAACCCAGAAAACCCTCAAACGTAATTTATGTGGTAAGCAAACCACAACCGGGTCAAGTTCGTGGTGATTGGGCTGTACGAAGCCACGGAAAAATTTACAGCTATCATAGATTGAAGGAAAGTGCCATAAAGCAAGCAAGAAATGTTGCGAGAGAAAGAAAGGCAACTGTGTTGATTCAAAATACAGATGGGACATTTAGCGAAGGTTTCAAGCCAAGACCAAAGAAATGATGTGGTAGATATCTTAAACGACCATATAACTTCAAATTTTTATATATGGGGAATGCATTTGATTTTGCTAGCTAAACTATGATTGTGTTTGTTTTTGAAAAATATGAAAGGGTGAAGTCAGGATGATAACGGTTTTGAGGATAGGTCATAGAATCAGTCGCGATAAACGTATAACAACTCACGTAGCACTAGTGGCACGTGCCTTTGGTGCGGATAAGATCATTATAGATACAAAGGATAACAAGATTGAAGACAATGTCCGCTCTATTTGCGCACGTTTTGGGGGAGATTTTAAAATAGAATCAGGAGCGGATAAGAAAAAAATAATTAAAAAATGGGGTGGTGTGATAGTTCATCTCACCATGTATGGTGAAAAGTTGAACAAATCAATCGATGAAATCGATAAGAATAAGGATTTGCTTATTATTATAGGGGCAGAAAAGGTACCTCCACAAATTTATGAAATGGCTGATTTTAATGTTTCAGTAGGCAATCAGCCGCATTCAGAGGTTGCCGCATTAGCAGTTTTTCTAGATAGATATAATGTGGGTAATTGGAATGAGAAACAATTTAACGGAAAAATAGAAATCCTTCCCAGCAATAAAGGAAAAAAGGTTGTATCAAAAGATAAGTAGGGTTATTATTATGAGCAGCACTGTACCTTCCCCCGAAGAATGTCTTGATCTGCTTAAAAAAAGTGGGTGTTCTGACAAAGTCATTAGACATTGCAAAGCAGTTAGAGATGTAGCAGTAAGAATGGCAAAAAAGGCACATGCTGATGTTGAACTTGTTGAAGCAGGGGCACTGCTTCACGACATTGGGAGATCAAAAACACATGGGATTCTTCATGCCTTGGAGGGAATCAAAATCGCTAGACAGTTGAGATTGCCTGAGAGCATAGTGAATATTATTGAGAGGCATATTGGGGCAGGGCTATCGGTGGAGGTGGCAAGGAAATTAAATCTGCCGCCAAGAGACTATATGCCCAAGACACTCG
>Ga0255380_10141_pt1 | contig 12133 bp, 12 predicted proteins | sample ANMaggSeSYBR01G8_FD_182107 | JGI IMG/M metagenome (GOLD analysis project Ga0255380, IMG submission 182107) | Sediment cell enrichment communities from methane seep in Santa Monica Basin, California, United Staets - ANME aggregate JGI... | ecosystem: Environmental > Aquatic > Marine > Cold seeps >... | reverse complement strand
TTTTAATTATTTAGATTTGTAAAAGTATAATTTAAAAATTGTTCTAACTACTCAGCTATCTAATTTGACAAAATAATTGAAAGGCTTAATAATCATTTTGTCCTTAATTGTTTTTTTCTTATTGTTTTTGCATATAAGGTGTTCGTAGCTGAATAGCGGTAAATTTGTTACTTTTTAAAATTTGCTATTTCCTGAACACAACTACAAAAATAAATTGATAAGATAATAAATCTATTTACAAAAATCAATATTTTTTATTTGATTTTTCATTTTGTAACGACCCCAAATTTAATCTCTGCGGATTTAAAATTATCCAAACCTGCGTTTCTTTAATCATAATGTGTTATAGTAATCAGTATTTTTTGCTTGACAAACCATAAATATTTAACTATATTGCGAAGGCGTAAAACAGTAACATGCCTCGAAAAATGAATATTAGTGGAAAAAATCTCGTTATACTATTATGAACTTTTCATTCATTTGCACCTTTTCAAATAAAATCAATTATTTTTTTTAAAAAAAGCCACCAAAATTTATTAAACAAAGGAAAAACATGACAAAATTAAAAATCGTTTGGACAAAAATTGATGAAGCGCCAGCATTGGCAACCCACACTTTACTCCCTATCGTTCAGGCTTATACAAAGGGTTCTGGTATTGAAGTTGAAACAAAAGATATTTCTCTAACAGGCAGAATCATTGCAAACTTTCCTGACAAACTTACAGATGAACAAAAAATCCCCGATTGTTTGAAACAACTGGGTGAGCTCGCAAAGACCCCGGATGGCAATATAATCAAACTGCCCAATATCAGCGCTACAATTCCTCAACTGCAAGCCGCAATTAAAGAACTGCAGGAAAAAGGATATGATATTCCGGATTACCCTGAGGAGCCCAAAAACGAAGCTGATAAAGCCCTTCAAGCAAAATTTGCCAAAGTTCTTGGTTCTGCTGTCAATCCGGTTCTGCGTGAAGGTAACTCTGATCGCAGACCAGCGGCTTCAGTAAAGAAGTTTGCTCAGAAATTTCCCCATAAAATGATGAGGGATTGGCCCGAGACTGGGTCCAAAGCACGTGTAGTCCACATGGATGAAAAAGATTTTTTCGAAAGCGAAAATTCCACCACGATGGAAAAGGCGTGTGATGTGAAGATTGAATTTGTTGACGATGATGGAAATGTAACCGTACTGAAAGATAAAATATCACTATTAGCTGGTGAAATTATAGACACCGCCGTGATGAATGTAGCTGGACTGCGAAAATTTTATGCTGAGCAGATCGACGCGGCACACAAAGATGGCGTGCTGCTGTCTCTGCACCTCAAAGCGACAATGATGAAGGTATCTGATCCCATCATGTTCGGTCATTGTGTTTCTGTTTACTACAAAGATGCTCTTGAGAAACACGCATATCTGCTCGACGAGATCGGGGCTAATGTCAATAATGGTCTTGCTGGTGTACTTGAAAAACTGGACAAACTTCCTGCTGACAAAAAAGCAGAAATCGAAGCAGACATTGCAGCGGTTTATGAAAACCGTCCTGCGCTTGCTATGGTTGACTCAAGAAAAGGCATCACCAACCTGCATGTGCCCAATAATATCATTGTCGATGCGTCGATGCCAAATGTTGTTCGAGACGGTGGCAAAATGTGGAACAACGACGACCAGCTTCAAGACTGTATCGCCATGGTGCCTGATCGTTGTTATGCAACCATGTATAAAGAAATTCTTGAAAATGCAAAAAAGAATGGACAGTTTGATCCTTCGACGATGGGAAGCGTCTCTAATGTAGGTCTGATGGCTCAAAAAGCGGAAGAGTACGGTTCTCACGACAAGACTTTCGAAGCGTCTGCTGCTGGAAAAATTCGCGTCGTCGATTTTTCAGGTGTAACACTCCTCGAGCAGACTGTTGAAGTTGGTGATATCTTCAGAATGTGCCAGGTAAAAGATGAACCGATTCGGGACTGGGTGAAGTTGGCGGTTACGAGAGCAAAAGCTTCCGAATCACCTGCAATCTTTTGGTTAGACGAGCGCAGAGGACACGATACAGAGATTATTAAAAAGGTGAACAAATATCTGCCAGACCATGACACCACGGGTCTTGACATTCACATCATGAAGCCGGTAGATGCGATGAAGTTCTCCCTAAAAAGGATCCGAAAAGGAGAAGATACTATTTCTGTTACGGGTAATGTTTTACGTGATTACCTGACTGACTTGTTCCCAATCCTCGAACTTGGTACCAGCGCAAGGATGCTGTCGATTGTGCCACTGCTGAATGGCGGCGGACTGTTCGAGACAGGCGCCGGTGGGTCAGCTCCCAAGCATGTTCAGCAACTCTTAAAAGAAGGTCACATTAGGTGGGATTCCCTCGGCGAGTACTGCGCGTTAGTACCATCCCTCGAGTTGATTGCCGAAAAAACTAACAGCGAAAAAGCGGCACTATTTGCAGAGACGCTGGATCAGGCAATCGGCAAATACCTGGAAAATGCCAGGTATCCTTCCCGTAAAGTAAATGAGATCGATAACAGGGGAAGCACATTCTATCTCGCAATGTATTGGGCACAAGCGTTGGCAACACAGAACAAAGATGTGTCGGTGCAGGCTCGTTTTGCCAAGGCAGCAAAAGCACTCAAGGAGAATGAAACCAAAATTACAGAAGAACTTCTCGCTGCTCAAGGGAAGCCTGTTGATCTTGGCGGTTACTACCTCCCGGATCCGGAAAAGGCAACCAAAGTGATGCGTCCCAGCGCTACCTTCAACGCGATTATTGATGCGATGTAAAAAAAATGAACTAGGTAATTAGTTGAATGGGTAATTGGGGAGTGGATCAATAAGACAATTGTCTTATTGACTACTTACCCAACCTGAAAACGCCAGAGCCAATAAGGTAACCGGGTAATTAGTTTATTGGGAAATTGGGAATTTAAAATAGTGAATTATTTTTTATTGCCCAATTTCCTTATTACCATATTACCTTTCAAACAATTTTTTTTGTAATTTCTAAATAATTTTTACCACTTGACAAACCAAAATTTATTGGCTATATTATTTTGAAAATGAGATTTAAATAAATTGGAATATGCTATGCCGACTATTTTACGTGTAGGACCATATCGCTTTTATTTCTTTAGCAATGAGGGAAAAGAACCACCCCATATTCATGTAAAAGCTGGAAGAGATTTAGCCAAATTTTGGTTGTCACCGATTGATATAGCATCTAACCATGGGTTTAGGGCTCATGAACTAAATAAAATTGAAAAGATAATTGTAGAACATCAAATAGAATTATTGGAGGCTTGGAATGAGTACCTTGACAGAAAGTAAGCCTAATATTAGAAGAGCTTATGTTCCGACTTCAGCTTTTGCAAAATCAGTAGAATTTGATAATGAGATGATGCATGTAAATTTGATCGACGGAAGAATCATAAGTGTACCTATAATATGGTTTCCACTTTTATATGAAGCATCTCCGGAACAAAGAAAACATTACGAGATTGGTGGTGGAGGAATAGGTCTCCACTGGGAAGAATTAGACGAAGATCTATCTGTTGCAAATTTAATGGCAGGAGTTGACTGGGGATCTACATAATTTTTTTAACGTAAGTTATGTAGGTAGATTTTGTCAATGCTATCTCAATAATTTTATACATACAAAGATTTGCATCAATTTTGTACTTGACCGGCGAATTTTGGGACAAGTATAGTATTACAGATTACGAGGAATATTTGGAACCTGTTGAATTCAAGGCAGATATTAAAAGACGTCATTTTCAGATAGAGCTGGATGAAGAAACGTTTATCGCTTTATGGACTTATTCCAGGAAACAACAAAAATCAGCCAAACAATTGGCGTCAATCAAAAATGTGGGAATTATGCTAAACCAAATAAAGAGAAATTAACTTCTAACGGGAAAATTTAATATGCTGAATTCCGATATACTCCGTCGCTTGCGTTATGCCCTGGATATAAGTGATCCGAAAATGATAGAAATATTTAAACTGGGCGGATACGAGATCGACAAGGAAAAGCTGACTACCATGCTAAAAAAAGAAGATGAGGAAGGATATCTTGCCTGCAATGACAGCCAAATGGAATCTTTTCTCGATGGCTTTATTATCTTAAAACGGGGCAAAAAAGATTCCACTCCCGAGCCTGCAGAAAAGGTTAAAACAAAGCTGACCAATAATATAATTTTTAAAAAGCTGCGCATTGCTCTCGAATTGAGGGGTGACGACATTCTCGCTATTTTAAAACTGGCAGATCTATCTGTTTCGAAATCGGAATTGAATGCGCTTTTCAGGCGGGAAGGTCATAAACATTATAAAGTATGCGGCGATCAGTTTCTGCGGAATTTTTTACAAGGGCTTACTATTAAAAATCGAAATGGGATAGCTACTTAACTGTGGATTTATAACAGCCCGGCATTTATTAATGTTGGGCTGTTTTTTTATGCAAACATTTAATATTTTTTAGCAGATCTCTGTGTGATATATTTTGACTGGCAACCTCCTCATTTCTTTTTTGAATATCGAATAAAGAACACAGAACACCGAATATCGAACTAATAAATAAAATTGGTTTATACGTAAAACCTTCGTCAACCACCAATAAGTGAGGCAATACATTATTATTTGAATTGATGTATAGAAGAATTTAATAGATCACCAAAAACGACTTTCTGCTCTGAAAAAAGGGCTGGCAAGATTACACGCTATCTTATCATTTATATAGTGTCTGATCAAAAATTCTGTATTTCAATGAAACCAGTGAAATAATTCAGGATACTTAATCCAGATTAATGGTGAACATAATAATAAGACAGAATAATTTTTCAGCTCGTTCAATCGCTTCAACGCTCATAGATTTACCTCCAATTATTTTAACTGATTTTATAATTATTTGGTATTACCTGTTTTAATTATTGAAATTAAGATTAAGAACATAAATGAAGTTCTAAAATAAAGCAAGGGGTTTTTTGATGGAATTTTGGGAAGGACGTTGATTTTATAGTTGATTAATTTAATTTTTATTTATATATTTCAATAGTTAATTTATTATGGAGAAAAATATAATGAGCAAAGTTATCCAGCAAATTACATCAAAAGGACTCCAACTGCCTAAAACCTTGACAGATAAATGGGGATGGCATGAAGGGATAAGGGTAGTAATTAATGCTCGTCAGAAGTCTGTTTCAATTTATCCGCAAGAGCTAACGGCGACTGATATTGCAGATAATGCCTGCAACTATTTATTGAAAAAAGTGGGTGATGCTGTTGGGGTTAAAACACCATTTAAAGATAATGGTAATTGGGTGGTATCTGTAATCCTGCCCCACGCAAAAAAAGAACTTGGACAATTAAAATTCACATCTTCAGGAGAATTAATCATCGAGGAATCTGACAGCCCTTCAGAGCTTCTGGAGAAAGCTAATGAAGATTAGTATCCCGAAACTCAAACAAGAATCCAACTATACATGTCTTCCTGCCTGTGTGCGAATAATTTTAGATTATTTTAATTGTAAGCTATCAGAAAAAGATATCTCCATTGCCTGTAACACTACAAAAGCCGGCACTCTGCTAAATGATTCATTACATGCTATCCAATCATTTGGGTTTAATGTAACTCAAATTCAAGATGGAATGCTGGATGATTTATTTCAATCTATCGTTGATGGAGAACCAGTAATCGTTATCATTGGAGTTGAACATTTACCTTACGGAGATTTTGGAACTCATGCAGTAGTAGTAAATGGTTTTGAAGATAATGATATTATTTTTGTTGACCCTGGTCTTGGAAAAGAAATGCGTATGAATATAATCAAATTTTTAAATGCCTGGCAATCACGAGAAAAAAGTGGAATTATTATTCATCATCAATAAGACGAACATCTATTATCGTAATAGTTCACCACCCTAAACAAATGCTGTCATTCCGGCATGTTTTTAGCCGGAATCTCCCGAAGATTTAAATAGTTGGCGCAAAATTAATATCTAAAAGTTGTATTGTAGAGATTCCGGCATTCCGCTTCGCTCCAGCCGGAATGACAGGTGAACTATTACCATTTTTATTATTTTTACCCTATTAACTCCTATGGTAAAACATTCAACAGATTTCTAATCTTATTTACCACTATTCAAATTCAAGAGAAACATCAATCTCCGCTGTTATCGGGTTCCCATCTTTTTTCGCAGGCTTCCATTTTAGGCTCTTGACTGCTTTTAGTGCGGCTGCGTTACATTCTTTACTTCTCAGCAGCTTAACAAATTGAGTCCTGATAATATCTCCCTTTTTACCAATTTTGACATTTATAATTACCGTCCCTTTAATACCGGCTTTTTTTGCTTTTTTAGGATATTTTAATTTTTTTTGAATGGCATCGAGCCCGTCTATCGGTTCTGGTGGTTCGTCATATTCCTTTTTCGTTTCGACTTCTTTCTCTTTTGTTAATTCACCTTGTTCTTCTTTTGTGCCAGTTTCTCTTTTTCCGGAACTTGTTGGTTCATCTTTAATCTCAGCCTTTGCTCCTGCCTTTGTTGATTCACCTGGTATCTTATCCTTTTCGCCAGTTTTTGTTGGTTCATCCTTAATTTCACCTGTTTTATCTAACTTTGTTGTCTCATCCTTAACATCATTCCTGGTTTCGATTTCATTAGCTGCTATTACAGGGATGGTATCCTTCTCTATCTTTTCTTCTGTGCTATCAGCAGCCGCCGGTATTTCTGCAATTTCAGTACTATCGGCTTTAGTGGTTTCAGTTTTTTCTTCCACCGTCGTATCCTGTTCCGCAACTTCAATGGTTCCCACAGCGCCGTTTTCAATTAATAAAGCAGCAATATCTTCATATTTTGCCTCGTTAGCAATTTTCAAAGCCGTGGCATCATCGTTTGCTTTTGCGTTGACATCGGCGCCCGCATCTATTAATGTTCGTATAATATCAGTATAAAAATATTCTATCGAATACATCAGCGCGCTATATCCAAGAATCGTTGTTGAATTTACATCGGCTCCAGCTTTGATTAACTGGTTTACAACTTCAGTATGTCCCTGTTTTGCTGCCATTATTAATGGAGTCCAGCCGCCCCTGTTTCGAGCATTTATTTCAGCGCCTTTATTAATCAACAACTGGACAACTTCTGTATTACCAAAAAATGCCGCCTGCATTAGCGCTGTTTGTTCTTTTTTTCCAATTTTATCATTTACCAAGGCGCCATGCTGAATCAAAATTTCTACAATTTCAGTCCTTCCTTTGCACGCTGCTATTTTTAAAGGCGTTTGTTCAATTTTCGACTGGATGTTTAACTCAGCGCCGTTATTGACTAACAGATTAACAATTTCCCGATTACCCTTTTCCACTGCAAAAATTATCGCTGTTTCATTTAGATTGGTGCGGGCATTAAGCTTAGCGCCGTTTTCTAATAACAACTGTGTTATCTCCAAATTATTTTCTTGAACTGCAATCATCAAAGCCGTATATCCGAATTCCCTGGTAGTATTTATATTAGCTTTGTTTTCTATTAACAGCTTGATAAGTTTTGTATGACTTTCCGAAACTGCGACCATTAAAGCGGTTGTCCCATCTTCTGTTAATTTTTCATTGATATTAACGCTTTTTTTTATCAATTTTCTAACTGCTTTTACATCGCCTTTTTTGCATGCTGAAAGCAAATCTTCATTTTGCTCTGCTAAAACATTTGCTGTTAAAAATATAAAAATTAATATCATCAAAACGCTAATATATTTAGTCATTATTTTATCCTGTTTTTTTATATTTTTGATAATTGTTATGAAAAATTATGCAAAGCGCAAAGAGCAGAGCGCATAGCGCAGCAAGTTGTAATTAAAAATATAAAATTAAAAATGAAAAGAATTTCCAGCAGAGTTTTTTGCTAAAAAAACAAAAACTTGATTGGTAAAATAGGATATAAGCATTAAAATAAAATCCGTGTCATCCGCGTTCTATGGGGGGATGGTAATGCACCGTTGCTATTTCTTATGATTGATTACTTTAAACTGTGCCCAAACTCAAATCCCCGTATATCTTAATAACATTTCCATCAATGTCTGCCTTTAGATTTTTTCCCGGAAAATGCTCTGGGATTTTTTCTCGTAATTTCTGCAAAGCAGCGTTTTCAATTTCTTCAATCATTTCTTCTGGCACATTTTCAAGTGTCGATAGATGGACATCAACAACATACCCTCTTCCAAAATCAGACCCTGCGCCCAATGAAAAGCTGGCGACAATATCAAAAAGTCCGTCATGCGCTTTGTTGGAGGTTTTCCCTCGTTTTTTTCTGACTGGATGCAGTCTGAATTGATTGCCGTATTCATCCTCGAGAAAATCATCCAATTCATTCATTAAATTTTTCAGGCTTTTTTTCCAAATTTGGAGTTTGGGATGATTCATGTTTTAACCTTATTATAAACTATCTTTGAATTTTTCATCAGTTGGGTTCTCCTTCGGCGAATTCTCCATAGGCGAATCAATTTATTGTAAAAATCCGCTGTAGGTGGATCAATGCGCTAAAGCGCATCCGACTGGGCGTGATCAATAGTAGAAATCTGCCTTTGGAAGATTGTTTCAATCCGTTGGAAATTTTTCCCCAATTCGTATTCTGAAATCAATAATCACCAACCTATTTTTATCTGTCCAAAATAAGAAGGCGCTTCCACAAAGCGATCATAAGCATAGGCGCCATCAATTTGAAAATATTTTGTAATATTCAAACCAAGACCAAGAGTTAACCGTTCATCTGCCATTCCGACACGAAACGCAAACATCAACCTATCCTTCCATGTTTTCAGTCGATATTCAGTGCCGAGGCGAATACGCTCTGCAATTCTCTCATAGCGGGAATCCTGTTCTGCAATATCAACCCAATCCAGCGCCACATCAAAATTTGGTGTAATAGGATGGCAGACACCGATATTTACAATAAAAGGACATTTCAACTCAAACGGACGATTAACAGTGACTTCTCGTACTGAACTGGCTATGGCTGTATCTCCCTCAGCATTGGTAATAATTTGGTTGTTTTCATCCCGATCAAAAAACAACTTGGGAAATTTAAACTCGGTATTTATACTTTTTTTAATTGTTTGTAATGGTATAATATTCTGGAGCGATAAGCCAAATGATGTTCCAAACGAACTCTGGTAAAGACCGCCGACATCAAAAGTAATCCCTGTAACATCGGATTTCAGGTTGTCCCAGGCATCGTTCAATATTTGATCATAATCGATAACAGCAATACGGTCGGTTATGAACCTGCGATTCACCACTTTTAAATTAGCGCCGAACATCCAATTATCTTTCCATTGAAATCCATACCCGAATGCGCCAATAATATCAATATACGACATATAATAGGCAATGGGAAATATCTCATCAGAAAAGGTTTCTCCTCCGCTCAAAAAATCGGTTGCCAGCGTCGCCATTATTTTAGCAGCAGATTTTGCTGACAAAACTGGATTATCCATATTTTCAGGAATTTCAATTTCAGACAGCGTCTCCAATGTGGGACTTAATTCAACCACAAACCCTGAATAACCAAACCCATAAAGAGAAAATCCCCAATGACCATGCTGTACACTAATCGATGGCAGAACGCTGATTCCATGTATTTGAGGGTCTTCTGCGCTTCCAGTAATTTCAGAGACTAGATCTAATGTAAACTTCATTCCTTCTTGAATTTCATTTAAGGCAACAAGGCGATCCTCCAATGATGCTCCCTGTGCAAAAAATTTATTAACACCATCCCATAGCTGGTCTAAAGAAATGGCTTCGTTAAATTCATCCATATTTTTCTCTAAAAACCATGCCGCATCATAAGTATCTGGCGGCATACTGGCTCCAAGACCAAAAACTTCAAAAGTTTTTTTATGCCTGCCAAGAAATGCTGGATTATACATCATGGCATTAAAAGTCTTTCCATTAGCTGTCTGGGTATTCCCCATACCAATGGCTTTTATGTTCTCCATATTGATGGGATATTGAAGGTCTATTGTTTCCGCAGCAATATTAATAGGTGGGATAGAGCGGGTTTGCGAGTAGTAGTAAGAATTTTGAGCAAAGGCATTCACGGTAAGTAACAAGATTAAAAAAGTAAAAATTCGTATTTTGAACATGGCTTTCCTCCCCTTGTTTATTGGCAGTCATTTTTTTTATAATAAACAAAATTTCAGCATAAAAGTCAAGAGGGGAAATATTTCTGGTGTCGGCTTAACCATGACCAACACGTGAATAAGAATACCATGTTGCCAGCAGGTTGAGGAAGTAAGTGCTTAAAGTAACAAAGCCATAAGATTCGCCAATTAAAAATGAGTAGCCGATCATTCCCATTAAAGCAAGGTAGAAAATAATTAGATAGGGATAAAGCAAAGCTGTGTTTCTAAATTCTAATTTCAAGATGTAATCAAATATCAACTCAACTACACAAAAAAGGATGAGAAACAAAGGCAGGACAACTGTCCACCATTCTCGCTCTTCTAAGAAATTAAAGATGACAGCAGCGATAACTGGTACAGCCAGCGCCACTAAAACAATTCCCAGAATATTCTCAACTTTATCAAGCTTTTTTGCCCGTGAAAGAAAGACTCCTATCAACAGAATATTCACAAAATTAGCAATGATAAAAATAACAATGTCTATTGTTTGAGGATTGAAAAATTTACTCATGGTTATAGCTACCTTTTAAACGTTCGAAAATAAACATTTCCGTTCACAGTATGGATTTTGATCTGATTTTTCCCACCACTTATAGTTTCCCTGCCATATATAAATTTCCGCGGTGAGCCATTATCATAATCCCATTTATCGGTTCTCTCTTCCTGTATATCAAAATCGCTAATAATTTCATAATCCCTTGAACTATTTTTTGTATAAGCTAATTCAATATTCACCTCCATTGAAAAATTTTTGGGAACAACAAGAGTAACATCACCAGTCCCCGTAGAAACAGTAACATCCCGTTTACCTTTTTCTGCATCCCCGATCATGGTAATTTCTATATCACCTGCGCCAGAGCTTACCTTTACCCAGCCGTCAATTTCATCAATTGTAATGTCACCGCCACCAGTACTGGCTTTAACGTATTCTTTTGCAGACCGTATATAAATATCTCCGCCACCGGTGCTGACATCAGCTCCTGCAGGTGCATCATCAACATTGAGAGCGCCGCCAGCATTTCGGATGTAAACGATATCTTCAGGATAAGTTTTGTCTGGCGTTTTCACATTTTTGTAAACAACATTCCCACCGCCGGAATTTGCTTTGATGTCACCCACAACATTTTCCACCAGCACCTTACCACCGCCAGTGGAAACCCGACCATCAAGCTGTGAATCTTTGATCGTTATTGCGCCCCCGCCAGTTGTAAAATGGATTTCCCCTGTTAAATTTCGAAAATCCAGCTTTCCGCCTCCCGTTCCCCCGTTTATCTCACCTTCGATGTTTTGAATACGAATCCTGCCGCCGCTGGTTTTGATTTTAATGTCAAACCTTCCAGGGATTTTAATGCTTACTCTAATATTGCTGTTTTTAACTCGTCGGTTATAGTCTGAATTAATCCTGATTCCCAAAGGAGTTTTTAAAACATCAAACTCAAAATCTTCAGGATCGCAATCGATAAATTCGACATCGACTTTTGCTTTCTCTTTGTCCCATCCCTGAATATTTATTGAACCCCCTGATTTAAGATTGATGTTGAGCAGCTTTCCTTCAGCAACATCAAATTCTTTTTTCATTTCTTGTTTTGTTGGAACACAAGCAAAAATGCTTAACACAATAACTAAAACAAGAATTCTTCTCATTTGATTTCTCCTTTTCATTTAATTTATTTAAAATTTGATACTTCCCCCAACCGTATCCATTTATCTCCCTGTTTCTCATACAAAGTAATCCAGGCACATGTAAAATCTAATTCTCTTTCGGCACCGTTTTTCATTGTGCGATTACCACCTATCTTCACTTTTACGATAGACCATGTCAAAGAGCCATCTTTTGAAAAACCAACTATCGGTTCCTGCAAATCCTGATATTCCGAAAATGTTGTATTATTAAGATAGTTGCTGAACTGCTCGGTAATTTCCTTTTTTGTTTTATGTCGTATCTCTCCATTTCCGACAGAAAAATA
>Ga0255380_10103_pt2 | contig 12144 bp, 5 predicted proteins | sample ANMaggSeSYBR01G8_FD_182107 | JGI IMG/M metagenome (GOLD analysis project Ga0255380, IMG submission 182107) | Sediment cell enrichment communities from methane seep in Santa Monica Basin, California, United Staets - ANME aggregate JGI... | ecosystem: Environmental > Aquatic > Marine > Cold seeps >... | reverse complement strand
TCAGCACTATCCTTTTTCCCGAAATAAGCATATTCATATTTGAATTATGCTGATTAAATAAAGTACTTAAAACAAAATTAAAGTTTTTCATCTGTATATAAATTTATAATTGATTAATAATCGAGTTTAAATCAGTCCTTAATACAACGCACCGAATTTCCGGCATGCTTGTAGTTACCACACCGGTAAACACCAGCCTCATTCCAGGTAAATAACCGTGTCCATGCACCCTGGTCATCAATCTCGGTTGATGCCCAAAAATAGCCCATAACGTTATCACTGTAAAATGAGCCGGTGCTGGAAACCAGGTAACCACCCGGAAGTGCTGTAAACCCAATTTCATTAGTTGCTCCTGTATTTGGTGAATTCCAATGAATTGTACCGGTTTCTTTAAGGTTGCCACCGGCGTCAAATCCACGCCATAATTCTCCATTCCATTCCGGGTCGCCAACACTATACTGGCTGTCAACAGTGCCTTCCAAAACTTTCCATTCATAATCAGTTGGTATATGCCAGCCTTCGGGGCAAATACCTTGTGCTGTTGTATCGCTTGTGTATTGCATCATTTCATTCCATTGGTATAAACCGCCGTATATGTCGCAATTTGCTGTTATATTATCATAGCAATATTTTTCAATAGCGCCATTGTTTGTTGAGCTTTGGCTACCGGATATTTTTGTTCCTACATTCAAATTTTCTTTCATCCAGCATTGCCCGCCTATTTGTACCGTATAATATTTTTGTCCTTCGTAAGTAAAACTTGGTATTCCGGGGCAACGAATTCCCTCAATAATTTCAAACTCGTAAGTTTCATTATCCTGGGGGGCATCTTCAATTTCGCCACTTCCAATAATATCGTTTCCTGTTTTTGCATACCCGGTATATCTTAACTCATCGCCGAGTGCAAAAACAAAATTATTTTTTGCTTTTTGAGATTTAAAATTTGTTGTAGTTTCACAATAAGCATTGTAAACTATTTTGCACTGTGCTTTACTATTACTATTTAAGTTTACCATTTTAATGGCTTTAACCTCACTGTTATTCATTACGGAAAATATGTAATACTTTTCTTTGCCCGGATAAAAAGTAAATGAATGATTGCCTGCATTCAAAGTATTTTCGTAACGAGCTACTTCTCTGCCCAAAAGATTCATAATACAGATTTTAATATGTTCCTTCCCGGGTAAATACAAATTAACTGATGTTTGTTCTTTAAAAGGATTTGGATAATTCTGTGAAACGGTAAAACTGTTTTCATCAATTCCCCGGTTGTCTGTAATACCGGTAATATAATCTAACACCAGTACGGTATCAGGCGCATAAAGCGTTGTGTCGCCACCCTGGGTAAGGTTATTTATCAGGATGCTGTCTAATGAAACATACTGCCCGTTATTCTCAGCAGTAAAGGTTAATTCAATCACCGGCTTTTGTCCAAAGGCATTTGCTATAAGTGCAAGCATTAGAACTGTAATAATGAATATTGATTTTTTCATATTGTTTGTTTTCTAATTATTAATATTTTATAAACTCAAAACTTATTATTCCTTCAAATCCCAATCCTGATAAAAATCCAAATTACTATAAGAAAGCAAGGAGAAAAAACTATTATTTATTAACCTAAATTTTATTATGAAAAAACCCATTCCCTTGCCCTCATCCTTTCCAATCCTAATCCTGATAAGAACCAGGATGGGAAAAGAAGGTTAAGTTTATTTTATAAATACTTTTTTAGTTACCATACTTTCGTTGCTAATCACTTTTACAACGTAATAAGCGCTCTTTTCAAGAGTAATTTTATTGAGTACGTTGTTTACCGTTGCACTTGTAACTTCCTGTCCCATCATGTTATAAATTACAATGTTGCCTTTTGTATTTTCTGGTACGATAATGTAAACAACATTTTCATTTGAATAAATTCTTACATTTTGCTGACCGGATTCATCAATGCCGTTAGGATCGCCGAAGTGAAGCAGGAACCTGGCGGGATCATCTCCATTTTTATGAGTAAAAGAATACGAAGGATTATTACTAAGATTCTGTAATGTACCTTCCTTAATATCCTCAAGATAAATTGTTATAAATTCTTCAAAGCTTTCTATTTCGCTTGCTTCAATTGTAAATATTTCAGGGATACTGCATTCGAATCCCAAAGGAACGATGCGATATTCATCAAGGTCAGGCAATGAATTAATAGCCAGTATTTCTTCAGTAATAATGGAATAAAGTTGTGGCGCTTCATCTTTTCCATACAACTTGTACGCATCAAAATCACTGTCAAAACCTTCAGTGGCCACCTCAAAAAATCGAATAACAGTTTCATCGCGATAAGCATTCCCTTCAGCCTTTAGTTTTATATAAGGTATTTCATTTTTGGTGTTTTTATAAAATGACTGTGAATTATGAACTCTTGCCCCATTTTCAATTTTTAACGATCCGCCTGAAACGTTATTACAATGCACCATAAAACCTTGCATCGCCGGTATATATTTTGTTCCGTTATTATTAGAAATTCCTCCCGTATAAGGTGCTGTACCACTGCCAACGTAATATGAATAATTTCCTGAACCTGTTGCCGGGTTCCAATAATAAATAGAATTATCCATATTTGTTTTGGTCCATCCGGTTGAAGCATCCCAATCTAAAGCCGAAGGATATGGATTACCAACCAGGTTCCAGCCTTTTTCTGTGTTTGTGTTTGTGTAGGTAAGACTATAGGCAGTTGATACATCTGAATTAAGTGTTCCGGCAAACTCAACAGTTTCGTTCTGAACAACATTGTTATCAACCCAAATCCCATAACCTTTTAGTACATCCATATCTGTAGTTTCGTCTTCGATAAATATCCACTCTTCAGTGGTCTCTTTCCAGTATCTTGCAAAAATATCTGAAGAGCCATCCGGTAAATCGAATACATCAAATTTGGCATTACTTATTGGCGACGAAACAAAATGCCATTTCTCCTCAGTTAAATGTCTTTCAACTGTGGCATTAACACTTGCTGTGGAGTGAATTAATGAACCTGTACCGGAAGAAGTTGATTTAATAGTTAAGGTGCCGTTATTTGTTAAGGTACTGGAAACCGTAAGGCTGCCGTTATAAGCTATGTCTATGGTGGCGGTACCGGCTATCGTCATATCATTGCATGTTGCTGCTTCATCTATTATAGGATAATTAGCTAAACCGGTAGGAATAGTTACGTCTGTACCATCTCCGGGAACTACATTACTCCAGTTACCTGCACTGTTCCAATCGTTATTGGTTGTTCCTGTCCAACTTGCAGGTGTTTCTACAACTTCAATGTTGTCTAACCGTAAATAGGTATCATCATATTTTCCATTATGAAAGAAGCGAATTGTTAATTCATCTCCTATATAAGTTGAAAGAGAAATAGTCTGTTGTGTATAGGGAATAGTTGCACTTGCCTGGGTTGAAAATAATTCTGTCCAGGCTTTTGAACCATTATCTACAACAACCCAGAAATTGTTATAGTTATTATTGATATAACGATCCATGGCATAGTAGAATTTTAATTCCGGAGCTGTAGTTCCTGACAAATCAACAATTACTTCATTGTAAGTAGTCCAGTTTTCATTATCGCCGGAACCTATTTGTGCTTTTGTCCATGCATCTGCTAAACCGGAAGGTGTTGAATAACCGGAGCCAGAATTTCCATATTGCTCAAGACCATAAGTTCCTTGATACTTAGACGCTTCGTTTACTTCCAAAGTACCTACAGAACCGGTGTAAGTATTCCAGGCAGAAGGTACACTACCGGTTTCCCAATTTTCTGTGAATGGAAAACTTTGAGCCTCAAATAATGTATTAAACGTACTTGGTCCTGTCCATGTGCTTTGATCGGTTCCGCCACCGGCAGCACAATCTGCTCTTACATACCAGTCATAAGTATTGCCTGCACTTCCTCCGGCCCAGGTTACCGGATTATCAGTTGTATTATTAATTGTTGGCGTAGTACCTGCACTCGGAGCTTCTCCACCGGTACCTATAACATATACATCCCAATATGTTGCACTTCCGGTTTCCGTCCAACCAAGATTAGCTCCTGAAGTTGTAATAGTGCTTTCTGTTTGAGTTGTTGGAGCGGGGCAACTTGCAACCGGAGTGTACGCATAATAATCATTATCAGATCTTACAGAACTACCACTATTAAAAGAATAAGTAGTAGTAGATTGAATAGCAGTAGTACTGTTTTGTTGAACGCCTACAGTTGAAGAACTGGGACCACCGGACTTATAATTATAATCAATCATATAGACTTTATTTGTAGTTTCTTCCAAAACAATGGCAAAGTATGCATAACTATAACTACCAATTTCAAATGAATGATATCTTATCCAGAATTGTCTGTCGGGTGATGAACCGAATGTTTGGGTATAGACTCTATCACCTGAATTAGGGGAGGCATAAGAATCCCAAAAACCGGCAATAGTATTATCAGGCAGGCTAGCATTAGGTAAACTTGTATTAGCACTGGTAGGTGTACCTGTTGCGTCTGAAAAGGTAATTAATGCATTTTGACTAAATTTTAATTCAGTAAACGAAGTTCCGAAGAATTCAAAAGCAAAAATACTCTGAGCAGCTGACCAATAATTAGTACTATTAGGACCGTTTGTTATTGATGTCCAACCAACTGTACTATTATCAGATTGGGTATTTTGATTTCCCGGATTTCCTGCATTTGTATGGTATGATGTTGTGTAAGCTTGAGCATTTAGGTCAGGCGTAAAAGCTAACATAAAAACAATCAGGCATGATAGGGTTAGCATTATCCTTTTACAGGATATTAGTTTAATCCGAATTGGATTATTGTGATTAAACAAAGAAGTTAAAAATAGAAGTGGTTTCATAAGATTAATTTTTTAATTATTAATAAATTTCAAATTCTTTATAACCTTTCAGAATGTCGGTTTCTTTCGTGATTTTTACCATGTTACCATTTGTATATGTTGTTAATGCTGTAAAAAAAAGATCTAACTGACTAACATCCCCTTCTACTTCAATGGATGCGCTGTTTTCAGAATATCGAAAAAAGCCTGTTAAATTATTTTCGTATGCTGCCTGCATAACCCTGAAAGCAAGCCCGGAGTTTCTCACATCTCCATTTAACATAATTTTACGATGTTGTTTCATTTCAAACGTAACTTCCTGTTATTACAAAATTGTTAATTACAATTTTACAAAAGTAAGACAGGCAAAGCGGTAGAAGCAAGTTTTAGCCTATTACAACACTATTACATTATAAGTTTTGCCCTATTACAATAGTATTACAGGAATAGGGGAATAAGGGGATAATGGAATAGGGGAAGGGAATTTGGGAATAAGGGAAACAGGGGATAATACTATTGAAATACAATTGGATTACAACTGAATTATACTAAAAACGGGATAAATTGCTACATTTTATAAATGAGATAGCAACCCTTTGGAGTCGGCAATTGGCAACTAACAGTCGGCAATTGGCAGATGGTTGTTCCTTGATTGAAAACTGATTGAAGGCTGAAGACTGAGGACTGGAGACTGAAAAAAATGCCCGATTTTACACCGTAAGATGTATACTAATCGAATCCCCCATACCTTACACCTTACACCGTGCTCATAAACTCAATCAAATCAACATGCTGATTAACTTTCAGTTTTTTTCGCAGACGGTTACGCCGCATGGCAATGGAAGTAGGCAGGATATTAAGCATTTGTGAAATTTCTTTTGTGCTAAGGTTTATACGCAAATAGGCACATAGCTTTAAATCATTTTTTGTCAAATCAGGATATTGGTCTTTCAGTCGCTGAAAAAATCCCTGGTGTACCTGCTCAAAATGCCTTTTAAATTGATCCCAATCTTTATCAAGGTTTAAATTGTCGTTAATTAATTTTACGATATTTTGACTCTCTGAATCTTCCGGTTTTTTAAATTTTATTACAGATTCTATCGAGTTTTTAATATTGCTTAAAACTTCATTTTTATTTATTACATGGAGTGTTGCCATTGACATTTCGCGATTTTGAGCTTTTATTTTATCCGATTGTAAACGATTAAGTTGCTTCTCGGCAAAAATTTGTTCCTTTAAAATTTGCTTCTCTGAAAGCGATTGTTTTTTTTCAGCTTCCAGTTTTTTAAATTCAAGGTCTTTCAATAGTTTTTCTTTCTCATATAACTTCTCCAACTGTTTTGATGACCTGCTTTTCAATTTCAGTAAATAGATCAATAAAATGAGTATTACCAAAAATCCAATTAAACCGCCAATTAAGATTTGCTGTATTAATCTCTGTTCTCTGGATTTTTTCTCTTTTAATATCAAATCTTTTTTCAGTAAGTCATTTTCAAGTTGTTTTTTTTCGGTTTCATATTTTGTTTGCATATCGGCAATCAAACGGCTGCTTTCCTCATTAAAAATAGTGTCGGTAATTGTATTATATAATTTGCGGTATTTTCGCATATTATTTATATCGCCTTTTAATGCATAATATAAAGTATAAAGTAAATAATTATTCTTTAAAGTTATTTTCGAATCAATTTCCTTTGATATTTTAAGCGAGCGGTCAAGGTATTTTTTTGCAGATACCAAATCATTTTCTATAATATACAGATTGGCAATATTATTTGTAGCAAGTGCAATTCCCCGTTTGTTATTGAATTTTTCATCAAGCTTTAACCCTTCAAAAGAATAATATAATGCAGTATCATATTTTTGCATTTCGTAATAAACAAGGGCAATATTTTGAATTGGCGCCGAAATATTTGAAGAATCATTGCTTTCTTTCATTGCTAATAATGATTTGTTAAAATATTCCAATGCTTTATCATAGTTCTTAATGTCGAGAAAATATACAAGGCCAATATTATTTAAAACAATATATAATCCTTTTTTATTACCGGTCTGCTTGCTTATTTCATATGCTTTTAAATAATACTCCAATGCTTTATCATTATTATAACATTTCGAATATGCATTACCGATACCAACCAATGTTTTTAAAATACCATCCCGATCATCAATTTGCTCAAATATTTTTAATGCTTTTAAATAATATCCTAATGTTTTATCAAAATCGAATAATTGATAATAAGCTGTCCCGATTTTTCTTGAAACAATAGCTTGCTGTAAAGTATCTTTGTGTTCATTATATATCTCCAATGATTGTTGGTAATATGTAATAGCTTTTTGGTAATATTCATCCTGGTTATAATAACCACCGATTTTCTTTAATAAGTTTGCTTTTCCCGTGCCTGATGAATTTTCAAGGATGGCTTCAAGGCTGTCGATTGGAGAAGAGTTTTGCGAAATGCTATTATTTACTGTAAATAGTGATAATAGTATTGACAGTAATATAGTGATTTTATTAATTTGCATACAGCAAATATAGTAATTTTATCATTTTGGCTTTTGAAGATGTCATCAGTTCAGGACTTGCACTTTTGTACAATTTCCGGATATAAAATAGAAAACCCCGCTCAACCGAGCAACGAAATGGCAAATCAGTAGCCCCAACAACCCTACGAGGGTTTTGAACCCTCGTAGGGTTAATGGCATTTGCGATAGGGGTAAATTTGGATTCCGATCCTGAAGTTTCGGGACGGTATTTGCAAAGATGTTTTTTTTGTTTAAAATTTTCATTTAAAGTTTATCTTATATTCGTCAGGCCACTTTGCTCCGGCAGTAATCAGTGTATTCGTCAGACCACTTCCCACAGGCATTCGCTTCAGGCTGTAACCCGTGTATTCGTCAGACCACTTCCCACAGGCATTCGCACCAGGCTGTAACCCGTGTATTCGTCAGACCACTTCCCACAGGCATTCGCTTCAGCAGTGGTCAGACGAATAATCTTAATTCGGCAACTGGCTTCCGCTTCCAAGATTCGGAACCCAAAAATCATCTTTATCTTTATTGTCCACTTCAGTATCCAGGTTCAAATCACTGTTGTCGTAGCCATTTGTCCCGGCTGACGGCTCCCAATAAACAGATTTGTCATCCTGGTCAATTAATCCCGAAGCATCTGCATCACCTGCGATCATCCCGTAAATTCCGGTACTAAGGAAGTTTTGAGCATCCGTGCCATAAGCTTTATCTGCTCCGGTTGTAAAATTATACGAGTAAACATTGTTAAACCCAATAAGCGCATTAGCTGATAGTACTCCAAGATGGTTCCTGTGCCAGACAATAACAAATAATTGATTATTTAGAGTGTAACCGAATTGCAGATCCGAAACGCCATCTAATCCGGTTATTGAACCGTCATTGAGCAAGAAAGCGGCTTGCCGGGCAATCCTGGTACCCGGAGTTGCTGATCCGGCATCCGGTGCATCGCGAAACTCGACTAATACCCAGTCAACAATATTGGCATTGGGTATGTTTGTTACACCTTCCGTTCCGGTGTAATTCCACGGTGTGGTATTAAAAGGCTGTGCCAATGGAATTAATCCACCTGAATTCAGGCCGGTATCCATATCTGTATCTGTGCTGTTGAAAGGGCCTTCCAAAAAAACGTTTAAGCTAACCGATTTAGAAGCGCTAACACCAAACCAATCTAATGCTTCCTGTATCATATTATTAATATCATTATCATTTGTAAACTGTGAAATATCAAAACTTATTAAGAATGACTTATAGATCAGGTTATCAAGCCAAATTGCGCAACCATTTCCTTTTGAATAAGCATCCCCGGAAAAAGGCCCGTCTTCAAATAAGTATGAGCCCCATGAACTGATTCCGGGATTAGTAACTTCACCTGCATACGTGCCTGGGCAATCCCCGTTATAAATATTATCAGGGCTGTCAGAATAAACAGGGATTTCGACACCTTCCGTCCCGATAGGAGACCCTGGAAGTCCAATTATACTTCCACTGGAGTATTCCCAGGTACTGGGTCCGCCAATTCCATCGGTACCTCCACAAGTCGGGGGGTTTTCAGGCAATAAATACCCACAGCGTAAATATGCCCTGAAAAACTTTTTAAGTGGCCGGGCGTCTCCTAATGCATGTGTTGAATTGGCAAGCCCGTCAGAGGCCATAAAAATATTCTTAGGATTTTCATTGGTACCTTTATCAAGAAATTCATATAATGCCAAAGCAAGTGTATCTTCTTCTGCCCCGTGCCCGGTTGAATTACTGTAAATAAATATTGTCCTGTAAGAATCCGGGATGTCGTATTCTTCATATCTCGCCCAATTGTATATATCGTAAGTAACACTTGCTGCATCTAATGCTGCTGTATATTTCGGGTATTCTTTATTTTGATAATCTTCGAAACCAACTGCATTTCCAGGAGTTACAAATAAGATTTCAACCCCGTTAGTCGGTAATATTTTAATTGAGAAATAGCTATCAGGAGCATTTGCCGGAAGAGTTCCCCTGTTTTGATTTGCTGAATTATCAGTTGCCGCAAAATAATAATTCAAGGTTGTGCTGTTAGGAATTACAGGAAACTGGTAATGATAAATATTAGGCTCCTCAAAGCTTGAATGTGTAATTCCCTGCCAGCCACTACCTGTGTTAAAATACAGTGTATCCGACTCAATTGCGTGCATATCCGTAATCGTTACAGATAATTCCGGTGTATTGTTAAAGGTGTTCCAAAGAGAATCTTCATAAACAAGAATAGGTGCAAAAAGGTCTTCCCCGGGATAAAATTTTATTGCAAATTCGTTTGTAAGCATATTCCCGGGAGGTTCCATACCAATATACTGGCCGTTGTCAACAAGTTCCCTGAGATAACAAAGGCCTATATCAGTATTATCTGCCTGAATAGCAACAGTGCTGCTTTGCCCGAAATCATGCGGACAAACACTTCCTGTCTGGCCTAACTCTAAATTTTGGTATTGAAAGACCATATCCCCATTTTCATAAAAAATAGCTTCAAAACAGAGAGTTGTGTCGTTAACAGTACCAGCATCAAACCTGAGATTATGCCATTCTACAACACAATACCTGTCTGGTTCGGTTCCGAAAGTTTGAAAATAAATATCACCAATTCCTTCATCTGCATGTAAATTATCCCAAAAAACAGCAACTAAGGCAGGCACGTAACTAAATCCCGGGATAGGATAACTATAATTAAAAAAGAAACCGTCAGTATCCCACCCAGCATCAGGATATGGATCATACCAGAAGTTATCATCTGATAACAAAAATTCACCATTAATGTCAACATGAAAAGAGTCTCTCTCTATACCGTAAAACGGAAAAGTAAAACCAAAAGGGATAGGTTCGGAAAAATTATCATCACCGCTGAAATAAGGGACACCATAAGTAATTGCAGAGGTTCCGGTTGTGCTTATTTCAATCCAGTTATAAACAGGCCCGCCAGGCTCACCGCTGTCAATCCAACGATAACCAAAGTCATCAGGCCCGCCTGTACCGAAATGCTCTACAATTTCAGTTTCACTTGTAAGTGTATCGTTAGAGTTATACGGATCGCCGGTCAGATCGGTGTACATAACAATATCATAAAACCCGGTGTCTGCCGGAGTCCAGACAGTTGCAAAAGTAACTGCGTCTGTTTCTCCCGGGGTTAAAGTTCCTGAATGGGTAGTTGTAGCGGAATAAACCTGGGTTTCGGTTTCATCAAAAATTTGACAAACAACATCAAAATTAGCGGTTATATCAGAACTTCCGTAATTTTGAATTGTTCCGGAAGGATAAATTTCAGAGTTTACCAGGTGGTAATTAACGGGAACTTCAATTGAAACCATACCGGCATCACCGGCAAGCGCCTGCCCTACTTTTACATCGTCAACAACTAAGGCATAAAAATTATATATCCATTCAATTGCAAGGTATATATCCTGGCCTGCATAAGCGCTTAAATCGTAAGTAAACTCAACATAACTATCACCTAAACCTGTTACGTTTTCTAAAGTTACATTGAAATTACCAATAGCATTACCTGTTGTGGAAAGTTTAACATTCATATTTTCAGTGCCATACCAGGCTTTGGCGAAAAAGATGAATTCATCTCCCGCTTGAATTGTTACTTGCGGAGTTATCAACCAGTCATGCCCATCATTCCCATAGCATGGAACTGCGGCTAACCATGTGCCGGTATGAGCATGTGTTGTGTTTTCTAAAGCAAACCATTGGTCTCCATCTCCGTTAACATCATAAATTGTCCAGTCAGCAGGAATTATCCCACCTTCAAATCCTTCATCAATGCTCCATTGAGCAAAAGATAGTGTTGTTGAGCACATAATTATCATTATAATGATAATCGATTTTAGGCTTAGCCGGGTTTTTGTTTTCTGTTTTTTCATCTGTTTTTTGTCTTAAGTATGTAAATAATATACTCTTATTGAATTATAACTTTTGTAACTTTTATTTCCTTATCGGTAGTTATTCGCAAGAAGTATACACCGGCATTAATGCCTTGTATATCAATTCTGTTGTTTAATACTGATTTTTTATCATAAATTATTTGTCCTTGATTATTAAATATTTGTATGCTTGAATTTGCAATCTCCTTATTTGATATTTCAATATTAAATATTCCGTAATTCGGATTAGGATACACAGTAACAAATTGTTCATCAGAAATCAAATCCGTTTCAGTACCGGTAGAGATACCAAACCAATCTAATGCTTCCTGTATCATATTATTAATATCAGTATCGTTTGTAAACTGTGAAATATCAAAACTTATTAAGAATGACTTATAGATCAGGTTATCAAGCCAAATTGCGCAACCATTTCCTTTTGAATAAGCATCCCCGGAAAAAGGCCCGTCTTCAAATAAGTATGAGCCCCATGAACTGATTCCGGGATTAGTAACTTCACCTGCATACGTGCCTGGGCAATCCCCGTTATAAATATTATCAGGGCTGTCAGAATAAACAGGGATTTCGACACCTTCCGTCCCGATAGGAGACCCTGGAAGTCCAATTATACTTCCACTGGAGTATTCCCAGGTACTGGGTCCGCCAATTCCATCGGTACCTCCACAAGTCGGGGGGTTTTCAGGCAATAAATACCCACAGCGTAAATATGCCCTGAAAAACTTTTTAAGTGGCCGGGCGTCTCCTAATGCATGTGTTGAATTGGCAAGCCCGTCAGAGGCCATAAAAATATTCTTAGGATTTTCATTGGTACCTTTATCAAGAAATTCATATAATGCCAAAGCAAGTGTATCTTCTTCTGC
>Ga0255380_10135_pt1 | contig 12332 bp, 12 predicted proteins | sample ANMaggSeSYBR01G8_FD_182107 | JGI IMG/M metagenome (GOLD analysis project Ga0255380, IMG submission 182107) | Sediment cell enrichment communities from methane seep in Santa Monica Basin, California, United Staets - ANME aggregate JGI... | ecosystem: Environmental > Aquatic > Marine > Cold seeps >... | reverse complement strand
GAAACCAGAATTACTACTCAGGAAAATTCAAATGTTTTATTCATTAATCAGATTAATTGATTTTGCTGTACAGATATATATTTTTATTATTATTGCTCGTGTTTTATTATCATGGATTCAGCATAATCAATACCATCCGGTTATCAGGTTTATTTATCAGGTAACTGATCCACCGTTAGATTGGCTTCGGCAGCGACTACCTAATTTTGGTGGTTTGGATATCTCGCCGATGGTTTTAATTATAGCCATTTTATTTTTAAAGAAAATCATTATTTCAATTTTATTTTAACGATAAAATTTTACGTTGGAGGAAATCAGCTTGAAAATCACTCCGTTAGACATCAAAAAGCAAGATTTTAGAAAAGTAATGCGAGGCTATGACCCGATTGAAATAGAAACTTTTTTAGAAATGGTTGCTGAAGAATTTGAGTCTTTAATCAAACAAAAGAACAATTTGTCTGATGATGTTTTGAAATTAAAAACCCAACTTAGCGACTACCAGGAAGTTGAAAAAACTTTCAAAGAATCTTTGATGAACGCGCAACAAACCATGAATCAATCTAGAGAGAATTCTAAACGAGAAGCAACTTTGATCATCAAAGAAGCAGAAGTGCGTGCAGAAAAAATTATTGAAAATGCAAAAAAACAACTTATTGACATGAAAAATGAATTGATGATTATTAAAGCGCAGAAGGACTCTTTTGCTAAACGACTTCAACACTTATTAGCATCTCAATTAGAACTTATCAAGGTTCTCGAAATTGATGACATTGGTTACGATGAACAAAAAATTGCAACCAAAACAAAGCAGTCAAAAGGTAACATTTTAAAATCAGAAGGGTCGCAATTAAATCAGACGCTTCAAAAAAAAAATGAATTACCCAAAAATATAAACTCTTTAAAAAATGTAAAAATGACAGACCAATTTATTATGTAACTTAGCATTTTCCCTGTGAGATTAAGCAACTTTGATAAATTTTACAAACCCCAGGAGAAATAATAATGAGAAAACGACATTTGTTTTCAGTAATGCCGGTCGTAATTTTATTAATTGCGGCTGGATGTGCCAAAAGAATCGCTATCAGCTATGAACAGGCAAAACCCGAAGCACTGGTCGAAATTAAGACGAAATCAGGAAAAACCGGTGAAGGAATAATTCGAGCAAAAAAGCCTTCCTTTTTAGCGATGCAATTTAATAAAAATTCAAACAAATTAACTAAAATAAAACGAAACAATATTTATAGCATTAGCGGTCAAAAAAAATACGCTTACGACTCCCAGGGTAAAATACTATCCGAATGGGAAATTGATAAAAATAAGACTAATAAAAATGTTTACTTATATTCTTTAGGCGGCGCTGGATTAAGTTTTGGAGTAAGTTTTTTTCTCGGCACATTAATTAATCGTGGGATAGAAGATGATGTCGATAAAGGTGAAACAGCTATGTGGGCAACCACAGCCATTGGAACAACGGTGGGGACATTATTATTCGCAAAAAAAGGGGCTAAACGCGACCGTACAATTGCCATAAATCAAATTCGCGAACAACAGATTAAATTGGCTAAAGAACGTGTTGAAAAAGAAAAATTAAAACAGAGAAAAATTCAGCAAGAATTAGAAAAAATAAAATATGAGCGTATAAAGCAAAATGAAGAGATGAAGTCATTAAAAAAAAAAGCTGACAATAATAAAAGGAAATAACCACACGGATCAAGAAATCACACGGATTTTTTCATTATATTTTTCCGTGTGTTTCCTTGATCCGTGTGGAGTGCTTAAAAATTCTTTGCCCATCCGCCAGGCGGAGAATTTTATTGTTTAAGTACTAAAGCTGATCAGAAAACAATTCAAATGGGTTTTTAATCTGTGTGTATCTGCGAAAATCTGTGTCCTAAAATAAAAATTGTGAACTGTTATCAACATTTGCAGCAAGGAGTGTTTTTTTGTCGGAGTTAAAAAAGCAAGTAGATGAAACGATTAGTTTTCTCAGAACAAAAACAGGCTCAGAACCAGGCATTGGTATTATTCTTGGAACCGGGCTTGGTGCATTAGTTAATGATATAAACATTGAACTCTCTATTTCTTACAGCGACATTCCTAATTTCCCCATTTCAACTGTTGAATTTCATGCGGGTAAATTCATCTTTGGTAAACTCGCTGGCAAATCAATCGTGGCAATGCAGGGCAGGTTTCATTATTATGAAGGATACTCAATGAAACAAATTACTTTCCCTGTGCGCGTGATGAAATTTCTGGGAGTTCATACACTTATTGTCTCCAATGCCTGCGGGGGAATTAATGCGGGCATGAAACCGGGTGACATTATGCTAATGTCAGACCACATCAATCTTCTCGGCGATAACCCGCTAATCGGCGAAAATGACGATTCATTAGGACCAAGATTCCCTGACATGTCGGAACCGTATTCCAGAGAGTTAATCCAGTTAGCCGAACAAATTGCACGTGAAGAAAGTTTATCCGTTAAAAAAGGCGTCTATGCCGCAGTCTCCGGACCAAACTTGGAGACAGCGGCTGAATATCGCTTTTTAAGAACCATCGGCGCTGATGTGGTGGGAATGTCAACAATCCCCGAAGATATTGCAGCCATTCATTCAGGTATGAAAGTATTGGGGTTTTCAGTAATTACCGATGCCTGTGTGCCGGAAGAACTCAAACCTGCCAACGTCCCGGAGATTATCCGCACTGCAAAAGAGACCGAACCAAAATTAACTTTGTTGATTAAAAAAGTAGTTGAGAGATTGTAATAAATTTCACGACTATTAAAGAGCCTAAACTAAAAACCACGAACTACACCAATTACACTAATAAAATTAGTGATAATTTGTGAAATTCGTGGTTTGTTTTTTTGGGTGGTCGTCTTATTATACTTATACTAAAATTTTCACTTCTTCACTCCTAACTTAACCAATTCCCCACTTAATTTAACTTCTTTTGAGAAAATATTTTCAGCAACAACATCACTAATATCCAACGAAAGCGTCTCTGCCTTGATGTAATCGGCATGCTGACTGAATACATTTTTGATTTTTTCCGATCCTTCATAATAAAGGTGAATGCGGTCGTTCATCTCAAAATCGGCTTCTTTACGGAGTTCCTGAATTTGGCGAATTAGATCACGAGCCAGTCCTTCGGAGAGGAGTTCTTCGGTTAATAGCGTATTGAGCCCTAATAAAGCGCCGTCATTTTCAGCAACCACGAGATTCTCTTTTGCTTTTGTCTCAATAACCACTTCATCAGGTTCAAGCGAAATTGTGTTCCCGTTTACGGTTACTTCAACATTCAATTTTGCTTGAACTTTTTTTACAACATCATTTACATTCAATTCAGCTAAAGCTTTTTGAATATTGGGCACATCTTTACCGTATTTCGGGCCTAATTTTTTAAAATCGACTTTCAATTCATATTGCACCAGTTCCGAATCATAATTGATAACAGTTAGATCTTTAATGTTCAGCTCTTCTTTGATGTGATCTTGATATAGTATCAGAGAAATTGTATTCATTGAAGCATCGGGTCTTACAACCAGTTCTCCCAACGGTTGCCGGATTTTAATGTTGCTTTTGTTGCGCAATGCTCTTCCTGCCTTAACAATACGGATCACCTGATCAACATCGTTCACTAATTGTTCATCAACCAGGGATTCATCAAGTTCAGGAAAATCGCAATGATGAACCGATTCCGGTGCAGAAGAATCATTTGCCACGACTAAATTATGGTACATTTCTTCAGTTACAAACGGAATTACCGGGGCTAATAATTTGATTAAAGTCACCAGCACTTTATGCAGTGTAAAATAAGCAATCTTTTTATCATTATCCCGCTCACTTTTCCAGAAGCGGCGCCGATTGCGGCGTACGTACCAGTTTGAAAGATCGTCGATAAATCCTTCCGCTTTTTTCATAAAAACCAATATGGTAAATTTTTCGTAATTTACATGAGCGTTTTTGATTAGTTCCTGCAGCTTTGCCAATATCCAGCGGTCAATTTCTGTAAGTTCATCTTTTTCAGCCTTCAAATCCCGGAGATCAACTTCATCGAGAATGGCATAATTTGTCCAAAAAGCATAGGTGTTCCAGAGCGTTAATAAATGCTTGCGGATTTCTTTAGCCATGCCATAACCAAAATTAATATTGGTAAATGGATTGTGTTCAGCAAACATCCAGCGCATTGTATCTACACCCATTTTTTCAGCCGCGTCATCAAACCAGATAGCATTACCCGCGCTTTTGTGCATTTCTTCGCCATTTTCATCGTGGACTAATGCGTGTCCCAGCACTGTTTTAAATGGTTCACGATTTTCCATTACTGTGCTCATGGCTAAAATTGCATAAAACCAGTTGCGAAATTGTCCAGGAAAACACTCGGTAATAAAATCAGCAGGAAACCATTTTTCCCAATATGAACGATCTTCAAGATAGCCCATCGTCGAATAAGGCACAATACCCGCATCTAACCACGGATTGCCAACATCCTTGATACGCGAGACTTTAGCGCCGCATTTTTCACATTTGATTTTCACAAAATCAATATACGGTCGATGGGGCGAATGTCCCTCCAACTTTTCCCAACCTTCAACGGCTCGCTCTTTCAACTCTTCAATACCGCCGATCACTTCGAAATTGCCACATTCTGCACATTCGTAAATAGGCAGCGCCAATCCCCAATAACGTTTTTTGGAGATCATCCAATCGTGCATATTCTTGAGCCAATCGAGTTCCAATTGTTCACCATATTCAGGCATCCATCTGATTTTTTTTGTTACTTCCTTAATCTGATGTCGCAGATCGTCCATCTTAATAAACCATTCATCGACTAACCTGAATACTAATTCAGAACCATGACGCCAGCAAACAGGATAACGGTGAGTTATCATTTGCTGTCTGTAAAGAATATTTTTCTCTTTAAGATTTTTGATGATCGGATCAGCAACATCCATTACATTTTTGCCAGTCAACCAATCAAAGCCATCGACAAAAGTACCAAACTGATCCAATGGCGCAATTGCAGCCAGTCCTTGTTCCTGACCAAGCGCAAAGTCTTCTTTACCACACCCGGGTGCGACATGGACGATACCGGTGCCGTCGTCTGCGCTAACTTCATCCCAGACCAAAACCGGATGCTTCACACCTTTTTGTGCTGGCAATTCCTCAAATGGCGAATGAAATTCCAACCCAGCCAACGCGGTACCGGGCATTTCTTCCAGCACTTCATAATCGCCCTTACTTGCAACAACATCCAATAACAGGTCTCGAACCAGGTAGTAAATCTGCCCATTTTGTTTTACTTTCACATAAGAATAATCCGGATGAACCGCAGCGCCGACATTAGCAGGCAAAGTCCAGGGAGTTGTTGTCCAGACAAGCAGACTTTCATTTTCCCTGCCAACAATCGGAAACAGGACGTAAATACTCTTGTGCTGCATTTCGCGATAGCCCTCGGTTGCAATCTCGTGCTGGGACATTGCTGCCCCGCAATTTATACACCAGGGCATCACGTCATGACCTTTGTAAATCCAGCCATTGTCAAAACATTTTTTCAGGAATTTCCAGATAGTGAAATTATTAATATCGGTCATGGTGTAATAAGAATTTTCCCAATCCATCCAATAACCGAGACGAATAGATTGCTCGGTTTGAACCTTTGAAAATTTTACCACCCTGTCTTTACACGCTTGCACAAATTTTTCGATACCATATTCTTCAATATCGGTTTTGGATTTAATACCCAATTCTTTTTCAACTTCTACTTCAACCCACAAACCCTGGCAATCAAATCCATTCTGATATCTCTGGTCATGTCCGAGCATGGCGTGGTAACGTTGAAAAACATCTTTATAGGTTCTGCCCCAGGCATGATGAACACCCATGGGGTTATTTGCAGTAATTGGTCCGTCTAAAAATGACCATCTCTTTTTACCTTTGTTTTTCTCAACTAACTTTTTAAATGTATTATTCTCTTTCCAAAAATCTAAAATTTTATGTTCGAGTTTTACAAAATCTTCCTGAGTATTTACTTTTTGCAGCATTGTTTTTATTCCTGATTTAGTTGGTTAACAATAATTGGTTTATAATAAAAAACCCACTGTTATTTAATTCTGGCAGTGGGTATAATATTTTCTTGAATTTATTGATACAATAAATATTTACGGTCCCCCTGCCAGTCGAGGGATGCGTATCATGATGGTAATTATTCCAATAATAATTTTGCTGAAAATATTTTTATTTATAATTGAATTCATATTTCTCTTTTGCCTTACTTTTTTTAATTTGCTAATATAAAACATATTGATTAAAATGTCAAGACTAAAATTGAGTTTTATGTTGAGATATTTATAAATTTTAGTCACAATTGATAAATTTTTGTGAATTATTAATATCACATAATTTTCACTTGACATTTATATTGAAATATCGTATTTTTTAATACTACTTAATCAGATTAGAAAATAATTGTAAAAATCGATAAAGAGCACATAAAAAAACCTGTCATTCCGGCAATCTTTTAGCCGGAATCTCATATTTGTCTGAGGAGATTCCCGCTAAAAACGTGCGGGAATGACTATGGACTCCAATCTGACTAAGTAGTATTAAATAATTACGGAACATTAAGGAATTATATTGGTATTATTAAAACTTGCGCTGTGATTTTTAAGGAGAACCAAATCCGTGGCTGATATTGATTTAGAACGTTTCGAAAAGCTCATTTTGAAGATGCGGACTGAAGTGCTTAAAAATTTCGATAAAGATAATCGTGGCGAATCTTTAAAAGAAGCATCAGGAAACCATTCGTACTCTTTTCACATGGCAGATCAGGGATCTGATTGTAATGAATATGAAAAGTCGTTTTTATTGTCTTCTATGGAGGGAAACATTTTAGAAGAGTTAGATGCTTCTCTAATACGAATTAAAGAAGATCGTTTTGGCGCTTGTGTTTTGTGTGGGGCTAAAATAAATCCTAAAAGATTAGAAGCAATCCCTTATGCCAAACTTTGCTTAGAATGTAAGGCAAAAGAGGAACAACAAAAATATTAATATTTAAGAAAGAAAAACAACAGAGTGTTCAAATCAAACTTAAAATTATTGGGATGGACTGCAATAATTATTTTAATTGACCAAATTTCAAAATATGCAATTAGTAATTATATGCAGCAGGGCGAGTCAATTCAAGTTATTGGTAATGTGCTCAGGTTAACTTATATTAAAAATCCTGGCATGGCTTTTGGCATTCAAGTAGGGAGCAAATTATTTTTTACAATATTTTCTTCCATAGCCTGTGTTGTAATTTCAATTTACTTGTTCCGTATTAAGTCGGAAAATTTTTGGGCAAGATTTGCTCTGGCATCAATTCTGGGCGGAGCAATCGGCAATCTTATCGACAGAATTGTTTATGGTGAAGTAATAGATTTTATTCATTTCAGAATTATCCGCTGGCCCATATTTAATGTCGCTGATATTGCTGTAACAATTGGAATGATTATTTTAATAGCGTTTGTAATTTTTGATAAAAAACAACTGGAAAGCGAAGAAGAACAATTTGAAACCGGGTAATCTTTTTTTATCGTATTAAAATCAAAACCTTAATAAATTTGAGCTAAAAAAAAGTAACTATTCAGGTATCACAACAAAAGTTGGCAAAACGATTATGGGCAACCTGTCCGCTTTCTTTTTGGCGGAAACTATTTAAAAAATTCTCAGTTGAGTGTTTTTTAAATACTATTTCGATTAACTATTGAGAAGATTTTTTGACTTTTGTTTAATTTTTTTTAATTGTTTTGCCCTAAATAGTCTTGCCTTTCTATTTATTGCTGAATAGTTACAAAAAAAAATGAATTAAGGATTCTTAAGTTTTATTACCACAATTAGTCGTTTAAAATATTTATACACAGGTAACTATGATTTCAAAAAAAGGAGATGAATTTATAGACGACTCTAAAAATGAGGATATTCAAGAAATATTTGTTCCTGATAACCAACATCGCGAGCGGCTCGATCAATTTTTATTTAATAAGTTAGAAAAAATTTCCCGTTCTAAGCTCCAAAAACTTATCAAAGATGGCGAAATTACAATTAACGAAAATGTAGTTAAACCCAGCCATCAAGTAGCCGGCGGAGAACGAATAGTAATTCACTTTCCTCCTCCAAAACCAACGGAACTCTTACCAGAAAATATCCCACTTGACATACTTTTTGAAGATGAATATTTGTTAGTAATAAACAAGAAAGCTGGAATGGTCGTTCATCCTGCTTACTGCAATTTAACCGGCACCATGGCTAATGCACTGGTTTATCACATTAAAAATCTCTCCACACTGAGCGGTGAATACCGCCCTGGCATTGTACACCGATTGGATAAAGATACCTCAGGTTTATTGGTGGTTGCAAAAAATGATTTTATTCACAGCCAACTGTCGCGTCAATTTTCCGAACATACTGCAAAGCGGGAATATCGTGCAATTGTCTGGGGACATTTTACTCAAAAGTCAGGAAAAATTGAAACTTATTTAAAGCGCAACGAGAAAGACCGTACCCGGTTCGTAATTTCTGAAGACGGTAAATTTGCTGTAACTAATTATGAAGTTATCGATGAATACCGACTAATTTCTTTGTTGAAATTAAGGTTAGAGACAGGACGCACTCATCAAATAAGAGTGCATCTTTCGTCAAAAGGACATCCTGTTTTGGGGGATAGCACTTATGGCGGTCGCCACAAACAGACAATTCAACTAAATCAACAAGATCAACAAATGGCGCTTCAGTTGCTTGAGTTAATGCCCCGCCAGGCGCTTCACGCAAAAACACTTGGCTTTATTCATCCTGAAACGCAGCAGGAGTTGATATTTGATTCGGAGTTGCCGGAGGATATAGGGAAGGTGATTCAATTTTTTGAAGAACAAAAGAGAGAGTATTAATCTTTTCTTTCTTGCAAGTCAACTTCTTCCATACGATATATCACAATCCCATCACAAACAAATTTTCCATCAGTTATTCTTCTTTTTCGCGTATAACCATAAAAATCTTCCTTTACTACTTTGTTGGCAAATAATGAAGCATGGATAAAATATTTCCCATCAATCACTATACCTTCATGTCCGATAATTACCCCCTTCTCAAACAATTCTTTTCGTACAATGCCTACACCGCAGACATTTGGAAATCGCTTTAATAAATTTTTTGTGATATTTTTTCTGGGGATGTAACGCAGCTCAATATGCTTCTCCCAATCAATGGGCAGAAAATGTGAGCCATCTTGTTTGCGGTTTAAAATTAGGTTAATGGTTCGCTGTTGCTTTTTATCTGCAATGGAATCAGTAAGCACATAAAAATAATTTGATGATTGCAATCGGTGAGAAGTATAATGTATCCTGTTTTTATAATTAATGGGATCCTGGCCGTCAGGCACTGGATAGTAATTGATATACGCCATTGCAGAATCAGCCTGCTGATAGGTGCGGGCGCTTGCCAGTGCTACATTAGTCAGAATAAAAGCAGTACAATTAGTAGTACGAATGTTGAACACAGGATTTGAATCGTATCCTTTACCATCTCCGATAGCCTTTAAATAATATGGAGTGCCAAGTCTTTTTAAGGCAATGGCACAGAGGCGATCGTTAAAGTTTGGATGCTCTTTGTGAATCTGGGGAAGGAGTTGATCGATTTCATTGGAGGAAAGAAGATAAAATTGTGTTGTTGAATTGTTTTGGTTTTGAGAATTTTGAAAGTAGGATTGAAAGTTAAATAAGAAAAAAAATATTATGGTGTAAACTTTCATTGTATGTGAGTTCGTCTGGAATATTAAAACAAAACCCATCAAAAAATGATGGGGTTTTGTTAGTCGGGGCGCCGAGATTTGAACTCGGGACCTCCTGCTCCCAAAGCAGGCGCGCTAGCCGTGCTGCGCCACGCCCCGTTTTTCATACGAAAATATAACGTATTTAATCACAAAATGCAAGATATTTTTTATTTATCCGTAGCTGCTATCTGTTTTAAAATTGTAATGGCTTTTTGAAGCGCCAGTCCACGATGACTGATTTTGTTTTTTAAAATCAGCGGTATCTCTGCAAAGGTTTTATTATATTCAGTAACGAAAAAGACAGGGTCATATCCAAATCCCTGTAAGCCTCGTTTTTCGGCAAGGATTTTACCTTCACAGATTCCTTCAGCAAATTGCTCAATATTCGGACCAATTAAGGCGATGACGCAGCGAAATCTTGCGGTTCGTTTATTTTGAGGAACTTTGGTCATCACTTCGAGCAATTTATTTACATTGTCATCGTAACTGACATTTTCTCCCGCAAACCTGCTTGAATATACACTAGGCTGTCCGTCAAGAGCATCCACCTCCAGTCCGGTATCGTCTGCTAATGTTAGTAATCCTGTTATATCAAAAACTGTCTTCGCTTTTTTATACGCATTCTGCTCCAATGTATCACCATCTTCCACCAACTCAGGAATCTGTGGAAAATTATCTAATGTTAAAACATTAATTTCTGAGCCTGATAAAATATCTTTTATCTCACGGACTTTATCAAGGTTACGAGTTGCTAAAACAATTTCCAATTTTTATCTCGGATTAGTAAAATAACTCATTACACAATTTATGCATAAACTTCTTTTTCATTGCATTTACAAACAGGTACATACTTTTCTTTAAATCCCCAGGAATCTTTTCCCTGTTTTTTTTCAGAACTAACTACCATCAACATATTTATTAATTCACCACATTGCGGACATGTTTTGCCTTCCTGTGAGCCCTTGGCGACCTTTGCCGCAAAACTACGATCTTTTGCCATTTTATAACTCCTATTAAAATAAAATTTTCTTCAATAATAACTGACTTTAAAGTAAAAAATCAAATCAAGTAATTTAACAATATTTTTGTAAAAGTCAACTAAAAAATTTTGAACTGTACTTTAATCTCGGTGAAATGTAAAAAGTCAGACGCGAGATGAAAAATATTTTTTAAACACTTTTTCCGTTTCACGTTTCACATTTGACGTTTCACTTGCACTTTAGCGCATTATGTTATTTAGTCTGCCACAAGGTTTATTACATGCCATGTCTTCTGTAACTGCTACTAAAAAATCAATCCCCTTTAGTAACAATATCAGTTGGTTCAACCAACAAGATCAGGGTTTCTTCTTTCGCCTCGGTTTGATGTTTCGTGCCTTTTTTAACCACAAAACCTTCGCCTTCATCTAAATCGATATGGCGACCTTCCAGATTAATTTTCATCTGTCCCTTTAGAACAATGAACAATTCATCCTGGGTTTTGTGTTCATGCCAGTGATACTTTCCCTGAATTTTCACCAGTCGAACTGAAATGTTGTCCACCCGAAAAACATCCAGAGGCGCCCAATTTGTTTTAATTAAACCAGCCATTTTTTCGAGAGCTATTTTGTCCACTTTAACCTCCTCAATTTATTCTTCTTCAAATTCATTATTTATTAAAATTGGAAATAAAACCGGATTAACATTGTACCAGATATTTTTGCCGTTTCCATATTCTGTTACGCTGAATTGGTTTAGCAATCTGGAAAGATCAGCAGTAACAGGTATTTTTTTGTCCTGTCTTATTTTGTTTAATATCTTTCGATCTTCTTCTGAAATACTGAGTTTGTAAATATTCCTGATTCGTTCTTCAGCTTCTTTTAAAATAGCTTCATCAATATAATTAATTTGTTCTCGTAGTGCAATAATGCAGCACTGGCGGACTAAATTAATCAGTTCAAATAAGATTCCTCCGCTGTGATCAATGATTTGATCAATCACATTGTAATAAGAAATGCTGCTGCTCATTCTTTTATTAATCACTTCCCTTAATTTTTCCCTGCCAGATTCATCAATTCCATCCTGTTCATTAAAGATCTCAAAATTTTGAAGAAAATAAACGCCGGAAAAATTACGATACATTTTAATAAAATCCTGGTCGTATTTCAACTCCAGGGGAAAAGTATAAACCGCGTAACAATCGATTTTAGTGAGATGGAGAAATGATCTAATAAATAAATCACGAGCGCTTTCGATTTCAATTTTATCCATATCACTGACAAGCAATAGAACCGGTTTCCCTTTAAAAAATATAAATCTTCGTTTTTCCAATTCTCTCGCTGTTTCATTAATTACACCAATAACCTCGTTAACGGTTGGTCTGGTAAAGGTTTTAGATATATGCTTGAATTGACCTTTTAAGCCTAATTCACCTTTTTGCAGTTTTTCAAACATGCCAATATCTATTTTTTTACCGCCAGTGTCCAACTCCGCTATTTTGGTTTCCCATCCCTGAATACGTTCAATTAAATTCTTAACCGTGTT
>Ga0255380_10131_pt1 | contig 12526 bp, 11 predicted proteins | sample ANMaggSeSYBR01G8_FD_182107 | JGI IMG/M metagenome (GOLD analysis project Ga0255380, IMG submission 182107) | Sediment cell enrichment communities from methane seep in Santa Monica Basin, California, United Staets - ANME aggregate JGI... | ecosystem: Environmental > Aquatic > Marine > Cold seeps >... | reverse complement strand
CAAATTAAAAATCAAAAACAATTTTAGAATTATTATAATCAAGTCACATATTTCTGCCAAATTTAGTTTCAATAATTTGTGGAATATCTTGAAGACTTCTGACTTCAAAATCGTGATATGGAAAATTACTCTCCATTTTTTTTTGCTGGGCATTAAACCACACTGTCCACAATCCAACCTGCTTTGCGCCGATAATATCCTTCTCGTAATCATCACCGATCATGACAACATTTTGGGGATCAAGTTTTAATTTATCCAGAACGTTCAGATAAAATCCTGGCGCGGGTTTACGATTATGTAATTCTTTCGGGGTAAAAATTTCAGAAAAATACGGGTGTAAATTTATTCTTTCTAATGCGCGAAAAACTAAATCCAGATCAGAGTCCTGCGCATTACTGATCAAAACAAGCCGGTATTTTTCTTGAAGAACAGCAAGCGTCTCTTCAATTCCATCAACAGGAGCCACCTGTTGCCATAGAGCCATAGGACCTTCTTGCCCGGGAAAAACTTTCATCACAGTATCACCCCAGTCAAAAAGGATGGCATTGAGTTCGTAGTTGATGTTTTTTATTGCGTTGGAAATATCTACCATACTATCGCAAATTAAAAATGTAACAAGTAAGTAATTAATGAATTTAACAGCGGGGCTGCCCCTGCAACTGCTACTGAAATTCCTTCCTGCTGAACGAAGACAACAACATACAAATCTGATCCTGCACATCCATAACAACATGTACACTGCACACAAAATTATTGAACATAGTAGAGAAAACCAATGTCTCTCCATCTGCTGTTGTGGCATAACCTGACAGACAGCGCACATTGGAGATAGTGCCGGTTTTGGCGAAAATTTTACCCTGCGCCGTTGTTCCTTTCATACGATAACCAATGGTGCCGTCAACCCCGGCAATGGGCAGGCAGTCGCGAAAAATTTTACCGTAAGGGGGAAAATATATTCTCCTGAAAATTTTAATTAAATGAGCCGCTGAGATATAATTATACCGACAAAGCCCGGACCCGTCCATAAAACTAAATGAGTCGTCTTCAACGCCAAATCGTTTCAATGTTTGTTTTATAATTTTTTCGCCTTCTGCAAAGCTTCCTTCGTTGCCAAAATGAAAACCCAGCAGCTTAACCAGACTTTCAGCATACAGATTTTGGGATTCTTTCAACAGTATTTTTAGTACGTCTTTAAATGGAGCAGAAAAATGGCTGAATAATAATTTCTGTTGCGCCAGTCGGTCTTTATCGGGCAGTTCATCACCATCCAGCGCTTTACCTGTTACTTCAACTCCCAATTGGGAAAGTTCCCATTTTAATCCGCTAACAAAATATCGAGTCGGATTATGAATTGACATCCGTTGAATATAAATATCGCCTGGTTTAATCGTTCCGGTAATTTCGATGAGATTGACACCGGCAACCCGTTCAATTAAGATTTTCGTTTCTTCTTCATTAAATTCCAACTGATGATTTATCTGTAAATAATTAAAGTCCGGGGAGACAGTAATATTTATATTTTCACCAGCGCTATCTGCAACAATTTTTACGGTGGCATAATTCTCATTAAAATTTAATCCGCCAATCTGCGCTGAGTAGGAATAGCTGAGGTTGTTCATTGTCCAGCCATAGCCGATTAGTTCGTCGTCAAACACATCATCAATACCGATAATGTCGCCTTCAATTTTATGAATGCCAATATTTTTAAGCGAATCTGCCCACGACTGAAAAACAAAAGGACTGTCGCTATCATAACAGAACCGATAACTAATTGTCGGATCACCGCTGCCAACAATTATCAGATCACCTTTGAGAACGCCCTGTTCAATTTTGCCAGTGGTAAAAATTTGTGTTTCATACAAAAAATCAGGACCGAAATTCAGCAGCGCTGCCGCTGAAGTGAGAATTTTTTCGTTGGAAGCAGGCATCATCAAAGTATGGGCGTTATGCTGATAGAGAATCTCACCAGTCTCTGCCGATTGAACCATGATCCCGACCAGCGCCGTATTCAGTTCAGGAATGGCAATTTGAAGGTCGATTTGTTTTGCCAATCTCTCAACAGGCGATAGAGTATATTTCGGCTGATAAGTTCCAGCACATCCGGAAATAATAATTAGTATAATTGGTAATAGGATTAATTTGGTAATTTTACGCATATTAAAAATCTTTCATCTTTTATGTTTCTATCCGTTGGACTGGTTTTTTATACTAAAATTGAGTAGTTACATTTTAACTCTAAACGTCTGTACAGGTAACTCGAATGACTATTAACGAAGACGGAAGATTTATCCTCCAATTCGTTTTCTCTTAATTAAATATTCCATCAATGCGCGGTCAAAATTCCACGATGTGTCAAGCAGAACATAATCAATCCGGTTTGAACGGCATTGACGTTTATAATTTTCGATAAAAACTTTTACCTGTTTCTGATATTCGGCTTTAATGTGCCAGGGTTGAGTCGTCATTTTTTCCCCGGTTTCCAGGTCTTTAAACAGGGTATTACGTTTAAAATTAAAGTGGATTTCCATCGGGTCCAAAATATGAAACACAATTACGTCATGGTTTTTATGGCGAAAATGTTTGAGACCCGAAATAACTTTATCCGGCTCGTCCAACAGATCGGAAAGAATAATTATCAATCCACGGCGATGGATTCTTTCAGCCATTTCATGAAACGTATTAGCGACATCAGTCGGTTGGCTGCATTTGATTTTATCAAGTTCCTTTAAAATTAACGGCAAATAACTTTTGATTGATCGCGGCGGTAAATATTTTCTAATTTTTTTGTCAAAGGCAACCAGCCCCACAGCGTCCCGTTGTTCAATCATCAAGTACGAAAGCGCGGCAGCAAGATAAGAAGCATATTCTAATTTAGTAATTTTGTGGGAAGAATAACCCATTGAGCCGGAAGTGTCCAATAATAGATATGACTTTAAATTGGTTTCTTCTTCAAACTGTTTGATGTAAAAACGATCTGTCTTGCCGTAAACCTTCCAGTCAATATGGCGGATTTCATCACCGGGCATGTAGGGACGATAATCGGAAAACTCCACACTAAAGCCGTGATACGGGCTGCGATGAAGTCCGGTGATGAATCCTTCAACCACCAGTCTCGCTCTCAAATCCATAGTTTTCAAACGGGAAACAACTTCTGGATTTAAGTATTTTTTATAGTCATTTTTGCTGTGTATGTTCATAAAAATTTTTATACTCAAATAGGATAAACCAGAAAAAAAGAAAAGAATAGAACGCGGATCGAACGGATTTAACGGGTTATCACGGATTTTTATTAAAAATTCTTACAAATCCGTGTAAATCCGTTTGATCCTTTAAATTCCTGTTCTATAAAATTTTTGCTTATTGTGCAATTAGTTTATTGTTTAGGTACTAATAAATTAAACAATCAAAATTAAATATCTGTGTAAATCCGTGTCATCCGTGTTATCCGCGTTCTATGGGGAAGGGGTAGGAATTTCAGACACTCTATTATTTGACATCATCCAATAATTTTTCGATAATTTCCACCGTTCCCACGTTATCAGCTTCCGCATTAAAATTAATCACCAATCGGTGACGCAAAACCGGTATCGCCATTGCTCGCACATCATCGATATCAGGAGTTGAACGACCTTCAAGAATCGATTTTGTTTTTGCGCCGAGAATTAAATATTGGGAGGCTCGAGGACCAGCGCCCCAGCTAATCCAATCCTTAATATATTTCGGAGCTGATTTATAATCCGGTCTAGTTTTGCCGACTAAATTGACGGCAAAGTCAACCACATTATCAGAAACCGGGACGCGGCGAATCAGGTCCTGCAATTTAATTATCTCATCTTTTTTAAGAATGACTTTTAAATCCGGCTGGTATGCGCTGGTTGTTGATTTTACAATTTGCGACTCTTCCTCGCTGGAAGGATAATCGACCCAGACGTTGAACATAAACCGATCCAGTTGGGCTTCTGGTAACGGATAAGTTCCCTCCTGCTCGATTGGGTTCTGAGTTGCCAACACAAAAAAAGGTTCTTCCAATTTATAGGTCTCACCGGCAGCGGTTACCTCATGTTCCTGCATTGCCTGCAAAAGCGCTGCCTGAGTTTTTGGGGAGGTACGGTTGATTTCATCTGCTAAAATTATATTTGCAAATACCGGACCTTTGACAAATTTGAATGACTTTCTGCCGGTTGTTAAATCGTCTTCAATCAGCTCTGTTCCGGTAATATCTGACGGCATCAAATCCGGAGTAAATTGAATGCGGGAAAATTTTAAATCTAAAACCTGTGCCACAGTGCTGATCAGCAATGTTTTTGCCAGCCCGGGCACTCCGATTATGAGACAATGTCCGCGAGCTAACAGGCTTATTAACAGTTCATCAATTACCTTGTTTTGTCCAATAATTACTTTCCCGATTTCTTTGACAATTTTTGCGTGTGATTCCTTTAATTGATTTACAATATCAAGATCATTCTCAGTTTTTTTTCTCGCCGCCATACAGCCTCCGTTTCGTGATGCATCTATTTTTTGACAGGATTATATTATAGCCACAAAGACACAAAGGCACGAAGAAATACTATTTTTTTTACTTTGTGTCTTCGTGACTTTGTGGCTATAAAATTTCCAAATTAAAATTTAACACAAACTATTTTTTAAATGATATAGATAAAAGTTTGTTTCATCGACCATTAAAATAAAAAATATTTTCACTAAAAGCAATGAATTTTCTTGCATGGATTCATACTTTTTTGTAAATTATCCGACAATGATAAAAATGAACATTACCGGCATGACCCTCGAGGAAATGGAACAACTTATGGAGTCCATTGGTCAGCCAAAATATCGCGCCAGCCAGTTATTTACCTGGCTCTATAAAAAACGTGTTGACAGTATTGATGAAATAACAGTCTTTTCCAAATCGCTGCGACAGCAAATAACAGAACTTGTTGAAATCAAACAGGTGGAAATTGCCGACCGCCAGATTTCAAAAGATAACGAAACCATTAAATTTTTATTCAGATTAAAAGACGGACATTTTATTGAGAGCGTTTACATGGTCGATGGAAAACGGCGCACGGTCTGCCTTTCATCTCAAGTCGGCTGCACTCTCGGATGCAGTTTTTGTGCCACTGGCGCCATGGGATTCCAGCGAAATTTAACAGTCGGCGAAATCATCGACCAACTGTTGACTATTTTAAAGACATTAAAGGTTGAAGTCACCAACCTGGTAATAATGGGCATGGGCGAACCGTTTCTGAATTATGAAGCAGTTATCAGAGCCTGCGATATCATTTCGCATTGTGATGGCATTTCCATCGGGAAACGAAAAATAACAATTTCCACGGCTGGCATTGTCCCTAAAATCAAGCAGTTCGCAGATGATGGACAGGGCTTTAAATTGGCGATTTCACTTAATGCGGTCGATGATCAAATGCGCTCCCAATTGATGCCGATTAATAAAAAATATCCTATTAACGAACTGTTGAACGCAGCTAAATATTATGCATCAAAATCCAGGCATCTAATTACGTTTGAATATTTAATGATTGGCGGAATCAATGACAGCATTAAGGATGCAATCAAATTAAAAAAACTGCTCAAGGGGCTTCGCTGCAAACTTAATATTATTCCTTACAATGCAACCGATGGTCAGTTTAAAATTCCTTCCGAAGAAAAAATCGATGCTTTCATTAGAGAATTATTGGAGTCGAAAATTGTCATTTCAGTAAGACGGAGCAAGGGGGCTGATATTGATGCGGCGTGTGGGCAGCTTTATCATAATTATATTAAATAAATAGTAGCGAAACAAACTATACTCATCAAGGGTTAAGCGGAGATTTTTTTTCTGTATAGTTTTTGATCTCGGTGGGATAGAAACAAGTTAAAGTCAATAATACAGTAACATTAAATTATTTATACCGAATTTAAAAACCAAGTAAAAATTTTACAAGTGTCAAATTAATATCACAACCAATTCATTTTTTTTCTTGACATTTTAGAATAATTATTATAACTTGATGAAGTTAATTTATTTCTTAAATTATAAAAGGAGATACATTATGTCCCAAAATTTAGTAGGTATCATCGTTTCTTTCACCTTTATTTTTATCATGATTATCATTTCTACTGTCATTCAGAAATTATTCAAATTGAGCAATGATTTCAGCCGCAAGATCATTCATGTAACTGTTGGAAATTGGGTGTTCATTGCGCTGTATTATTTTGAAAGTTGGCACTACGCTATCATTATGCCAGTAGCTTTTATTCTCATTAATTACCTCTCTTATCGCTTCACAATAATCAAAGCTATGGAATTGGAAGAGAAGAATCCTGGAACAATATATTATGTAATTTCTCTCGCTATTTGCACTGTTCTAACATACTCTCAACCACAGTTGCTTATCCTGCCTTTTCTCGGTATTATGGCAATGACCTGGGGAGACGGTTTGGCAGCGGTAATCGGTAAAAAATTCCCGATTAAGCAATTGCGAGCGCGTAGATCACTTGGTGGAACAGGTTCATTTTTTGTGTTTACTTTAATCGCCTCAATCGTTTATCTTTTGATTGTCGGGAATAGTATGGCAACAGGCACCATAATTTTAATCAGCCTGGTAACAGCGCTGGCAGGCAGCCTGATTGAGCTCTTTTCTCCCAGGAATACTGATAATTTAACTGTCCCATTAATTATTGGGATTGTCGGTTTTTTTGTGGGGATGTAAGCTAATTGAGATATAATCGTTAAGGATTAAAATGTAGCTGCTGTATTTCAGTGTAAAATAGAATAATTCCAGCAGATAGAAACAATCTTCCATAGGCAGATTTCTACTATTGATCACGCCCAGGCGGATGCGCTTTAGCGCATTGATTCGCCGAAGGAGAACCCAACAGATGAAAAAAAACAAAAAAGTTAATATCTGTTGGGTTGTTTCAATCCGTTGGAAAAATATTGTAGTTCAAAAATATATGTCAAATTAGATCACTAAAATTAGAGACATTTTCTATGAATTTAAACGATTTACCAGTATTTGAACCAAACATTGATCAACTCAATAAAGAATTAACAAATTTTTGTGAACAATATTCCATTACTAAATTCGACCCCGATGACATTGTCGAACTTCTGGAAGACGAAGAAGTCTCCTGGATTGTTGGACAACTCCAGCAGGATAATGCTGAATTAGATAGTGAAAAGTTGACTTCTCTTTTAACATCGATTCAATCCATTGTTGCTCCGCCAAAAGAGGAGGAAGATGAAGAAGAACCAATTCCGGAAATAGAAGAAGATGTAGAAAGTGAAGAAGCTGTCCCGCCAATGGATCTGTCACAGATCGATTTTTCTAAAATGGGACCGGAATTAGAAGCTCTCACTGGAATGAAAATGCCGGCTGGGGTTGACCTCAACCAGGTAAAGAAATTAATGGACTCGCCCCAGGGGGAATTTTTAAATGATTTTAGCGCCTGGTGTCAGGAGCAGGGAATTGATATGACAACAATGACAGATCCCGGACAAATACAAGAATTAAATGAAAAATGGATGTCAACACCAAGACCTGCTTTTGATGGCAAAACCCCGGCTGAAATGTCGGAAGCTAATCCATCGTTAATGTCTATGAAAAAAGTAGAAACCTACCGCCGAGAACAACCGCGCGTTGGCAGGAACGATCCCTGTCCCTGTGGCAGTGGCAAGAAGTATAAAAAATGTTGCGGTAAAGGAAAGTGATCTTCCCCTCAAGCCGATAAAAAAAATCTCCCACAGAACTATAATAAAATTTTTATTTTTTTCTGTGGGAGTTTCAGCCAACTGGCTGATGGGATGAAAAATTTTTCTATTCCTATTGATCCAATTTTTTCCAAATAAATATTTTGAACCTGCTTGCCTTCACATTTATATTTTCTAAATAAAGACTCACCAAAATATTCGGTCATTTTTTTAGTAATATATCGGGAAGCTCATTTAGTGCGGAATAATTATCTAAATTTCTGGGACCTATTTTTTCGGATAAAACCCTGATGTGATTGAATAGATTTTTTTGAAGGGATTGAAGATGTCTTTGTGAAATTTTAAAACCAGGTTGTTTGTTAAAATTCATTGAATAAGTGAGTCTAACTTTCGTTGCGGTTGTCTTGTAAGACTTGCAGGATTTTTATCATATTCTCTTTTAATTCAAAGATGTCTGTTTGCGTAACTTTCCATACCATGCTTAAATTAACGCCAAAATATTGATGAATGACTATATCTCTCATACCAGCTATTTCTCGCCAGCGAATATTGGGACATTGATTTCTCAAATTTTCTGGAATGTTTTTTACTGCTTCACCAATTATCTCTAATCTTCTTATTACCGCATCTTGTTTTTCAGAATCTTGAATAAATTCCGACTCAAAAACTCCTCGTGTATATTCTTCAATTTTTTCAATACAATCCAGAATGTCTTCAATATATACTATTGTATCTCTTTTCATAATATCTTAACTTGTTCCCTTACAATATAATCTTTAAGTTGTTCTTTAATGCAATTATATTCTACTAAATCGACTTTTTTCCCAATTGCATCTTCAAGCTCTAACTTAATGCCGATAAAATCCAGCAAGCTAATATCCTGTTTTATTTCCACTAAAATATCGATATCACTGTTTTCGTTTAATTCATCTCTGACTGCTGAACCAAACAATCCAGCTTTTTTTATTCCATGATACTGTAAAATAGGTATTACCTTCTCTTTGATGTTTTTAATTATTGTATTCATAATAGTACTTTTTATGTTTACATGATTTTGCCAGTATTTTTAAACATTAACTCAAATATAAAAACATATAAGATGAATGTCAAGATAAAATTAAAAAAGCTATTTAACATACCGAAATCTAATGAAGCTTCTCTGCCCTGTATCTTATTTCTGACGGTACATGACTTGCAATTATTTTTTCTTGACATTTTGCTATTTAATTTGTACTATTTAATATCTAAATCAATGTTATCTCAAAAATTAAATCTCCAACAAATCGTACTTCATCTAATTTCTATAATTTAAAAACTCACACGGAATATCTTTATGGGCAATTTAATATTGTTCATTAAACTTATTTCTGGTGCATCTATTACTGCATCTTTTCTCGATAACTTTTAAACCTGGGACGATCAAGTTTTTATCAAAAAATTAATTCGTTAACCATTTAAAAGGAGAGAACCATGTTAAATAACAAATCTTTTTTTCAAACAATGCTAATAGCAATTTTTCTAATTGCTGTATTTTCTTCTTCAAAAATATTTGCTCAAAATCAGCAGGGCATCACAGCTAAACTGCAAATCCCTGACTCCTTACATGTACAGGTTATCACAACTATCGATAAATCTAAAAACGTCGGTAGAATTATTAACATCGGAGAGAACGAGATTATTTTCAAAACCGAGTTTGGTACGATCGTCATTCCTATATCGAAAATAAAAGACATTAAAGAAGTACCAAGAACTTGTATCAAAGATGGTGTATATTGGTTTCCCAACCCAAATGCCACTCGCCTCTATTTTGCACCGACAGGACGCATGTTAAAAAAAGGAGAAGGGTATTTTGCTGATTATTACATATTTTTTCCTTCGATTGCTTACGGCATTACAAATAATATTACAATTGGCGGCGGCATGTCTCTTATTCCGGGAGCTGATCCTGGAAAGCAGATATTCTATTTTACACCCAAAATCGGTTTAAAGGCAGCAGAAAAATTCAACATTGCAGCAGGAGCATTAATCATAAAAGTACCTAATTTTAATAATAATAATAATGATGATGATGATGATGATGACAATTCACCAATATTAGGTATCCTTTACGGAGTTGGCACTGTTGGTTCAACCGATGGAAGTTTTACTTTCGGGTTAGGTTATGGATTTGTTGATGATGAATTAGCTGAAAAACCCATGATTGTACTCGGATGCGAAAAACGACTTTCACGGCGCCTGGCATTCGTCTCTGAAAACTGGATCATGCCGGGAGTTGATAATCCTTTAATTTCTTATGGTATCCGTTTCTTCAGTGAAAAGATGAGTGTTGATCTGGCGCTCGTGAATATTCTTAGCGATGATATAATTTTCCCAGGTTTTCCTTATATTGATTTTGTAATTAATTTTTAATAGCATTTAGTATGCGGTCAAAAAGTTAGGGTGAAAATGTAGTGAGATGTAATCTAATTAAGTGACTCGCAAAAAACTTAAAAAAATAGACCACAGAAATAAAAGTCCACAGAAAAAAATAAAAAATTTTTAATTTCAATTCAGTGGTATTTTATTTCTGTGGCTAATTTAATTTTTAGTTTTGCCATTGAATATTGAGCAGCTACAGCATTTATTTGAATAAAAGATTATTACTTTACTAATTTTAATGAGTCTTAATTTGAAAATTGCATTTATAATTTTATTGTGCTCTTTTATTTCCCAATCACATGCACGGGAAATCAAAGCACACAAAACCCAAACACATATCACAATCGATGGAAAAATTACAGCGATAGAATGGCGCCCAACCATCTTTCAATCCAATTTTATTCAGATGGAGCCGGACAGGGGACAACCATCAAAAGACATCACCAAGGTAGCGATCCAATTTGATGATAAAAACATTTACGCGGCTTTCATTTGTAAAAAATTTTATCCTGATCTGGTGGTGGCAGAGCAAAGCCGCCGCGATCAACTTGAAAAACAGGATGATATGGTGGCTTTGATGTTTGATACCTATCATGACTCTCGTTCGGCATTCTTGTTTATGACCAATGCGCTGAACACACAAGTTGATGTTAGAATTAGTGATGACGGTAAATATCGTGATGTTGAATGGGATGCCGGATGGGAAGTTAAAACTGCTATCACCGAAACCGGCTGGACTGCGGAGTTTGCCATTCCTTTTAAATCACTCCGTTTCAATCCAAATTTGAAAACCTGGGGGATAAATTTCGGCAGATTCATCCCAAAATGGTTAGAGACTTCTTACTGGGCTGGTCCCACTGATTATGATTTTCGCGTGTCTAACTTTGGCGACCTAACAGGACTGGAACTTCCGCAGGCGGCTTCAGAATACAGGATCATACCTTACGTAACCGCGCGCTATGAGACTTTTTCCAATATGAAATGGGACAAAATGTATGGATTGGATCTGGAGTACCGCTATAAAAACAACATTACCGGTAATTTCACTTACAATCCTGACTTCGCTACTGTGGAGGGTGATAAAGAAAAAATTAACATGACTCGTTGGGAGCTTTCGTTTCCAGAGAAGAGAAAATTTTTTCGTGAAGGTGGTGAACTTTTTCAAAACCGTATTCGTGCATTTTATTCCCGGCGCATCGGTGAGATTAATTTCGGAGGAAAAATCATTGGCAAGTCAGGGCGTAATACTTATGCGTTTATCGGCGTCAATGCTAAAGCAGTGGATGATGATCCATCTACTGGCGAAGAAAATGAATCGTTTCCCGAATACAATATCGGCATTGTACGTTTGAAACGGGATATTCTCAAAAGCTCTACTTTTGGAATGATGTTCATCAACAAAGACTGGCAGGGCGGCTACAATCGCATTTTAAGCCTGGACGGTGTGTTCCATTTTCCGAAAGAATTTCATTTTACTACACAATTTGTAGCGGCTGCTCCTGGTGATTTTAAGAAAAATTACGGCGGGTTTGTGCGATTAGTTAGGGAGAATAATATTTATCATTATCATTTGCGTTACACAGAACTGGGGGAGAATTTCCAGGAAAGCGCCAATGGCATCGGTTATATCAGGGATGATAACCGTCGAGAATTAGATTCGGATATTGAATACAAATGGTGGATTAAAAACCATGGAATTGAATTTTTTAACTACTGGTCAAATTACAACATCTATTGGAGCAAAAACAGCGGCACACTCAGAAGCTGGCAGGTTGTTCAGGATTTTAATATATATTTTAAAAATAAATTCAGTTTGAATGCGGAATTTAGTCGGGACTATCAATTATTTGAAAAAGGATTTTATAACTACGATATTGAACTTGAGATTGGATATAATACTGAAGAATGGTCTTCGATAGAATTGGAATGTGATTTTGGCTATAATTTTGACCGTAATTATAAGATGATCATTGGCGCAGCGAATTTTAAACTTCACGAAAAATTTTCTATCGAGTATGAAATTAGAAAGCTGGAATTTGACCCTGATCCTGATAAAGAGAGCACCTGGCTGAATATTGCCACGTTTAATTATCAATTCACCCCGGACTTATTCATCCGGTTATTCACCCAGCACCGGTCTGCTGCCGACCGCATTTATGTCTATGGATTATTCGGCTGGCGGTTTAAATTACCCAACAGCGCAATTTATTTTGTTTATACCCGTGATGATTTTGATAATTCTTTTCAGGACGAATTAAAGCGTCCTGTTTTGTATCGGGAAAAGAATGAAATATTCTTTATAAAGCTGGCGTATGATTTTAGTTTTTGAAAAAATTAATGTGCCAGGCGCTTTCAAAATGCCTGGCACGTAGGTTTGAAAAAATGAAGATAGTTATC
>Ga0255380_10127_pt1 | contig 12617 bp, 13 predicted proteins | sample ANMaggSeSYBR01G8_FD_182107 | JGI IMG/M metagenome (GOLD analysis project Ga0255380, IMG submission 182107) | Sediment cell enrichment communities from methane seep in Santa Monica Basin, California, United Staets - ANME aggregate JGI... | ecosystem: Environmental > Aquatic > Marine > Cold seeps >... | reverse complement strand
AGATAGAAAAACAAAAATATTGGATAAAACATGTTTGATGGAAAAGAACGGTTTTCGCTTATTCTCCAGAATGGATTTGCCAAAAATATCAACATAATTGATGTTTGCAAAAGCGCCGCCAAAAGAAAACAGGGAAATCAAAATGAATATTGACCAGATGATAAAATTACTACTCATGTGAGATGAAAAATAAAATAGCAGCGCCATAGCGCCGAGCGAAAGAATACGACCGTTAATTCCGCCCAATAAATAACCTTTCTTTGATGGTTGATTATTTAAGAAGGGAGCAAAAAACAGTTGCGCCACTCTTCCGCCACCCAACATAATTGCTGTCAATATTCCAAGCTGGAACGCACTGCCGCCTGCATCAAGCATCATGGCTGGAATAATGGTGTCCATATCCATAAAATTTATTGCCAATGCAAGAAACACGGCATGCCATAAAAATGAATAATAATTGTGTTTTGATGTCTGTTTGTTTAATTCCATTATCTAAACACCATCTTTCCAATTTTCCTTTTCTAAAGCTAAAAATTTTTGCAGCTCTTCTTTACTCATTACAACGGTTTCAATCTCTATCGCTGAGTCAATCTCCTCGATAGACTCTCTTACATTATCGACAAGATAATCTTCGATAGGAATATTGGGGAATGGAAACGCCATAGTGATTATGACTTTTCCAGTTTTAATTTCAATATTCTCTACTATTCCCAACTCAACTAAACTGCAATTTATAGTCGGATGTTTTACATTTGCCACTTCCCCGCGGATATATTCTTCAGAAAAATTATTAGCCATAGTTTTTCCTCTATGATTTTTATTTCACGGAATATTTTTTCTCACCAGCACGAACTGCCATGTTGAGCCAATTTTAAGACATCACCCCTCTATTTCTCACCTAATAGAACCCTTATGGGTTAACTCCTCAATATGGATAAAAACCCAAAACCACTTTGGAATCAGTTTAGCTTGGGCATCCAGCCCGAGTAAATTATATCGCTCAAGTAGAACCACTACTTGCACAGCTTACATTGCTGCGAGAATCACCACCAGTAGAAGCAAAAGAAGAAAACATTTTTTTCGGTTTTGCTGCTTTGCAAACGGGACAGTTCAATTCGGAGCCATCTGCACCTATGGGCTGAAATTCCTCAAAAACATGGTCACACTTAGAGCATTTGTATTCATAAATTGGCATGTTACACTTGCCCTCTTTTCATTTTCAAGTAAGTTGTGATTGCCTCGCTCAAAGTATCAGCCGCCAAGCTGGCGCAGTGTTGATCTGCTTCAGGGAGACCACCCAATTCATCCAATATTTTTTCAGCTTTGATCCCGCCAGCTTCCTTGACATCCCCGCCTTTAGCCAGTTCTGTAACCATGCTTCCGCAAACCATAGATGGACCGCAACCATCGGTGATAAACCTGGCATCGCTTATCAATTCATTTTCTATTTTCAGGAATATTTCCATCGTGTCACCACAGGAGCCTGTTACTTTTCCATAACCGTCAGCGTCTTCGATTCTACCCATATTAATTGGATTCAAAAAAAGCTTAACAACTTTTTCTGAATAATCCCGACGCATTTCTTCCATAACGGCTTTGTCTAATTCATCAACAAATTGATCAAAATTTGATGACATAACTTACAAACTCCATAAAGACAGAAATTAATAGTGTATGAAAGTACTTAAAGTGCCTAAATTGACTAAAGTGATCTAAAGTAAAATAGTTTTATGTTTTAATGCTTTAGTGCACTTCAAACGTATCCTCTCAGTATTTAATGGTAAATGGACTTCGAATAAAGTATGTCATTCCTGCGAATGCAGGAATCTCCTTTGTACGCAGGAGATTCCTGAACTACGCTTCGCTTCGTCAGGAATGACAGCGCATTTTTACCATTATAAATTGAGTGCATACCTTCAAACTTTAGGCACTTTGATGTTAAAAATAAATACTAAAATTAATTTCAACTATTTACAATATCTAATTATTGCGGCTTTTCTACACCAATTTTTCCCAGATATTTTTAATCTCTTGTGCCACCGCGCCATTAGAAAACTCAACCACTGATTTACTCTGAACCATCGCTTCTGTCACCACATTATCATAAGGAATTTTACCGATAAACTGAATATTTTTCTCGGTACAAAAAGTTTCAATTTGATCTGTAATTTCGGAATTCAAATCGTATTTATTCACACATACAAAAGTGGGTATTCCAAAATGATCTGCTGATAAAGCGCCGACTCGTTCCAAATCGTGCAGTCCCGAAAGTGTTGGCTCGGTTACAATTAACACAGCATCAGCGCCTGTAATGGAAGATATCACTGGACAGCCAACACCTGGCGCGCCGTCAATAATTAGAAAATCGCTTCCTTGATCTTCTGCAAGCAGTTTTGCCTGTTTCCGAACCAGGGACACTAATTTTCCTGAGTTTTCTTCAGCCACGCCCATTTTGGCGTGTACCATGGGACCAAATCTCGTTTCAGAAATGAACCATTCGCCGTTCAAATGATCATTAAAATCAATGGCATCAACAGGACAAAACTCCACGCACACAGAACATCCCTCACAGGAAACTTCATCAACAACATAGTCTTCGCTGATGGCGTCGAATTGACAGACTTCACGACATTTTCCGCATTCAGTGCAGGCGTCATTATTAATGTAGGCTATTTTCCCACCATAAAAATCTTCCCGATGTTTTATCTCGGGTTTCAGGATTAAATGAAGGTCAGCCGCGTCAACATCGCAATCCGCCAAAACTTTGTTTTTAGCCAGGGCTGCAAATGAAGCGGTGATGCTTGTTTTGCCAGTGCCACCTTTTCCGCTGATAATTACTAATTCCTTCATGCCGCTGCCCTCCTCTCGATTTCCTTGTATAACGCCTGAAATTTTTGAGTATATTCAGAGTAAACATCAATTATAATTTTTCCTGTTGAATATGCTTCGGCTATTTTTCGATCATTGGGAATCTCCATTAAGATAGGAATGTTTTCTTTCTGACAGTACTCCCAAACTTTTTTATCCCCAACATCGGCGCGATTTATTATCACACCAAAAGGAATTTTTAAAATCCGAACCATCTCCACAGCCAGGATAAGATCGTTCAACCCGAAAGGCGTTGGCTCGGTCACCAGCAGGACAAAATTGCTGTCTTTCACGGCTTCAATTACAGGGCAGGAAGTGCCAGGCGGCGCATCGATGATTGTAATTTTTTCCGCTTTAATTTGTTTCTTTACTTCGCGAATAATCGGCGGTGAAAGCGCTTCACCAATATTCAACCTGCCGTGTGCAAAATCAATCGCTCCTGTTTTCCCAGTTTCCATCTCACCGATTGGTCTGTCTTTTTTAGCGATACACTGCTCGGGACACACCAACCAGCATCCTGCGCAGGAGTGGCACAATTCAGGAAATACAAGCACATTATTTTTAATTACGACGATGGCGTTAAATTGACAAATTTCACTACATTTACCGCAAAACGTACATCTGCTTAAGTCCACATCAGGAATTGACACATTAACTTTTTCAACCTGGGAAATCTCTGGCTTCATAAAAATATGCGAATTGGGCTCTTCAACGTCGCAGTCTAATAACTGCACATTATCCCCCAGAGACTTTGCCAGATTAGTGGCAATGGTTGTTTTACCTGTTCCGCCTTTACCACTGGCAATGCTGATTATCATTTAATTATTTCTCCTTCTTATAAAATGTTCCTACATTTGGATTCTTTTCGCCAAATTTTTCCATTAATTCTTTCATAACATCTTCTCGTGAAACGCCCTTTTTTTCCAAATTTTTTATCAATTGGTAAGCACCAAACAGCGGTGACGGTCCAATTTCAGATGCAAAATTGCCAACTCCCTGGTTCCAAATAAACAACGAAAAAAGTTCATCTAATTCTGCAACCGTAACACCAACAGCATACGCCTTGATCAATTCGCGAGTTGCCTGGCGGAATCGATTGGCGCCAACTGCATTTGATAGAGAAAGTAAATATTTTGTCTTTTGGTCTATGCTGGCATCTTCACGTTCCCAAATAAATTTCCAAAAGTTCACCGTTATATCGGCAAGCGTATCGTCAATCATCTTATAATTAACCATTGCCGTTGGCTTTAAGGGTACTTCCATACCAGTTGGCGTTGATGATTCTTTTTTTTCACTCCTATAAAAATATACCTTAAATTCCTTATCAGCTACTTTGTTTGTCTCATGTTCAAAGCCCAAATCATCCATAGCAGAATATAACGGAATTGGCTCAAAGCTTTGAATCACGCAAATTCCTTGACCAACGGGAATTTTATCACCTTTTTTTAATATCATTGGTAAAAAATTTCCAGCCATTTTTCTTACATCAATTATCTCAAACGATTTTTTATTATCTTCCCAATCTTTTTTCATGCGAACACCTTTTATTTAATTCCAGTTCTATTATACCAATGGCTAATGTTGCTAACAGAGAATGAATAATATTGTACCTGTTCAGCTACATCGGTTATATAAAATTTTGTGAAATATATTTTATGCAACTGAGAAAACCATCTATTTCTTAAACGGCAATGCCATTCTTTTAATCTGCTTTTTTGTCAATGGTGTTCCATAACAAACAAATTGTACACGGACTGGCTTATCATTTTTCACAACTTCCCATTCATCCCCTGTTTTGGACAAAAATGTCCAATCGAGTTGGTCAGCAACGATGGGGACAACACAATCGTGTGGAATGAATTTGCCATCTTTAAATTCCATTGCTGAAACATGCTTGCCTTTTTTTAACTGCTTTACTAAATCCGTACCATGGCATTCAGTGCATCCTCTTGCTTGTTTCTGCACCGCATGAGTAAAATATGGAGCATAAGCAACAAACTTTTCCCCTTTATGAACCAGCGTTTGTACATTTGCAGTCGTTACCTTTCCGTTGTAGTTGATAAGAAATACATTAGCTGGCAGCGCCACAAAATTACCTTTTCGGGAACCAGTTTCCAAAAACCGATCAAAGTGGCAATTCATGCAGGTCGTTGTGTATTTTACATGACAGGCATTACAATCCAATTTACCTTTATGTACCCTGTGCGCTCGAAGCGTAGAATCAGGTTCATGGCAATCAATACAGGCTGCTTTTACAGCACCCGTTTCCCGCATGGATTGATAAAATTTTCCATCTCCATGGACATCTTCTGCTTTGTGGCAATCTGAACAAACCATGTCATTTGCGATATGAACATCGAGCATGTCATTTTTCTTGCCGAATTTAAAAGTAGCAGCTTCTCTACTGTGGCATGGTAAGCATGTTGCCATATCTTTAGCCTTGTTAACAGTAAAGGAAAAAGTTTCTCCTTTTTTCTCGGCATGACATTTCTCGCAGGTTTCGATATGGCAGCTTTTACAATCCAGTTCAGAATAGGGAATTCCAGTTACATCTTTAAACCCACCGTTTTCCTCGTACCAATACCGCATTCCTTCTGTTGTGCTATGCAAACTTTTTTTGAAAATTGCATCCTGGCTGATTAATAATCCACTGCCTATTAGAATAAAGCACGCCACTAAAATTACGGTAAAGATTCTTTTACTAAACAAACGTTTTGACTTAAACATAAAAAATCTCCAATTTTTAATTAATATTTTATTTGTTAATTCAGCTTTCTTTTTGTAACCTATCACAGGATTTCGAACGCTAAAACAAGGTGCTGAAGGGTTACGAGAGATTAAACTCCAATTTTTTAAAAAACTTATTACGAAGCACCGAAAAATCAAATTCGTCAATCGCTGTTCCAGTCAGGTTGAAATTTTTGTTAGGTGTTTAATTTACAGCACATTAGCAATATATTAATATAAATTAACAGAAATTAATTAGAAGACCAACGATTTTTTACCCATGCAGATCGAGTAATACCCCACCCGTCAATTTCTGAAAAAATTGAAAAATCAGAAACATTTAATACAACAATAGAATGAACTTTATTAAAACAAACTTTAGAAAAATTGTTTGACATGTCACAAAGTCCCCAAGGATAAGAACTATAATCATAACTGTAAGCTAAATTAAAATTACCATTCACCAAATTTAAAGTTGCCATTCCAGGACCTCCCCCCTGACTTCCTGTATATTTACAAAAAATAATATTATCACTGATAAATGTACTAAATGCATTTAATAGTAAAATTTGATTTTGTGTGTAATTTGTTTCTGGAACTTCTGTAATCGATCCATCTATTAAATCAACCGATCTTATGCTGGGATAATGCGCTTGCTCAAGATAGAAATAGACTTTTGTTCCAATTGGATTGATTTTTAAATAAACAGGTCTTTCTGGTTCTTGAAATTGTATTACTTCTGAATAATTTAATCCATCATATTTATAAATACTTCTTGATTTTCTATAAACTAATAAGTTAGCATCTTTGGAGTAACTCATATCATCTTGTGCATCACTATCAATTAAATTAGTTGTATTATTTTGAACATTATATTCATATAATCCTTTATCAGCAAAATAAACTTTAAAATTATCAAATGTCCAAAATTGATTATGATCAGAAACACTAAATTCACAATTTTTTACAAATGTCGTCTTTTTTTGTAAAATATCAATGAAGTACCAACCATCACTAGCTCGCATAAAACCATATTTCCCATTTGGAGACACGGAAACTGAAATTGAAGATGCACCAGTACCAGCATCTTTACTCCATATCTTTCGTTTATTATAACCATCACATTCAACCATAACTAAATCCCTATTCCTTTGGTTGCCATCATACTCGCTACAAATTAAAATTTCATCATAAAAAGAAAGGTATTTCCAATTTGAGATAGCTGACAGATTACCTGTATCATTTATTTCCAATTTATAAAAATAACGACTATTTTCGGTTTGTATTGAATAGTCAATATATTCACCTTGGTTCTTGTCAGTGATTGTTTTAATTATAGTTTTATATGTAAATAATGAATCAGTCGAACGAATTATTTCTATGGCTTGAAAATCTGGAATGTTAGTTGGCGTCCACTTAATTAAAATTCCTGAACCATTATAAGAAATATTATTAATCTCTACACTTGGAGGATAAAACGCATTTGCTAAAATTATTTTTGTATTTGAAATATTTTCAAGTTCTGCTGTATCAACAACCTTAACTTGATAACTATAATCTTGTCCCTGTACGACTATATCCTGGTAAGAATTTTCCAGAGAATCTGTTATTTCTGCAATGGTAATATTATTCCTAACAATTTCAAATTTACTAAAATCAATGTCAGGTGAATAATTCCAAATAAGTGTAACAACGTCACCTGAAAGATTTGCCGAAATAAGATTTACATCATTAGGTAAGAAATTTTCTTTCGAGATTTGCAAAATGTTGCTTTCAGCTTTTAGTGAAGCAATATCTACACAAATAATTCTGTAACTATAATCATGGTATTGTTCAACGCTGAAACTTTTTAATAATGTAGTTCTTTCAGGAATATCAAATAAATTTTCGAAAGTTCCGCCATCTTTGCTTTGTTCAACTCTGTAATGCTTAAAATCAGAATCAATATTTTGAGACCATTCAAGACTAATAACATCACCATTTAATTCAATAGAAATTAATTGAACTGGAGTAGGATTAAAATCTGCTGCTGATATTGAAATTGTATTTGAATTTGCTTGAAGACCACCTTTATCATTTACAGTAACCAAATATAAGTATGCCAATCCTTGAGTTACTTCATCTATTAATGTAGTATCATCCTGAGCTTGAATTTGGCTTAATAATTCCATTTCAGAACCACTTTGAGAGCGATAGATTTGATATGATAAAAAATCAACATCCGTATTTTTTGACCATTTAAGAGAAATATTTGAACCATCAATAATTGGATCATACATTATTGGTGTTTCTGGCTGGAAGTCCGAAGAGGAGAATGAAAAAACATCTGTTGTTGAATAGTTTCCAAAATCATCAAATGTTATCAATGAATATTCATATTCATTAAATTGAGAAACAGAATCTGAATAAGAAGATTCAGACATTTCTTGAATAATAATGCTATCGATTTGAGATATATTAGTCGTGTTTTTTAAAATAATATATTTACCGAAATCTGGAATATCAATTGGATTCCAAGATAATTCAATAAAACTTCCGTTTACAATTGCAGAAAATATTTGATATATTGCCAGACATTGCAACCAGTGACAGCACGACGTTGATTCAAGGAGACAGCGGCACAGGAAAAGAGTTGTTTGCTCGGGCGATTCATAATCTGAGCAATAGAAAAAACAAACCGCTTATTGTAGTTAATAGCGGAGCGCTGCCAGACACTTTGTTAGAGTCAGAATTATTTGGCTACAAGGCAGGCGCTTTTACTGATGCCAAAAAAGACAAGCAAGGCAGATTTGCATTGGCAGAAGGCGGCACGATTTTTTTGGATGAAATAGGAGATGTTTCGCCAGCGCTTCAGGTACGATTATTACGCGTGCTTCAAGAAAAAACTTATGAACCGCTTGGCGCTACCGAATCTTTAAAAGCGGATGTTCGGATAATCGCCGCTACTAATAAAAACCTGGAAAAATTAGTGAAGCAAGGTCAGTTTCGCGAAGACTTATTTTATCGGCTGAATGTGGTTACTCTTACACTGCCGCCATTAAAAGAGAGAAAAGAAGATATTCCTTTATTAATAAATCATTTTATTAGTCGATTTAACAAGCTGAAAAATAAAAACATTACCAGTGTTTCAGATGAAGTTTTAACAATATTGATGAATTTTAATTTCCCAGGTAATATTCGGGAATTGGAAAATATTATTGAATATGCTTTCATTTTATGCCGCAATCAGACAGTTCAAGTTTCTCATTTACCTGAACCGCTAAAAGCAAAATATATTAAATTAGATAGTAAAGCTTCAACAGGACTAACTCTTGCAGACATTCAAAAACGTGCTCTTGAGCAAGCCTTAATTCGTAACAATTGGAAACGCATAGCAACTGCCAGAGAGCTGAATGTTGATAAAGGAACGTTGAGAAGGATGATTGAACGGTTGGATATTAAAGAACCGTAATGCGCTAAAACGCAAATAATAAATCACAAAAACCAAATAACAAATAAATCCCAAATTTCATATCTCAATGATACAAACAATATTTTCACAAAACGATGATTACATTTTTAATTTCTATATTTGTTTGTATTTTTGAATATTGGATATTGTTATTTATCCGCCGAAAATCGGACAAGTTTTGAGATTTGTATTTTTTTGTTTGTGATTTTTTAAAATGGCTTACATCCTAAACTTATTAACATTGATGTACGATTAATTTTTTTTGAGAAAACAGTGTTGAAACGAAAACTATCATATATCATTTTCTTTTTTATATTTTTGTTCACGACTTCAATTATAAAGGGACAGGTATCGCCAGAAGTTCAGGCGCCGAAAAAGTTAACAGGTAACTGGAATGGAATTCGAACTACCCTTGTGAATAATGGAGTTAATATTGAAACAATTTATACTGGAGAAATTGTTTCCAATTTGTCAGGAGGAATTAGCAATCGTTCTGAATATCTTGATGTTATCGACTTAATGCTTGATGTTAATCTGGACGATTTAATTCATTGGAAAGGAGCTAATTTTTATACCGATATATTAGGAATTCATGGCAAGAATCCCAGCGATTACATCGGAGATTTTCAGGGTGTGAGCAATATTGCTGCCAGCAATAGTTGGAAAATTTACGAAATCTGGATGCAGCAAAATTTATGGGAAAATAAATTTTCTGTTTTAATGGGAATGTATGATTTGAATTCAGAATTCGATGTATTGGAAAGCGCGGGTTTGTTTATTAATAGTTCTTTTGGAATGGGGGCTGAATTTGCACAGAGTGGAAAAAACGGTCCATCAACATTTCCAGCAACAGCGATGACGTTCCGTATTAAAACTCAAATTAATGAACACTTCTGTTTTCAAACTGCTATTTTGGATGGTGTGCCTGATGACGCAAAAAACAGTTGGGGGCTAAACAGTATTATTAATAAACAGGAGGGAGCATTACTAACTTCGGAAATTATTTTTACCACCGAAAATAAAACAGTGAAGCGTTTTCAAAATCAGTCCAGGCGAAAACGATACCTTCGACGGGGATTGAGATTTAATAAAAACAGAAAATTTTTGGGCAGATCAAATCAGTCTAATAGACGAAGTAGAAAACCAGGTCGTCGTTACAACAAACAAAATAGAGCGCTGTTTAATACAACGAAACAGGTGTACAGCAAAATAGCAATCGGCGGGTGGTATTACACATCTGATTTTAATTACATTGAGTCGGGAAATTTGGCGCTATACCAGGGAAGCTGGGGAATTTATGGTCTATGGGAAAAGACTGTTTTTACAAAAAAAGAAAAAATACAGCAAGGATTAAGTCTGTTTTTACGACTGGGAATTTCAGACCGACACATAAATCAGGTTGACACATATTGTGGTAGCGGACTCGTGTATTCAGGAATTTTCTCAAAACTTTATCAGGATCAAATTGGACTAGCAGTGGCGGCAGCCCATAATAGCGATAATTTTAAAAGTAATCTGTTAATAAATGGTGAAACACTCGATAGTTGGGAAATTAATTTTGAACTCTCATATCGGGCTGAAATTAACGAGTGGTGTTCAATCCAGCCTGATGTGCAATATATTTTCAATCCAGGATTCAATCCAACTCTAAAAAATGCAGTTGTTTTTGGAACACGGCTGGAAATTTGTTTTTAATAATTTTAAGTGGAAAAACTTATTAGCCACAAGACACGAAGACACAAAGTTTAAAGAATTTATTTTAAAACTATACTTCAATTTAGAAAAGGAATTAAGGCGTTAGATTTACTTCACACTATATTAGTTAAAATCTTACGGATTAATTCCTTTTGTGGAGTTAAATTGGTAATTAAGTCATGTTAAATAAATTATTATTTTTTAGTGGCTTGGTGCCTTTGTGGCAAAAAATTATGACTAATTCAAGATAGGGAGATTCAAACTATGCACAATTTAAAATTTAGATTCAGAGGCTTCACGTCGCTGTTAATGGCTTTTTCTTTTTTCATCTCATTAATATCTGGAATTTTACTTTATTTTACGCCACAGGGAAAAATCGCCCACTGGACGAACTGGACTATTTTGGGGTTAGATAAAGAAATGTGGGCGGCATTGCATATTAATTCCTCATTAATATTTTTTATCATTTTTATTTTTCATTTATATTTCAACTGGAAGGTTTTAACAAGGTATATAAAAAAGAAGACTGAAATGGCGTTTAATTTGAAATATGAATTTCTTATTGCACTAATTGTTTCGATATTTATTATTGTGGCAACGCTTTTTAATATTGAACCATTTAAATCAATTATTAAATGGAATGATGATATTAAAAACTATTGGGCGGAACAGGCACAATCTCAGCCGCCTATTCCACATGCTGAAGATATGACAGTGAATGAATTTTGTAAAAATTTTGACATCCCTTTTGAATCCTTTGAGCGAAAATTAAATCTAAAAGGATGGGAGTTTGAAGACGCTAATGAGATGATTAAAGACATTGCCAGGCGTAATAGAATCAGTCCCGCTGATATTTATAGATATTTAAAACCATCCGCAGATAATAACCAGGGAAGAGGACAAGGGCAGGTACAAGGTCAGGGACAAGGACGCGGAGGACCTCGCCAGATAACAGGCGCATCAGAATCCTGAAGCAGTGACGCCATGGTAACAACTTTTATATTTTTAACTTCAATGGGCATAAGTCCAGCCCCTTTTTCAGACGGCATTAGAAATTGACCTTCGATGCCGAGCATTTTACCCAGCGATGGTCCGTGAATGTCCGTATCTAAAATACCAACTTTTTTACCACTTTTTGCCAGTTCAAAAGCCAGACTGGTAGCGACGGTGCTTTTTCCCACGCCGCCTTTGCCGCTCATAATAATAATTTTATGTTTAATTTTCGCCATGTTTTCTTTGATCATCTGATCCTGCATCTGCTGTTGTTTCTGTCGATCATTTACTCCGACCGTATTCATCGTGCTCATTTGTTGCCTCCAACTATTAAATGATATTTATTATTTATTTTTTAAATAATCTTCCACTACTTCTTTTACAGTTCCTTTGGCGCCAGTGACAACTTTGATACCTGCCGCATCAAGGGCTTGCTGTGCATTAAGACCAACATTCCCTGTTATTAAAACTTCAGCGCCATATTTAGAAATTTCTCTTGCTGCCGAGGGTCCTGCTCCCCCCGATGCTGCTGCGCTGGGATTTAAAACTGCATTAAATTTCATCGTTTCAGAATCTACAATAACAAAATATTCACATCGCCCAAAGCGTTCATCCATTTGAGCGTCTAATGAACCGCCTGTTGCTGTAACTGCTATCTTCATTTTTTTCTCCAAAATTAATGTTAATTATTAAATGAATAAAATCTAAAAAGAATTAAACCGCGAATCCACCAAAAAGACAGCGGACTTTCAGTTTCGCTAATTACGCTAATTATCATAATTGAAACATAAAGAATCCCACTGATTGAAGAAACCCGCCGATGATTATTCTTTTATCAGTGGGATTTTTCAATCCGTGGGGAAATTACAATCAATAACAATTG
>Ga0255380_10124_pt1 | contig 12720 bp, 11 predicted proteins | sample ANMaggSeSYBR01G8_FD_182107 | JGI IMG/M metagenome (GOLD analysis project Ga0255380, IMG submission 182107) | Sediment cell enrichment communities from methane seep in Santa Monica Basin, California, United Staets - ANME aggregate JGI... | ecosystem: Environmental > Aquatic > Marine > Cold seeps >... | reverse complement strand
TCCTTATCTCTCTTCTTGACCACCTTACGATAGCCCTCATCTTTCACCGCGATGAGCGGTGTTCCTTGTGCGAGGAAACCTTCTTCACAGACTACATCCACCCTCTCGCCATCGAATTCACCCGTACCCACGGGGTGAAGATCGGTTGCCGCTATACCCTGCCGTCCTATCCAAGGACTCGTTACTTCTTTCTTCTTCGTTTTGTCAAACGCTTTGCCGGTGATCGCCGAGGAGAGGATCACCCCTCCTAAGCGAAGCCGTGTCTTCGGCAGTCTGGTAATGAGAAGAACCATCCCCACCAGGGCAAGGACAAGGCCGCCGGAGACCGCGCCGATCGCCTGCATCGTCTCCGCGGGTTGTGTGAACGGACCGACCATAGATGTGTAGAAGCCGAGCCCGACCAGTACCAGGCCGGCAAGCCCGGCCACGCCGAAGTCAACGGCGGTGAAGACGAAGATCTCAAGGAGGATTGCCACAATCCCTCCAAGGAGGAAGAGGAGCGATTCCCATCCGGCCAGGCCTACGAGGGAGTGCGACCAGAAGAAGGTGCCGAGGCAAGTGAGTCCTACAATCCCTGGAATACCGAACCCTGGAATCAGCATTTCCGCGATAAGACCGAGCATACCGATGGTGATGAGGAGCGCCGCTACCCACGACTGGGTCAGGATCTCAACTACACTGTCGATCCATCGACGAGAGAAGTGAACCACTCTTACGCCGGTGAGCTCGTTCGCCTCCAGGAGTTCCTCCAGGCTCCCCACTTCGCCTTCGGAGTAACCCCACTGGGAGGCCTCCTGCGAGGTGAGAGTGAGGAGCTTCCCCTTCTCGATCAGGCCCTCGATCTCGACATCGCGGTCGACCATCGCCTCCGCAACGTTACTCGGACGGTCACGCGCCTCGGCAACGGCGGCGAAGAGCTTGCGCGTCGCCGAAACGATCTTCTCCGGCGCTTCCTCCATCTTGCCGGCATCGAAATAGACCGGCGTCGCTGCTCCCATCACCCCACCAGGAGCGAAGTAAATCTTGTTACAAGCGATAGCCAAGAGTGCACCAGCGGAGTACGCCTCCCGATCGACGTAGGCGATCGTAGGAATCTTCGTATCGAGGATGGCATCGCGGGAAGCAACCGCGGAATCCAGGTAGCCTCCGGGGGTGGAGAAAACGATCACCACCGTACCCGCCCCGGCCTCCTCTGCTTCGGATAACCCCTGGCGCAGGTACGATACGGTCCCTCGACCGATCTCGCCGTCGATGGTGAGAACCCAGACCGACCCAATCTCCTGAGAGAGGCCCAAGAAGGAAATCGTGAGCAGCAGACCCAGAAACAGAATACGGATTTTCATGGATCCATCCTAGAATATAATTCGCGTCTTGTCAAGAGCCTTGCGATATCCCGCAAGGGCCTAATAGGCTGTTCATTGTATGGTCTCCTCTACTGCTCCGTCCCGTAGTGGGCGACCACCTCGTACGGCCATGGTGTCAACGTATACATTGGGATTGTCGCGGTGACAGGATTCACACACAACGCGATGAGGACGACGAACAGAAACTTCTTCACTACGGTCATCTTCTTCAGCAATCATAGCACGATTGACAAACTAAGATCAGGCAAGGACAGCACGCGCCGCTTGGTGGTATACTGATCGATTGGAGGGAAGATATGAATGAGGAGAATGATCGTTTGGTAACGATCCTGACCACAGGAGGCGGGGGCCAGATCGCGCTTGCCTCATCTATCCTAGATGAAGCGGAGATCCCCTACTTCGAGAAGGGAGGAGTATCCCGCCGCCTCGGCTTATACCTGATCAACGCATCTGCGCGATTTGTCGAGATCCAGGTAAGGGTGATGGACGCCCCTGCTGCCAGGAAGCTGTTAGCTGAAAATGGACTGGAACCCGACTAGCAACAAGGGTTTACCAGCCGCCACCGCCGCCGCCGCCGAAGCCTCCACCGGAGAACCCGCCTCCGAATGATGAACCGCCGCCCCAGGCGGAACGGCCGGATGAGCTTGTACGCGGCGCGGAGACGAAGGTGCGCTCCATCCCTGAGGAGAGGTTAGTCATCCCCAGATAGAACAAGGTTGGGCTGAACCCGGGTCGCGCTCCCATATACCATTGCGGTGACTGTTGCAACAACCCCTCGAACTGTTTCGTCCAGATCGAGGTCAGATTGAGGGCGATGGCATAGGGGAGGAGCTTCTCGAAGAGTTTTGGGCTCTTCTCCGGCGCATCGTGAAACTCCATTCTTTCTACCTCGGCACGGCCGATGTACTCGGAGAGGCCAAGTATATCCTGCAATACAAGAACACCCCTCCTCGTCTTCCGCGGCATGATCGGAGAGAAGCAGAGGACGATCAGCCCGCACAGAGCGATCGCCAATCCCATGTAGAGAGATCCGCTCCAGCCGCCGAGCGCTATCGCCAGCACGATGCCGGCCATCCCTACGCCGGCGTACGATTGCCGCGTGCGTTCCGGGTTATGCGGGTAGTAGCCCTTCTTGATCAATCCGGAATAGAGGTCAGATTTGATCTGCGGGAGAACCTTGTAGAACTCGTTTTCCATCGAAGAGAGGGTCCGTGCCTCCGGGTGCGCGGAATCGAAGATCGCCGTATAAAGGGTCTTCTCTACCTCAGAAAGGTCGGCGTCAGACTCCTTCTTCTTGATGAACTCATAGTCGAGCGGCGCGGAACGACCAAAGAAACTCTTGATCTTGTCAGTGACCCCTTCCTCGTCATCGGCCAGTTCCTTGATGGCGAGGTACCCCTTCACCGCGAGGCCGATCACCATCGCTGAGATGTCGCGCAAGTCGACACGGTCGTCGATTAGCACCCCTGCTTCACCGGGATGCATCCCACGCGGCGGCTCGAAACGCGGGGCGATCGTCGCTTTCCTTGGATCCTTCCCCGTTTTCAGCCACAAGAAGAACATTCCAATGAGGACGATGATCGGGAGAGCCGCGTACTTATTGGCATTAAGGAACCAGAGGGTAAGCTGCAAGGTGGTCGGTGCAGCGATCCCTGCTTGATCGCGCGGGATGGACATGTCGATCGTCAATCCTTCTCCTGGGGCAAGGTAGCCTGTCTCGAAGACAAATCGTCCGTTTTCGTCGAACATTGCTGCTCCTCCGCGGGAGGTGCTACCGTAGTACCCCACATAGGAGGTAGTCGAAACATCGGCGGGCCTCACCGTGGATGGGAGAGCAACCGTGGCCGATGCATGATCGATTGGGATCTGCCAGTCGTTCCCAGTGACATTCCAGTAGAGCAGGATGTAGTCATCGCGGAAGAGGAGCGCTCGCTTCACGGTATAGCTAATCGTGTAGGTGTGGGCGCCGGTGATCGTGCGGTTCGGGTCACCGACACGGATGAGAATATCCCGTCCGCTCCTGCGCGTCGTGTAAGGGATTTCCCCTCCATCCTGTGTGACCGAGGTGACCTTGAGATCGATCGTGATGTTCTCCCCTGTTGGGCGGCGGTAAGAGACTGGAGTCCAGCGCTCGATCCCGTGGTGCGGGCTGTAGAAGTCGACATCAAGCTTCTCTTCGACGTGGAGCGTTCCTTCCTCATCGAGCACGATCTGCGCAGCGAAATCGGTAATCCGCAGGCTCGCCGAGGCGAGGAGGGAGACACCGCTGATAAGGATGAAGAAAAGCACGAAGAGAACGAAAGCTTTTCGCATCAGAAACTGACCTTGGGAGTCTCGCGCTGTTCCTCGCCGGGGAGCATGTAGAACTCGCGCTCCTTGAAGTGGAAGAGGTTGGCAATGACATTCTGCGGGAAAATGCGGATGCTGGTGTTCAGATCGCGCACGACGGCGTTGTAATAGACGCGGGAACGTTGCACGGAATCTTCTACCTCTTCCAGGGTCTGCTGCAGGCCGAGGAAGTTCTGATTCGCCTTGAGTTCGGGGTAGTTCTCCACCACCGCGAAGAGCGACTTCAGGGCTCCCCTCAGTCCTTGTTCAGCTACTGCCTGCTCCTTAGGGGAGGAGGCGTCGATCGCCCGGGCACGGGCGAGGGTCACCTGCTCAAAGACCCCCTTTTCGTGAGTGGCGTAGCCCTTCACCGTTTCCACCAGGTTGGGGATCAGATCCCAGCGGCGTTTGAGCTGCGTATCGATATCCCGCCACGACTCCTCCGCACGTACCTGCAACTTCACCAGGCGATTGTAGTTCAATACGCCCCACCCGAGGATGCTCAACACGATCAATATCAAGATATAACCAGCGCTCATGCTCCCTCCTTCTACGATTCTCTGTATTGTAACCGGGATAAGAAGAACGGCCAAATACCTAGATTACATGCTGTTGCACAAACTTCTTCTCCTTGCGCAACAGAAGCTTTCACCGCCGAGAACGCGGAGTACGCAGAGAGTGAAGTGAACCCCTGCGACTGGACAGATGGGTAAAGGAATCACTAAATTGTCTGAGGGTCGCAAGGAGGATGTTTCATGGCAGGCAACAGGAAGTTCAGCAAGGCATTTAAGAGTCAGGTTGTTGAGGAGTTTCTGGCAGGGGAAGCTACCCAGGCACAGTTGGCCCGCCGGTATGATATCTCAGACAATCTAATACTGCAGTGGAGGAGACGTTATGCAGAAGGGAAGTTAGAAGAGATTGCGGGCCCTTCGGACAAGGATGAGCGGATCAAAGAACTGGAACGGATGGTCGGGCGGTTGACGATGGAGAACGAGCTGCTAAAAAAGGGCGTACGCTTCGCTCTGTTGCGGAAAAACGAGCGTTCCTCCACGATCAGCGGACCAATCTCGAATCGATCACGCGGGGGTGTCAAGTGATGGATATCCCGCGCAGTACCTACTACTACAAGCCTCGTGTAGACGAAGTTAAGCGTAGAGAGGATACGGATATCCGCGAGCGACTCGAGGAACTAGCACTACGTTTCCCGCGCTATGGATATCGCCGTATGACAGCTCAATTGAAGCGAGAGGACTTCCGGGTCAATCACAAGCGTGTCCTGCGGCTGATGCGGGAGGCGGACCTGCTGTGTAGGACTAAGCGTCGTTTCGTAAGGACCACAGACAGCGATCATCCTTACCGGGTATATCCAAACGTTTACGGAGACACGATCATCACCGGGGTGGACCAGGTGTGGGTGGCGGATATCACCTACATTCGCTTACTGAACGGCTTTGTTTACCTGGCGGTGATTCTCGATGCCTACTCGCGGCGGGTTGTTGGTTGGGCGTTGTCGCGACACATTGATGCCGCACTCACCTGTGCCGCGCTTAGGGCGGCCATTACCGAGCGGAACCCTTCTGCTGGGTGTATTCACCATTCTGACCGTGGTGTGCAGTATGCAGCGGATGACTACATAGAGATTCTCGAGGACCACAAGTTCATTATCAGCATGTCTCGTAAAGGGAATCCCTATGACAATGCGCAAGCAGAGAGCTTCATGAAGACGTTGAAGGTAGAGGAGGTCTATGTTTCGGAGTACCGGACGTTTACGGAAGTGAAGGAGAGGATTGGCGAGTTCATCGAACTGATATACAATCAAGAACGGTTGCATTCGGCACTTGGTTATGTCAGCCCGGTGGAGTTTGAACAAGGGATTAAGTCGGCCCCATGGTATGTATCAATTCCGGGCCCAACGTGTCCAGCTTGAGGGGTGCACTCCAGAGAGGCAACAGGATTGAATGATTGAGTGAGTAAGTGATTGAGTGATTGAATGAGTGAATTTTAGCTTCTAAATCCCGCAATTCCTCAGCGTTCCTGAGTCTCCCCATCTTTAGCTTTCCCCTCATTCCCCGTTCCGCGTTCCCTATGTCCTCTGCGGTAAAATGCTTGAAACTACGATTTGAGATTAAAGGCGAGCAGTAGGAAAGGTTTACACAACAGGCTCATTAGCCCGTTGCAATCGGTTGGGCGTGGCATTCGGGAATAGATAGCGATTCCTGTGATTGACGAGCGTGTCGCCTAACCCGAGAGAGTAGCGCTAACGCAAATAAGCAGCGAGATCGTCAAGGTTCTGTATGTCGCCTCTGTTCCCATTCCTGGAAAGCAATAAAGAATCTATTCCAGCCCTGCACGCGGCCGCTAGGTCTTGTTCTCGATCCCCCACATACAGGATGTTTGTCGAGTTGAGCAGGGCAATCATCTTGTTTAGAAAGTAAGGATTAGGCTTCATCCTCGAGAGGTCTTCCAGGTCACCATTTCGGCCAACCCAGCAAGAGAAATACTCACCTAAGCCAAAATGGCTTACGGAAAAATCCAGCATTTTTTGCGTGACATTACTACATATTGCAAGTGTATGGCTTCGACTTAGCGCTTCAACGATTCTCACATCGCGGAACAGCGAGATTTCGGAACTTCGTATCGCCTGATACTTTTCTTCCCGGAGATTCTTCTCCCTTACTTGCCACAACGTTTCTGGCTTATCGATTCCAAAATCACGGCAGAACGTCTCTATGTTCTTTGCCAGGTTTTCCATATAGATCTTTTCCATATTCTGCCTGGTATCAGGAATGTCGAAGCGTGCTAATGTTTTTCTTAACATTCTGTACTTCCAATCATTATGACCTCTGCGTACAGAATCTAATAGTACGCCGTCTAAATCAAATCCAATAATATCATAATTCCCGCGCTGTATATTTGTCATCGTTTAGTAATGGTTATATTTGCTTTTTGGGATCCAAGAAGTCACGGATGCCATCTCCTATCAGATTGAATGCAAGGACCGAAATTACGATAGCAATTCCGGGGTAGATTGCCATCCATGGGGCCATAAGAATCCGGTTCATGCCGGCTTTAAGCATGTTCCCCCACGATGGAGTGGGGGGCTGTACGCCAAGGCCAAGGAAGCTAAGACCGGCCTCGATCCTTATCGATGTTGCCACCCACAGTGTCGCCATTATCGCGATTGGTCCGGCTATATTAGGCAAAATATGCAAAAACACGATGCGCCCGGTGCTGGCGCCGATAGCCTTACTGCTCTCGATATATTCTTTTTTCATTATGGAAAGCGCGGGGCCTCTGGCAACCCGGATGAACCTCGGCACAAGCGATATTGCGATAGCTATTACAACGTTTATCAGGTTTGGACTCAGAGCAGCCACGAGCATGAGCCCGAAGACCAGCGTAGGGAAAGACATTAGTATATCGACAACTCGCATGACAACAAGATCGAATCTCTTACCAAAGTATGCGCAGAGTATGCCGATAGGGACTCCTATGATCATACCCAGGGCAACCGATAGCACACCCACGATGAGCGAAACACGACTACCGAATATGATCCTGGAGAGCACGTCCCGCCCGAATTCATCTGTTCCCAGTAAGTGCTCTGAACTTGGGGAACGCAGGCGGTAACTCAGACTCTGTGCGCTGGGATTGTAAGGAGCTACTACAGGAGCAAATATCGCCACAAGCGCGATGATCAGCACTAGCAGAGTCCCTGTAGTTGCCAGCTTGTCTTTCAGTAAGCCTCGCAAGGCTTGACGATATCGATTCTCAGTGCTGGCCGCTTTTCTTGCCATGGCTTATTCGTACCTTATCCGAGGATCGATAAAACCATACAATAGGTCTACTGCCAGATTGACAAAGATAACGAAACCAGCGAACATCATCAGGGTTGATTGGATAACCGGGTAATCGCGCTCCCTTAGCGCACCGACCAGTAGTTTTCCTATCCCCGGTCGATTGAATACCGTTTCCGTTAACACGGCTCCTCCCAGCAGAGCCCCCATATAAATGCCGATTACGGTAACAACGGGGATTAAAGCATTTCTGAATCCGTGTTTATAGATAACCAGCCCCTCTCTGAGGCCTTTCGCGCGAGCAGTCCTCACAAAGTCTTCCCCCATAATCTCTAACATGGTCGATCGGGTCATTCGGCTTACAAAGGCTGCCTTGATCAATCCAAGACTTAGAGCAGGCAGAAACAGGGCGTATAAATTATCGAGCAGACTGGGAGATGATGCGACGCTGATCACGGGAAACCAGCGCAATTTCACGGCGAAGACGAGCAATAAAAGGATTCCTAGATAAAATGCGGGCATTGATAGCCCAACCAGGGCAAAGACCCGGCCCAGGTAATCGACGAAACTCCGTGACCTCAATGCTGTCAAAACTCCAAGTGGCACCCCAATGATCACGCCGATTGCCATGCCTGCTACGGCCAATTCCGCTGTGCGTGGAAGTAAACTTGCAATGTATGAGGCGACCGGTTTGTTATTGATCAGGGAGCGTCCGAGGTGACCATGGAGCAGATCCCACATGTACGAGCCGTATTGCGACCAGAGAGAGCGATCGAGTCCCAATTTGGCTCTGAGGGCGGCTATGGATTCAGCTGAGGCATACTCCCCAAGTATGGCTATAGCAGGATCTCCGGCTGCCACGCGCATGACGAGAAAGACGATAGTAGCCACAGCAAGCATCGTGGGGATCACCCAGATGATTCTTCGAACCGTAAATTGGAACATTGTTACTTCCTTCTACTCCGCATTTCGCAAGCGTCTCTAGAAAGCAGGGAAAGCCAGCGGGAGGATGACAGAATCCTCCCACTGGCTCATAGACACTAGATTGTAAACTAGTGTTGCAAGATTGTTGTGGTTTCGTCAAATATATAGGCACCCCATAAATTCTCGTACTTGTGGTCAGTAATGTACGGGAATGAGACATAGGGCTGTCTGGCACGGATGGATATCCCCATAAATAGCGGGTACGCCGGCAGATCAGCCATTATTATCCTTTGGGCTGCTGCATACAACGCCTTTTGCACTTCTGGATTTGCCTCGGCGCGTGCTAGTTCTATGAATTCGTCGACTCCCGGCATAACCTCTCCATAGTGTGAGAAGTTCGTTACCGCTGTCGGCTTCCCAATAGCGGATGCCGAATAATAGAACTGAGTCAAGTAGCTGTCAGCAATGGGCACCCGGGAAGCATTGTAGAGGACAACGGGATTCGTATTCTGTCTGATGAGGTCGTGGTAGGCACTGTGTTCGACTACTGTAAGTTCCATATCCACGCCGATCTTACGCCATTGTTCCTGAATGATCACCATATAGGGCTGATAGCCGCCTCTGGGGCTTATCACTACCTTGCCTAGCGAGAATCCATCTGGATAGCCAGCTTCTGCTAATAGTGCTTTGGCCAACTCGGGGTTATAGTCATAGCTGTGCAGACCTACGCTCGTGTGGCCATAGTATCCGGAAGGAACGGGGGACCCTTCCAGCTTGGCTAAGGTCTCACCTCTGTATTCTATGAACGCGTTCCTATCTATGCTGTATGCCAAAGCTTGCCTGACCAACAGATTGTCAAGCGGTTCAACTGTCATGTTAAAGTGCAGATGAAATTGATTCCCTGGATACTTGTAATCGACCCAAAGGTCCACGCTTCCTAATGCCTCTACCCATTCACTGTCTGCAGGAAAGCCGGCAGTATCGATCTCCCCGGTTTGCAAAGCGAGCAACCTGGTGCTGTCATCCGACATGAAGAGGTAGTCGATCTTCTCAATGATCGGCGCGCCTCTGAAGTATTCGTCATTTCGTACGAGCACCACCTTCTCTTTCGGTCTGTACTCCTCAAAGATAAATGGCCCCGTTCCTATGGGATTCAAGGCAAAGTCATCCCCGAACTCCTCCACTGCTTTCTTGGAGACTATGTATCCTCCATGGTAACCAACTACTTTTAGTGGGAAGAAGGGATCCGGGGTTGCGAGATACATCTCTATGGTGTACGCATCCACTGCCTCTACCCGTTCCAGATTGACATAGTCCGCACTCCAGCGAGAGGCAACGTCAGGATCCACGACCCGCTCATAGGAGAACTTAACGTCCTCTGCAGTGAATTCACCATACCCCTTCTGCCATTGCACCCCTTCCCGAAGGTGGAAGGTCCAAACTAGACCATCAGTTGAGCATCCCCAGCTCTCGGCCAGATCGCCCTCTATCTTGTCAAAATCCAAGCTACCGGGCTGGAATCTCAGCAGACCGTTGAACACGGCGTGCACAAGCGGCAGCTCATCCGATGATTTAGAAAAATGGGGGTCTACTGTTCCTATATCTCCACTCTCACATGCATAGCGAAGGGTTTGTTCCGTAGCCAATTCCTCACCATAAGCGATTACACAGACCGTCAGTAAAACAGCCAGCAAGAAAGCAACTTTTACGTACTGCATCTTAACCTCCTGCTCAATAGATCTCTATCGATAAACCTACGCCCACTCTAGCACTAAAACAGTTTACGTAATTTTCACCTCCATTTTTGCAGGTCGAGAAACAGACACAGAGTTTGAGGTTGTGTGGTTGATCGGATGAAACAAGATTGATGCGAATGCCAGGCCAAGTGCTCCCTCGGACAAAATGGAAAGATTGCGTAAAGCGCAAGGTACATAGGTGCTTCGTTTACAACTTCTGAATAAGTGTTCGCGCGGCATACACTCCCCTTTCCTCGTGTTATACACATGCGATAAGAAAAAGCATACAGTGTCTGAAACAAAATTTCAAGCCCCTGAAATTTTTTGACGTACATTGTGGTATCGTGGTAGAATACGTATATTTGATGGCGAGGAGCCCAAAATGAAGGAACACGGAAACACGGATTCTACCTCACAGAGCGTCCTTCGCAGGATCGCGGGTATATACCCGCAGTTGTCATTGGTAGAGACACGAATAGCTGATCGCGTTATGGAGTATCCGTTTGAAGTTATACGCAGCTCAACCGAGGAACTTGCTGGCATCTGCGAGGTGAGCACAGCCTCAATCATTCGCTTTTGCAAAAAACTTGGATACACAGGCTTTACAGAGCTGAAGATTACCCTTGCGCAAGAAGTTGGAAGCCTTGTCCCCAGGCTCACGACAGCGTCCGATCAGCAAGAATGTTCCGACTATGTTGCACACGTGTTACAACAAAGCATCGATGGCATGGAGAGAACGGTCTCTACGCTGGATAAAGATATGCTCAATGCTGCTATACAAGCTATCGCAAATGCACGTGTTATTGATATCTATGGAGCCGGTGAATCTTACGTAGTGGCAGAAAATCTTCAGATGAAATTGCGTCGGTTGGGGATTGTCGCGAATTTGCACTCTAATCCTCACCTACAGGTCATGTCGACTGCATCACTTCAATCAGGCGATGTGGCTATTGGCATCTCCTTATCGGGGTGCACGCAAGGCACAGTCGATGCCGTTGCGTTTGCAGCCGAAAAAGGGGCAACTACGATTGCGATCACCAACTTTCCCGATTTTCCATTAGCCGAAAAGGCTGACATACTACTGAAAACAAACACGATCGAGACCATTTTTCCGCATAGCTCTATCGCAGCACGGCAGGCACAACACCTTATGGTCGACTTAATTTTTGTAGGTTTATTAGTTGATTACAAAGGTAAATTCATAAAAACATACGATTACTATAATAAAGTGATAGCAAAAAAAGGGTAATAACTACCTACCAATATAGCAACACAGCCGGAATGCTGAACACCATGCTGACAGGAAACAACGGTTATCATTCCTGGCCATTCTACTCTTCGTCCGACAATATAGAGTTGGCTGTCAAAAGGCTTTCTGACACCGATTTATCTATAGAACGGATAACAAGAGCAGCGCATCATTCTGCCATTGAAAACGGGGAATAATGGTAGTAAAGTCAGTCTGACAGCCTTACCGATACCATGGAGGTAACCATGCATAAGCGATTGTTCACCCCGGGGCCAACCGAGGTACGTGCCGACATCCTGAAAGAACTAGCTACTCCGCAGATTCACCACCGCGCACCAGAGTTTTCCGAGCTCTACGCTGAGATCCAGCCGAAGCTGCAGAGGCTTCTCTACACGGAGAACCCCGTCTTTCTGTTCACCTCTTCGTCAACTGGTGCGATGGAGTCAGCGGTGACGAACCTCGTTGCCAAGCGTTGTTTGAACCTGGTAAACGGTGCCTTCTCCAAGCGATGGCACGAGATCACTGTGGGGAACGGTGTTCCCTGCGATGCATTCACAATAGAGTGGGACAAGGCAATCAAGCCAGCGATGGTCGATGAGCAACTAAAAACAGGAAAATACGACGCGGTGACCCTGGTGTTGAACGAAACCTCCACCGGACTTATGAATCCGGTAGCCGAGATCGCTGAAGTAGTCGCTAATTATCCCGATGTCTTCCTTCTTGTCGACGCGGTGAGTGGGATGGCTGGGGTGAAGATCGAGACCGACGCGTGGAAACTTGACTTTGTCCTCGCCGGAGTACAGAAGGCATTTGCTCTACCTGCCGGCCTTGCCGTAGCAGCGGTGAGTGAGCGTGCCCTTGCCCACGCGAAGGACGCCCCCCCGCGTAGTTACTACTTTAACCTGAACCACATCTACAAGTCCCACAAGAAGAACCAGACCCCGTCGACACCGGCGATCCCCCACATGTTCGCGTTGAACGCGCAGCTCGACAACTTCTTTGTGGAGGGGATGGATGCCCGGTTTGCCCGGCACGCAACGATGGCAAAGAGCGTGCAGGCGTGGGCGTTGAAGCATTTCGATATTTATCCTGAAGAAGGGTACTGGTCGAAGACGCTCACATGTATCAAGAACACTCGCGAGATCGATGTCGCCCAACTCATCAAAACGCTTGCCGAGGACTACAACCTTCGTATCTCAAACGGGTACGGTGATATCAAGGGGAAGACGTTCCGTATTGCTCACATGGGAGATACGCAACTCGACGAGATTGAGGGATTATTACGGGCGATTGAGAACGTCCTTCACCTATCATAAGGAGGC
>Ga0255380_10123_pt1 | contig 12729 bp, 6 predicted proteins | sample ANMaggSeSYBR01G8_FD_182107 | JGI IMG/M metagenome (GOLD analysis project Ga0255380, IMG submission 182107) | Sediment cell enrichment communities from methane seep in Santa Monica Basin, California, United Staets - ANME aggregate JGI... | ecosystem: Environmental > Aquatic > Marine > Cold seeps >... | reverse complement strand
AGCGTTTATTACCGCCCTCAAGTACCCTGCCAAATTGCATGCCGATAACTGTTACAATTGGAATGAGTGCATTTTTAAGTGCATGTTTGCTGATAACAACTTTTTCACTCAACCCTTTTGCTCTTGCGGTTCTGATATAATCCTGCCTGAGCACCTCAAGCATGCTCGACCTCGTCAGTCTTGCTGTAATAGCTGCCATTCCGGTTCCAAGGGTCAGGGCAGGTAGTATAATATACTCAAAACCACCATAACCGCAAACCGGGAACCAGCCAAGATGTACTGCAAACAGCAATATAAGCAATAAACCTAGCCAAAAATTTGGCATGGACACGCCAAGCATTGCTCCCATCATGCTGCCATTATCCATTAAAGAATATTGTCTGGTTGCAGAGATAATCCCAACCGGAATCGCAATTATCAGTGCCACAAGCATACTAACGGCAGCAAGCTTAATTGTGGCCGGGAATCTGACCAATATCTCAGATAACACCGGCTGACCATTTATTAAACTGCAGCCCAAGTCTCCATGTATCGCGTGGTTTAACCATCTGATATATTGAATATGTAGTGGAGCATCTAAACCTTCTTGTACCCTTATCCATTCAATATCCTCCTGAGTCAGGTCATCCACGCCATATCTTGCCATAGCTATCATTTCTGCCGGATCGCCGGGTGTGAAATGCATTATCAAAAAAGTCATCATCGTTACGCCTAATATGACAATGAACATCAAACACATTCTTTTCAAGATGAATGTCAGCATAGAATCTCCTTTTCAGATTCACTCAAACTGCTTGGCAATTTGTGTTAATAACATATCTGATCATTTGATCCTCACACTTTTGATATACCGAATTAGTCTACTTCAATGCCACTGAAAAAATAAGTGCTTAAAATAATCATGAGAGTACTAAAACACACCAACACGAGTAAATCTAAGGTCACAGAGAATTGTGTAATTCCGATCAGGCTGTGTCTCAGCCCGTCCACACCATAGGTTAATGGGTTCATATAAGTCAAATATTGCAGCCAGACCGGGAGGTTCTCCAAGGGAAAAAAGGCACCTGAAAGAAGAAAAACAGGGAATGCAAAAAGCCTTGTTATCAATTGAAAACCATGCATATCCTCCATTTTTGATGCAAATATCAGTCCTAAACAAACAAACGAGACGGAAATCAGGATCATAAATACCATGGCTGATAAAAATCCGACAAATCCGGTTATCTTAACACCAATTACCAATGAGATCAGCAGTATTAAAATACCCTGTATCAGTGCTGTTGTCACTCCACCGGCGGTTTTCCCTACCACGATTGAAAACCTGTCAACCGGTGCAACCATTATTTCTTTTAAGAATCCAAACTGTTTGTCCATGAGAACAGTCAGCCCGCTACTAATTGAATCGAAAAGCAAAGCCATTCCGATAATACCGGGCGCAAGAAAATCGATATAATCTATTTCCGGGGGTATGTCTGAAAACCTGATGGATGCATTGAATCCGAATCCCAGAATCACGAGAAAAAAAAGCGGCATTGCAAGTGAACCGATAACTCTGCTTTTTGCCCTGAAAAATCTCGTCATTTCCCTAAGCCAAATTATATAAATTGCATTAAAATATAATTTCATCTTGTGCCCCTCATTCTTTCCCGTACCATTCTTTGAATATGTTCTTTTTTACCTGTGTCTTGGTCCCTTATTGTTCTTCCCGTAAAGTGTAAGAAAACATCTTCCAGGGTTGGTTTGCGTAAACCCACTGACTGAACAATGACGCCTTCTTTATGGGCAATATCCATTATTCTCGGTATCATTCTTTCACCGTCTTCCACACTCAAATATAACGATTCATATAACGATTCATCATGCAATTCCATTCCTTTGATGAAATCAAAGGCTGTTAATGTGTTTAAAAAATTTTTACCGTCTGCTACCTGCAGCGATATTATATCTTTACCAATAGAATTTTTTAAATTGGCTGGACTATCATGAGCAATTACTTTGCCGTGATCAATGATCACAATTCTGTCACAAAGATAATCGGCCTCATCCATATAGTGGGTGGTTAAAACAACTGTTATCTTTTCGTCTTTATTCAGTCTTTTTACGTACTCCCAAACGCTCCGCCTTGTTTGAGCATCCAGACCAAGAGTTGGCTCATCTAAAAATAAAACATTGGGATAATGCATTAGTCCTCTGGCAATTTCCAATCTTCGCTGCATCCCACCAGAATAATTTTTAACAAAAATATCAGCTTTATCACTTAATTCAACAAGATCCAGGACTTCATCGATTCTTTCTTGCCTCACATTTTTATCCATATTATATATTCGGGCATGAAAGTCCAGATTTTCCCTCCCGGTTAATTCGATATCTGTACTTGGATTTTGAAAAACAATGCCTATAGATTTTCTTACTGCATCCTGATCGCTTAAAATATTGTAGCCACATACCTCTGCAAAACCTGATGTGGGCTTGAGCAAAGTAGCCAGCATTTTGATAATCGTGGTTTTACCAGCTCCATTGGGACCAAGTAAACCAAATATTTCATCTTTTTTGACGTTAAGGCTAATATTATCAACAGCTCTTAAATCTCCATATTTTTTAGTGAGTTTGTCAGTTTTTATTGAATACATTTATACACAACTCTACAAATTATATCACCGGATAAATATCAAATATTTATACTGAAGGGTAAATGCCACATGGTTCATTTTATTTAATCAGCGCCCACTCTTACGATATTTATGGCGCCGCCCTGGAAATCGCCCTCGACATCGCCCATACTTTCCTCCATCCAGCCTTCGATCTCAAGGTATTTGTTCTTGAGTGCTTCAAGGACTTCAGGATCTGCCTGCCAGAGTTCGCGCTGCTGCGCTTCCAGAAGGCGTCTGCTCAAGCTTTCGAGTGCCCATGGATTATTTTCCTCAAACCACTTTCGCATCTCATCGTCCAGGACAAATGTCTTTGCAATATCGTCAAATACCCAATCACCTACAAGCTTTGTAGTAGCCTGCCATCCGTACATATGGTAGACACGATCAGAGATCACTGCAGCTCCTTTGTAGCCGTGACGTTTCATTCCTTCTATCCATTTCGGATTAAGCAGTCTGGTTCTTGCAACCCGTTCGAGTTCATCTTTCATGTCCCTTATCTGGGGCCGGTCAGGGTCATGTGTATCGGCAAAATAGACATCCACATCGCTGCCTGATAACACCTTTGCTGCGACTGTAAAGCCGCCATGGCTGCCGAATATGTGACAGCACTCCAGGATATCATATTCGTCTGAATCCCATTTGTCGTAGGTAATGGTGGTTCGTTTAAGATTTGATTCAAGCTCTTCCGTGGCAGGCTTGCCATATATCCCCTTACCGTATGCATAGCCGCAAAATTTAGTGAATATCCCTGCCAGGTCTTCATCTGTCTCCCATGCCGATGCTGCTACTGCTGTGTTTACTCCATAGTCATAGGTTCCGGGCTGGGTGGTGAATATCCTCAAGGTTGCAAGCCGTTCAGGGCTGGTTTTTTCGTCCCCATTTTCCTCCTCAAGTTCCTTCATCCTTTCAAGGGTGTGCTTTTTGACAAAGTTCATCTCATCGGACTCGTCCAGGAAAGCCACCATCTGTACTGCTTCGTCAACCAGCTCAAAGGCAGACGGCATGCCGTCCCTGAGCATGCTCGAGAGCTGTATGGTACAGTCAACCCTCGGCCTATTAAGTTCATCCAAGGGGATTACTTTAAGACCTTTGACCCTTGAGCCGTCCCACACCACCTGCACACCGAGGGTATAGAGTATCTGCGAGAGGAGTTCACCGTCTGCCCTGAAGGTATCAAAGAACCTGAACACGAATCCGACATTTTCAGGATAACCATCGTTTTCATGCAGGTACTTGTGGAAGAATTTCCCGGCAAGATCCACACCCACTTTCCATGCTGCTGGGGTGGGTATCTTCCAGGGGTCAATAGCGTAGAAGTTTCTGCCTGTAGGCAGTATTTCTATTTTTCCTCTTGCTAGGGCACCGGATGCCCCCGCTTCGATATACTCGCCGTTAAAACCGCGTAGAAGGTTAGTGACCTCATCCGGTGTCCGGTTAATTTTAGGGAGTATCTCAAAAGCGAGCCTGACCGTTTTAATAATATTTTCAAGACCTTTCGAATGAAGTTCGGTCTCTGCACCCATAACGGCAGAGATCTCCTGTCTTGATATCCTGGCAATCCCATCTTCAGCCGTTACATCGTTTTCAAGTGCCTTTGCCATAATCTCCCTGGCAATATCGGTACAAGTATCTATGAGCTTGCCCCCGGTCATGTCGAATTCCTGAATGAACACATCAGGGTCATTTAATACATTATCATAGTCAAGCCCCATCGCTTCCAGTATCCCTCTCCTGATGGACGGAACCTTTCCCTGATCGAACCTCAATATTGAGACAAGCATATCAACCAGCGCATCTCCTTCAGGAGCCTGTCCCAAAATGTGGAGTCCGTCACGTATCATCGTCTCACGAACCATATTCATCTGGCCGTGAAGATATTCTACATAATCGTCAAAATCCTCAAACTCGGCAGCTCCATTTGGAAAATTGGCCTCCGCAGCCTTTTTAGTGAGAATCTCCTGCAGTACTTTTGCCCTACCCCTCTCATTTGTGAGCACAGCTCTTTTATATTCTTCAAGAGGGTCTTCCATTTCTTCAAGAACACCATATGTTCCGGCAGCAGACATTACCGGGTGGAGGTGGTCCACCAGTGTTGCAAGCCCCCTTCTTTTGGCAATTACCCCTTCCATAGGATTACTTGATACATAGATATACAGATGAGGCATGCTTCCCACACATATCTGGGAGAAACATGATGATGACTGAGCTACTGTTTTACCAGGTAGGAGTTCGATATTGCCGTGTGTTCCCACATGAACCATGACATCGGCGCCGAACTCATGTTCTATCCATTTATAATAAGCAAGGTACTGGTGCGGCGGAGTGATGTCAGGGTCGTGAAGGATCTTACACACATTCCCGTCGCACTGCGCCCCTGCACATCCCCTTTTGGGTTGAATACCAATAAAGATGTTACCGAGATCAAGACCTGGGATCGTGATGCTTCCATTATGAAGGGCAAGACTCATTTTATCTACATCTTCCATGCTGTCCGGACCGTTTTCGAAGGGGTTGCCCCAGCCGTCGAATATCTTATTCCTGGCATCTTCCGGAAGTTCGTATATCCATTTTTCATAGGTCTCAAGAGGAACGAACCCGGCAGCTCCTCCCTTTTTAATTATTTCGCTCAAAGGGGTCCACCTGAACTCGCTTATGGCTTTTTTCTCCATAATGGTATTAATGAGTTCTTCGCCATTTTCCGGTACCCAGTCAACCCTGTATCCTTCTTCTTTGAGCCTCTTTAAGACTATTGAGACGCTTTCCAAGGTATCAAGTCCAAAACCCGCACCTACTGAAGCTTCAACTCCACTTTTACAAGGGGAATTGTGAAAGATTATGGCAACCTTTTTTTCAGAATTGGGCTTTCCTGCAAGTTCGATCCATTTTTCCACCCGGCATGCGAGGAAGTCGATCTGTTCATCGATGGGTACGGGATCCTGGATATCGGCCCCGGTCACGGGATCGGTCTTCTTTTCTGATGTCCCGATTATGGTTGGTTCTATAAGCCCATCAAATTCAGGCAGGGTAACGCTGATTATAATCTGGGGTATGCTAAGACCTTCCGGATTGTCCCTCCATTCCTGTGGAGTCTGGACAGAATGAATCATCTTTAAACACGGGACATTGAGTTCGTTTAGAACATTTGTCTTTTCCTGTTCTATACTTCCACCTTCACCCCTCATAGGGTTGAGGAAAAAGGCGGCATAAAAAATTGCAGCATCCACCACTGCTTTTCCATCTTTTATAAAGTATTCACGGATGACCTCATCCGAGTTCTTGCCGCCCCCCATCCTATCATGGAAAGCACAGATGACTCCAATGCCTTTCTCTTCCAGCTTTCGTATAAGGGCATCGTACACTCCCAGCGAATCCTCTACATAAAAGATATTTGGAAAGAGGAGCCCCACTGTCCTGGACATACCTTTTTTATTCTTTGAATACCATTCCAAATACCTGTCAAGGTCTGTAAAGGCTTCCACTGTATCCGGGTGATATATCCCGGAGGATGGTACCTCTACAGGAGGAGGAACTTCCTGGCTGATTATGCCGGCAACCTTTCCGGCGTGCAGCAGAAGATTCTCTATATTTTCTGTGCCGCCAAAACTCTGGTAATCCCAGAAAACCTTTAACTGTTTTGGAGATATCGTACCAAGAGTAGCGCACGTGGGAGAAAGAGGAATTATGGGTTTTGATGTGCGCTTCTTTAATTCCTCGATATCGGCAAAAATTCCTCCATAGTCAGCAGGGATGTTAAGTAGCACCACATCTGCTTCCTTTTCAAACCATTCCATGAGGTCTTGAGGCACCGTTATGGGTGCCTGTTCTTCCAGAAAGTTCTCAAAACGTGCTTCAATATGGCATCCTTTTTTATCCAGGCTTTCAATGGCACTGCTATAACTCTTAATCATCAGCCCGCGGCTGGGACCATAGGTTGCCAGTATTCCGCCAATTTTCATATTTATTTTCATATTAATCACTCCAGTAGGCTTTTTTCAATGATTTAAATCCACCAAATCCGTATTTTAACTCAAAATCGTTGAGTCCTTTCTTTGCAATACCCGTTTTACCAGGGTGCATCAGAAATGCTGCAACGCACTCCTCCATGATTACCTCCTGCATCTGGTCATAGATGACTTTTCGCTTACCAGGGTCTACCGTGCTCATGTACTGGTAATAGAGGCGGTCGAATGTCTCGTTTTCCATAATGTGATACATTCCCTTTGAATGGAAGAACAAGAATAGATAGGTGTACGGGTCGGTCTCCCCTTTTCCATAATTTGGAATCACAGCCATATCAAAGTCTTTTTTATGTAACGTACTTGAGAAGGCACCGCGTTCAAGCGTCATGATATTTATTTTTATTCCGAGTTTTGCAAGCTGGGCTTGGATGATCTCTGTCATAGCACCATTAAAGGAGCGGTGACCGGAATGAATAAGTGTGACTTCAAAGCTCTTGCCGTCCTTTTCCAGAACCCCGTCGTTGTCTTTATCCTCCCACCCCGCATCTTTCAGAAGCTTAGCGGCCATTTCAGGATTATAGGAATAACCTTCGATCTTTGTATTTGTCCATGGAATGGATGAATCATGACCTATTGGTCCCTTGGCTGGTACGCCGTATCCTTCAAGAACTGAATTGATTATTGCCTGCCTGTCAATACCATAGTTTATAGCTTCCCTCACCCTCTTGTCGCTGAAAAATTCGCTCTGGACATTGAATCCAAGAAACTCGATCTGGGATTGATTCTTTTTATAGATAACAAAGCTCGGGTCATCTTCAAACCTCTTAATATAAGAGTAGCCCGCTCCGGATTGATCTGCACCGACAATATCCAACTCCCCTGCTTCAAGCGCCATGATCTGGGTAGTTGCATCAGGAATCACTTTAACCGTCACCTTTTTGATTATGGGAGCGCCGTCCCGGTAGTCTGGGTTCGATTTGAGCACAACCTCCTCTTTAGAGTATTTTACAGGAATAAAGGGGCCTGTGCCAATCGCCTCTTTAAAATTTCCCTCTTTATCATAGCATCTGGGGCTTACCATCCAGGTAGAGCCCATATCATCAAGGAAAGGACCATAGGGCTCTTTTAAGGTAATAACAAGGGTATGATTGTCAGGTATCCTTATGGATTCTACCTTAAACTTGTAAGTGAAAGATGAACGTTTCTCCAAGGATGTATGAATAGAGTAATTTGCAGAGAATGCATCAAATGGTGTGTTATCGTGGAATTTAACTCCCTCCTGCAGATAGAATGTCCATGTCCTGCCGTCCTGCGATACATTCCATGAGGTTGCAAGGGCTGGATGGTTACCTTCAATATCTGCCACCACCAAGGTCTCAAAAATCAGTGGGCGAATATGCCATGAAGTTGAAGTGCCAAGAGGATCCATAGTAACCTCCCTATCTCCCAGGGGAACTACCAGTTCCTGACTCGGATGGGAAATGGTTTCTTCAACACTGCTGCTGTCAGATATGCATCCCGCAAATAAACAGGATAATACTATAAATAGGAAAAATAAAGCACTTTTCATCGTTAAGACCTCCATAAATAATGATTTCTGATTTCTTCAAACATTACACAATTTCTGATATATTTGCTTCATTTGCATCTCAATTCCCTTCATTCCAGTATACTCTTTTGAAAGGCTCGAATCCAGCGAAGGAAAATTCAAAGAGACGATTGGCACAGGTCCTTTTATCCCGGTTACATATTCCAAACAGGAAGTTGTGTTCAAATCGAATCCACCGAAACCGTGCTTTAACTCAAAATCATTAAGCTCTTTTTTTTGCAATACCTACTTTACCAGGGTGCAGCAGGAATGCTGCAACGCACTCGTCCATAATTACTTCCTGCATCTGGCCATAGATGACTTTTCTCTTATCAGGGTCCACCGTAGCCATAGACTGGAAATAGAGTCTGTCGAAGGTTTCGTTTTCCATGATGGGGTACGATGCCTTTGAATGGTAGAACATGAACAGATAAGGGTATGGGTCGGCCTCCCCCTTTCCGTGGTTGGGAATCACAGCCATATCATAGCCTTTTTCCCGCAATATATTCAGGAAGGCACCGCTCTCAACTACCATGATATTTACTTTTATTCCGAGTTCTGCAAGCTGGGCCTGGATGATCTCTGTCATGGTACCGGAAAAGGGGCGGTAACCAGAGTAAATAAGTGTGACTTCAAAGCGCTTGCCGTCCTTTTCCAGAACCCCGTCATTGTCTGTGTCCTCCCAACCTGCATCTTGTAAAAGCTTTGCAGCCATTTCAGGGTTGTAGGAGTAACCCTCGATCTTTGTATTTGTCCAAGGGATAGAGGAATCATGACCTATAGGTCCCCTTGCCGGAACGCCGTATCCTTCAAGAACCGAATCGATTATTGCCTGCCTGTCAATGCCGTAGTTTACGGCTTCCCTCACCCTCTTGTCGCTGAAAAATTCGCTATTTGTGTTGAATCCGAGAAACTCGATCTGGGCTTCGTTCCTTGTATAGACCTCAAACCTCGGGTCATTTTCAAGCCTCCTGATATCAGAGTAACCCACTCCGGATATATCTGCACCGACAAGATCCAATTCCCCTGCCTCAAGTGCCATGATCTGGGTGGTCGCATCAGGGATCAGTTTAATGGTCACCTTTTCGATTTTGGGAGCACCATCCCAGTATTCTGGATTCGATTTGAACACAACTTCCTGTTTGGAATATGTAACCGGGATAAAAGGACCTGTGCCAATCGTCTCTTTGAATTTTCCTTCGCTGTCGTAGCCTGTGGGATTTACCATCCAGATAGAACCTATATCAACAAGGAACGGACCATATGGCTCTTCCAGGGTGATGATGAAGGTATGATCATCCGGTATCTGTGTGGATTCCACTTTGAACCTGTATGGTTTCTCCATGGATTTATAAACAGAATAATTTACGGTAAACGCATCAAACGGCGTGTTATCGTGGAATTTAACCCCTTCGTGCAGATGGAATGTCCATGTCATTCCATCCTCTGACACATCCCATGAGGTTGCAAGTGCTGGATGGTTACCCTCAATATCTGCCACCACCAAAGTCTCAAAAACCAGTGGGCGAATATGCCACGAAGTTGAAGTGCCGAGAGGATCCATAGTAATCTCCTTATCTCCCAGGGGAATTACAAGTTCCCGGCTTGGATTGGAAGTGGCTTCTTCAATGCCGCTGCTGTCAGATATACAACCTGCAAAAAAAAACAGGATAATACTAAAAATAGGAAAAATAAAGCACTTTTCATCGTTAAGACCTTCATGGATAATGGTTTCTGAATTTTTCGGACATTGTACAATTTCTGATATATTTGCTTCAATTTTTAAAAACTCCTTATTTGTTCAATCTTGTCTCATGATAACATATCCAGTATCTTAACAAATATAATTCATAAATTATCCTTGCGTTATTCACTTTTTATCATACTAATTAGTTTAATTTAAATTCATTTTTAACATATAAAGTTATTCTTTTGATTTTATTTATTACTAAATGCTACAATTATTTTTATTTATAATACTATATATTCAGTAAAAATCTCGTGAAATAAAACCGTTCTGGAAAGACACAAAGGCTATTAACCTCGTTGTTACTACAATTATGGTACTGGCCCGTGGAAGGAATTGTTGATGTTCAATACTCAGGGTACAAAATTAAAGTAACTATTCAGCCATACATAAACGTTATCGGTAGACTGAATAGTCCACAAATAGATAATTGCACACAATTGTCAAATGCCTTTGGAATCGATGGACGTAGACTCAGTATTAAAAACTAAAAAATGTATCGCCATAGACACAAATAAGCTGATTTTCGTCATCGGCATCCGGTCTAAAGGAAGGCTGAATAGTTACAAATTAAATTTGAAAAAAAATAGCGGGAAAAAAAATTGATTCTTCTGGAAAGGGTTTACATACCCGTAGAAAATTTCACCGCATTCACGATCGAATCTGACCTCAGGTCCTCAAGTTTCAGATGCCTGGCTCCCAACGCATCCGAGATCTGCCGTGCAAACCCGAATCTGATTGCTCCGACCTCTGTATCTATCACAGTAGAATGTATCCCTTCTGCCTTGATATGGGATGCGATCTCTAATGTCTCTTCCATGGCTGAATTCCCATGCAGGCATACGTTTGCCCTGCCGTCTGAGATCAGGATGAAAAATGGGTATGCATCAGGGTCACGCCTAAGTTCCGATTGTATAACCTCATATCCTTTCATGAGCCCGTGGGGAAGCGGGGTCTTGCCGCCTGTTGGCATGTTCTGCAGGTATTTCCTGGCAAGTTCAACACTGGATGTGGGCGGGAGAATGAGTTCGGCACTATCACCCTTGAACGCTATAAGTCCTACCCGGTCCCGTTTCTGGTAAGCATCGATGAGTAAAGACAGGATCGCACCCTTAGCGGCCGTCATGCGCTGCTGTGCACCCATTGAACCGCTGGCGTCCACAACAAACAGGATCGTATTACCGATCTTCCTCTCGCGTACCTTTTCCCTGATATCAGGCTGCCGGATGGCAATGGCCACCCCGTTCTTTTCCCTGTTAAGCTGGTGTGGGGCTGCCGCCCTGAAAGTAGCATCAAAGGCAATATCTGATGTCTTCTCATGCGGGATCGTGCTTTTCACATACCTGCCTGACCTGGAATCCGTCCGTGTCTTGGTGCGCCGCCCAGAGCCGTTCCTGTTTATTTTGTCATGCTCAGGAGACAGTTGTTTTACCTGATAGGTTTCACCCGTTTCAAAGGTAGTCTCAAACGAGGCATCTGGCACTTCCTTTTTATCCCCATCATCCTCACTGTTTTGTCCGGTCTGCCCGGGTTGCTCGGGTTGTTCCTTGTGTCCACTGTGTTCCGGTTGCTTTTCTTGTTCTTGTTGCTTTTCTTGCTGCTTTTCTTTCTGTTTATTGAGGGACTCGTCCAGTTTATCCTGGTAATCGGTCTGCTCTTCAAAGGGTTTCCTGCGCATCCTGTGGGAAAGGACCAGTTCGGCAGCCTCCTTAACATCCTCTTCTGTAACCGCGGTCCGGTCATGATAAGCTGCTATAGTAGTAGCGGTCTTCATCATGGTTATATCAGCACGGTGCCCGTCAACGTGCATATCGATACATATCTGTGCGATCAGTTCAAGCATATCATCTGATATTTGAACCTGCGGGTGCAGATCCTTTGCGTTCACGATCCTGTCACACAGTTTGATCTCAGATTCCTGCCACTCACTGGCAAATATCTCGGGATCGTTTTCATATCCCTGTCTTCGTTTAATGACATCAACCCGCGCAGGCGCCTCATGTATCCCCTCAATGTCAACACACAGGCCGAAACGGTCAAGGAGCTGGGGACGCAGTTCCCCTTCCTCGGGATTCATAGTGCCTACAAGAATAAAGGAGGCAGGGTGGGAATATGACACACCCTCACGCTCCACAGTGTTCACCCCCATTGCAGCAGAATCCAGGAGCACATCAACGATATGGTCATCGAGCAAGTTCACCTCATCCACATACAGGATGCCGCGGTGAGCAGTTGCCAGCACACCCGGCTCGAACCGCTTTTCACCCTTCTTGATAGCATGCTCAATGTCAAGAGTACCTACAGCCCTATCCTCAGTTGTGCTCACAGGCAGGTCAACGACACGCATCTTCTGCACTGCGGTAATAAGCTCGCCATATGACAGCTTTTCAAGGCAATCTTCACACATCTCGTTCTTGTTATTGGGATTACAGCCGAAGACGCACCCCTCCACCACCTCCATCTCAGGCAGAAGACCTGCAAGCGCCCGCACAGCAGTGGACTTGGCAGTGCCTTTCTCTCCCCGGATCAGGACACCGCCTATCTTTGGATTGACTGCGTTCAATATCAGGGTTTTTTTCATCTTTTCCTGCCCTACAATGGCAGTGAAAGGGTATGGGATATTAGTATGGTTTTTCATGAGTTATCTTCATTCCTTCAGGACCTAATTTTTATTTGTATGTTATTAAGTAATATTATTTCATAAAAGTGTAATACTAATTAAGTCTTTTTATTTTTAAAATAATATGCAAAATAATAAAAATATAGATAATCTTATTAACCGTT
>Ga0255380_10056_pt1 | contig 12783 bp, 10 predicted proteins | sample ANMaggSeSYBR01G8_FD_182107 | JGI IMG/M metagenome (GOLD analysis project Ga0255380, IMG submission 182107) | Sediment cell enrichment communities from methane seep in Santa Monica Basin, California, United Staets - ANME aggregate JGI... | ecosystem: Environmental > Aquatic > Marine > Cold seeps >... | reverse complement strand
CTGCTTCACCTGATGCAGACTATCGCGTCTCGGCCTGGACTGGGACCGATGATGACACTCTGACCAGCAACACGAATACCGTAACGATGGATGGTTACAAGACGGTTACGGTGAAATTTGAGGAAATCCCTTCGGTCAAGAATGTTATTGTCAATCCTGGTTTTGAAGATGGCAAGAGTCCCTGGAAATTCTATACGAATGGGGAGGGTAGCTTTGAAATATCGTCTTCAGCTTATGAAGGGGCTGGAGCGGCGCGTATTACGACTGTTACGACTGGGACGAACATCCAGCTTTACCAGTCCAATCTGTCACTTAAGCCGAACACAGAGTATAAACTCAGCTTTGCTGCTTATTCAAACACAGGTCATGATTTAAGGGTTTTCTTACACAAAGATGTTAGCCCGTACACCAATTATGGATTGAATAATTATCTGGCGGATCTAACAACGGGCTGGAATGTTTATACCATCCATTTTACAACAGAGAACTTCAGCATTCCAGTTGATGATGCCCGATTGCGGTTCTGGTTTGCTGCTGATGCAACTGCGGGGGATCAGTACCGGATAGATGAGTTTGTGCTGTCTGAAGTTGGTGTAGATCCGGAAGAGTACGACCTGACAGCCAGTGTTGTAGGTGGCAACGGGACGATCTCTCCAACGAGCGGCACATATAATGAGGGCACTGCCGTAACCCTGACTGCTTCACCTGATGCAGACTATCGCGTCTCGGCCTGGACTGGGACCGATGATGACACTCTGACCAGCAACACGAATACCGTAACGATGGATGGTTACAAGACGGTTACGGTGAAATTTGAGGAAATCCCTTCGGTCAAGAATGTTATTGTCAATCCTGGTTTTGAAGATGGCAAGAGTCCCTGGAAATTCTATACGAATGGGGAGGGTAGCTTTGAAATATCGTCTCCAGCTTATGAAGGGGCTGGAGCGGCGCGTATCACAACGACTACGATCGGGACAAACATTCAGTTTTTCCAGCATGACCTGCCATTAGAACCGAACACCGAGTATGATTTGAGCTTTGCGGCTTACTCAAATACGGGTCATGATCTTCGAGTTACGTTGTGTCAACATGGCCCGCCTTATAATAATTACGGTTTAGCGAAGCAGATAGTAAACCTCACAACGAGCTGGGATACATATTCGATTAACTTCACCACCAAGAACTTCAGCAGCCCGGTCAATGATTCTCGATTGTCGTTCTGGCTGGCGACTGACTCTAAGGATGGTGATCAGTACTGGATAGATGAAGTGGTTCTCCAGGCTCGTTAACGCGCTTGGAGATATTCTAAATAGGCGAAGGCAGAAATGATCCTGCCTTTTGTCCCTGTATAATGTACTTGATATTTCAAGCCGTGAACGGCTACCTTATTTCCTTGGATGAAATTTTTCGTGAATTTTTTTAAGATGCTCCCGGGCTACGTGAGTATAAATCTGTGTTGTGGAAATATCAACGTGGCCCAGCATGATCTGAACCGACCTCAAGTCGGCGCCGCCTTCAAGCAGGTGGCTTGCAAAAGAGTGCCTTAAACTGTGTGGTTTGATTTTTCTGATGATTCCTGCCTTTTGTCCATATTTTCTAAGCAGTTTCCAGAAACCTTGACGTGTCATGGGTTTTCCTGCCCTTGCGACAAAGAGATAGGGACTTGCCACGTTTTTTAAAAGCTTTGCCCTGAAAGTCTTTATGTAAAAGTCGATTTTTTCTTTTGCATAAAGACCGATAGGAACTACTCTTTCCTTTGAGCCTTTTCCGAAAACTCTTACAAAACAGGCTTCCAGATTTACATCCTGAACTTTTAAATTAACAAGTTCCGATACCCTCAGGCCGGCTGCATAAAGAAGCTCTATCATTGCTGCATCTCTTGCTTCTATCGGCTTATTTAAATTCGGAGTATTTAACAGGTTTTCAACTTCTTCAAATGACAGAACATCGGGAAGTTTGAGGCTGCTTTTGGGAAGGTCAATAATTCTTGTCGGATCATTTTTTATTACTTTTTCCTCTACAAGGAATCTGTAAAATCCTCTGATGGTTACAAGATGCCTTGCTCTTGATCTTGCCCCAAGTCCTGCAATCCTTAGTGAGATTAAGTGCTTTAATATAGCAGCAGTGTCAGCGTCAGAAATAGTCTTTATTCTTTTAGTCTTCAGAAAATTGAGATATCTTGTCAGATCACTGCTGTATGATTCCAGAGTTTTTTTTGAAAGTCCTTTTTCAACGAGGAGATAATTCAGATATTGATCAACAAGGACGTCTAATGATGGCATAGAGATACGGTTATCGGTTCAAGGTTCACAGTTGTCGGTTTACGGTTTTTTAATAAACAAATTTTAGCAGTAAGAATAAAACCGGAACATTAAATAATCAACAGAAAATCATGACATGCTTTATTTCCTGGTTTACACTTTTTTGGGGAAACCATCCTCACAGGGAAGCCCCGCCTTTTAAGGCTGGGAGATTCACGATGCCATCTTTATTGATTGACATATTTATTTGTAACAAGTAAGAATAATACCTGTAAGAACAGGTCGCGGGTTGGATTGAATAAAGCGAGACCCGACAAAAGGATAAGGTAGAGGATAAAACATGCGTGTAACATCAAAAGGCCAGGTTACAATTCCAATTGAGATCAGGGAAAAAGCAGGTATACTGCCGAATATGGATGTGGAATTTGAGATTATAAAGGATAGGGTGTTCTTGAAAAAGGCAAAAAAACAACCAAGGCGAGGCAAGGATCTTATTAAGCAAATGCGAGGCAGAGGCACGGTAAGGATGACCACAGATGAGATCATGGCGCTGACAAGGGAAGAATAAGCTATGGAAATTCTGGTTGACAGCAATGTGATTCTCGATGTTTTTACAAATGACGAAAAATGGTTTCAATGGTCGTCCCAATTTCTTGCCAGATATGCCGATGATCATATCCTGGTGATTAATCCTATTATATATGCAGAAATATCTGTTCGATTCGATAACATCGAAGACCTTGAAGATGCATTGCCCCCTGAGTTCTTCAGCAAACGTCAGCTTCCATGGGAGGCCGCATTTCTTGCGGGCAAGTGTTTTTTGAGATATAGAAAAATGGGCGGCAAAAAGCGTTCGCCTTTGCCGGATTTCTATATTGGGGCGCATGCTGCCGTGGCACAGATAGCATTATTAACCAGAGATGTATCGCGTTATCGCACATATTTCCCAAAACTAAAGCTTATTTCCCCGGACAGGACATAGGTTGCAGTAGAATAAGAGAATGCATCATCCAGCAAAGCCCACACGAATAAAGACCGCCAGCGTCTTTGTCTCCTCGACATTGAGCAAAAATCAGCCCGTCGAAAGCTTTTGTTGGGTTTCGTTCCTCAACCCAACCTACTTTATCCCTTGCAGTAATGTTAATGGATCATGGCTGTTTAGTACTTCAGCCCCATCTTTTCTGACAACAACCATATTTTCGAGCCTGATACCTCCCCAGCCGGGTATGTAGATGCCGGGTTCGACGGTGAAAACCATCTGTTTTTCAAGCAATGTATCTTTTAACGAGCTGATTCCGGGAGGCTCATGAACAGCCAGTCCTATTCCATGCCCCAGCCCATGACCAAAATTATCCTTAAAACCCATACTGTCTATATGGTTTCGTGCAATTTCATCCACATCCTTTGAACTTATTCCCGGCTTTATAGCATCAATTGCTTTAAGTTGGGCATCAAGTACCGTATTAAAAATTTTTTTAAACTTGTCATCCGGGCTTCCAATTACAAGTGTCCGGCTAATATCAGAGCAGTAACCGTTTAATCTTGCCCCCCAGTCAAAAAGAATCGGTTCACCTTTATGAAAATTACGGTTTCCGGGAATTGCATGGGGAAGTGCGCTGTTTGGGCCTGATGCTACAATTATCGGAAACGATAAAGAGTCAGCGCCGGCTTCACGCAAATTTTTCTCAAGTATCCATGCTGCCTCTTTTTCCGTCATTCCCGGCTTAATGGTATTTTCTGCAAAATTTATGAACACAGATTCAGCAATAAACAATGCCTTTTTTATTTCTTCAAGTTCTGACTGTTCTTTTACTGCACGCAGACATTCCATAATATTGTCAGCTTCAACAAGCTCAACATCTATGTCGGAAGAACTTAACTGCCCGCAAATTTTGTTATACTGCATATATGACATGCGTATACTTTCAAAGCCGAGTCTTTTTGTTTGAAGAGTATTGATAATATTGGGGAGTTCCTTAACCAGTCCCTTTTTATAACAAATGATTTCATAAAGAGGTGCTTCCCTTGCTGCCTGCAGGTCATTGCGCGAATCTGTGGCCAGTATCAGTCTTTTATCAGTTATAAAAAGGGCCCCTGCTGTTTCATCAAACCGGGTATCCTCGCCTGTAAATCCGCTTAAATAACGGCGATTTTCCTCAACAAGTACCAGCAGGGAGTCAATATTATTTTCTGCAAGAGATTTCCTGAGCCTTTCCACTCTTTTTTCAATTGTTTTTTTCAAATTAATCTCCTAAATTGAACCTGAGTTGAGCGATTTTTTGCGAAGAAATGTGCCGAGATCTTGATGCAGCAAGGTTTGCGAAAAGTGCAGGCATACCAATGGATATGCCGAGATTTTTCGCAAGCCCTTGATGCGCAAGAGATTGGTGCAGGTCGAGTAAAAAATTGCTCAATGTAGGTTGAATATTTACTACAAATAATATCATGAAAAATTACGTAATACAAAAATAAAATTGATGGTTTCGTAAAAAGTCCGGCGAAATTTAATTACTTGACAATAAACGGCCATGTGGCTACAATAATAAGTAATGTGGCCGTTTAATTAACTTGAGCATAGGAGATTAAAATGTATGGTCAATCAATAGGCATTCAAACCGAAAACGTAAAAGGCCTGATTTTGCTTCTTAAGCAGGGACTGCCGGTTTCGTCTTTCAGCCGGTTGAGTATGATACTGGGCGTGCCCGAAAAGAGTCTGGCAACCACTGTGAATATTCCTCAACGGACTTTGACCCGCAGGAAAAAAGAGGGTCGTCTGAAAACAGATGAATCAGAACGTGTGTTGCGCCTTGCATGCCTGTACGAAAGAGCAATTGAAGTATATGGCGACGAGGATTTGGCACGTCAATGGTTTCATTTACCGGTAAAAGGTCTGGGTGGCAAAACTCCTCTTGAGTTTGCCGATACAGAGACGGGGGCCAGAGAAGTTGAGGATATGCTGGGCCGGATTGAAGACGGAGTAGTTTATTAATGTTAACGGCCTGGCGATTGGTGCACAAACGCAAAGTCGATGAAGCTTTTACCGGTACAGGTTCAAGGCGCTACGGCGGACGGTGGAATTACAAGGGTATAGGGGTGGTTTACGTATCCGACTCTCTGGCTCTGGCCGCCCTTGAAATCATCGTTCATGCAGCTTCTTATCAGGCTTTAAGAGATTACGTAAGCATCAAGGTGATTTTTCCTAAGACCCTGGTTGTCGATGTAAACAATATCGCCAGGTTGCCGAAAGACTGGCAGGCCGATTCCCCGCCAATAAAGCTAAAAGAAACAGGTAAAATATGGTATTTTGATCAAATTTCAGCGGTTTTAAAAGTACCAAGCACCATTATTCCAACTGAATGTAACTATGTCCTCAACCCTGGACACCCAGACTTTAAAAAGGTAGCTGTCAAACAGGCTATGCCGTTTAAATTCGATCAAAGGTTGAATCGGTAAACTTTTGACCGAGCCCTTATGTTTAAAGGCTTTTTAGCACGTGTCATTTCTATATCCTTTTTTTAACAGTGTAATTCCGTGAAAATCCGTGGTGAAGTATTTCAAAAATTAAGACGTTATGATAAATTCCGATATTATAGTTTCAGCAGCAGTAGAAGAGGAGCTTTCAAAACTTATTGATCGCATTGAAAGTCCGGTTTTTTCAATTGTGGGTGGCAGAAGAATTACCAGTGGATATATTGCGGGAAAATCTGTCCGTGTTTTGATAACAGGGCCTGGAACTGTTAATGCCGTCCAGTCCTTAACCGCAGCCATTGAAAATGCAAGACCGTCCCTGATAATTCAAACAGGATGTGCAGGAGCATTCAGGGAGTCAGGTTTGAATATAGGAGATATTGGAATTGCAACAGAAGAAATAGATATCCAGCTTGGTATTGAGGCGGGGAATGGTAGTCTGCCTTTAAATGAACTGCCGTTTTCGATAATCAAGAGCAGTAATATTGATATTAAAAATCGTTATCCTTTTGATATTAAGCTTGTAAATCAGGCATCAGAAACTTTAGTAAAGGTTTTTGAAGGAAAGGGCATTCAGGTAGTAAAAGGATCATTTGTAACTGTTTCAACAATAACCGCTACAGATAGCAGGGCAAAGGATATTTATAAACATTACAGCCCATTTATGGAATGTATGGAAGGGGCAGGGGCGGCTCATCTGGCAATACATTACGACATTCCTTTTCTGGAAATACGATCAGCAAGCAATTTCGTTGGAAAACGAGACAGGAGTTCATGGAATCTGCCTCTTGCTTTTGAAAGGGGAGCTTTGGCTGTCTTAAATTTAATTCGTCATATTGAGATATAACACTATGTAATGCCTGAACGAAAAGCTATTAAATCGATTTGTTGGGTTTCGCCCTGATAAATTAAGTTCTTCCAAGTGATTGATTTTTGTAGGTTGGGTTGAGGCACGAAACCCAACAGAATTGATGGGCTCAACCCAACCTACAAGAAATCGAGGTTTCCGTTCAGACACTATGTAAGCGTTAACGGAACGTCGAAATTAGAAATTTGGCCTTCATGCCTTTGTACTGTTCTTCCCAATTTCTATTTTAATCCTGAATATCCTGTTAATCCTGTCAAAAAAGTTTTTTTGAAAGACTAAATTGTTACGATTTATGTTTTTAGAAGTCGTTTGACATCTTCGATTGCCATATAAAAAGAGGGGACCAGGATCAGGGTAATCAGGGTGGCAAACACGACGCCAAACCCTAGAGACAGGGCCATAGGGATTAGAAACCTTGCCTGGCGTGAGGTTTCGAAAATCATGGGCGCGAGCCCGCCGAATGTGGTTAATGTGGTCAGAATGATTGGTCGAAAACGGTGTAAACCGGAGGCTTGTATGGCTTCCAGAGGGGCCATGCCAGCCTGGCGCCTGCGGTTGGCAAAGTCGATCAGCACCAGGGCGTCGTTTACCACTACACCGGACAGGGCCACAACGCCAAACATGCTCAAAATACTCAGGCTGTAGCCCATGATCAGGTGGCCGATGAGTGCGCCCACGATACCAAAAGGTATTGCGATCATGATAATTAAAGGTTGTATGTAGCTGTTTAATGGGACCGCCAGCATGGCGTAGATAACTATCATAGCCATGAGAAGTCCTCTGAAAAGGCTTTGCATGCTCTCTTTCTGATCAGCCTGCCGGCCCTCGAAACTGTAAGCCAGTCCCGGATATTTTTGCTGAAGTTCCGGAAGGATTTCTGCCTCGACCGAACTAAGTATTTGTCCGGCCTGGCTCCTAGGAGATACATCGGCTGTTATAGTTACTATCCTTTGGCCGTTTCGGCGGTTGATGTCAGTATAGGATCTGCCCCGGCTGATATATACCGCATCCCGAAGGAGAATTTCAGTCCCTTTTGGTGTTTGCAGAACCATTTCTTCCAGATTGTATTCGGAGATACGCTCCTGCCTGGGAAGCCTTACCAGAACTTTAACTTCATTTCGACCCCGCTGCTGCCGGAGAACTTCGGCGCCGTAAAACGCATGACGGACCTGCCTGGCCACTTCGCGGGCTTCCAGGCCAAGGCTTCGAGCCTCGGGCTTTATTTTAAAATCGATCTGCTGCTTGCCAGGTGAGAATCCATCATCAATGTCTTTTGTATTTGGATAAAAACTCAGGGCTTTGGCCATATCTGCGCTGGCTCTTTCAAGAAGATCCATTTTCTGGTGACTGAGCTCTACGGACATGGCTGCCCCTCTTCCAGGACCGCCGGCATCGGATTCAAATTTGATATATTCCAGTCCTGGAATAACGCCCACCTGCTCCCTCCATCGTCTGGTAACATCAGCCGTGGAAAGGGGACGAACATCAGGGGGGGTGAGATAGGCGCGTATTTCTATCGTGTTATCATGAATGCTGGAAAAAATGCCTTCCACCAGCTCTTTATCGCCATTTTTTGAAGTTACCTCCTGGGCTGCCTGTATCAGTTTTTTTTCAACCTGCCGGGCTTTTTCAAAGGCTGCGCCAAAAGGAAGAACTGCGGTCACCTTTGCGTAATCGGATTCGATTTTTGGAAAAAGTTCAAAACCCATGCGCCCGCTTTTAATATAGCCGATGGTTACAAGAATTATTGCGATTCCTGTTGCCATAGTCAAATAGCGCCATTGAATGGTTGCTTTTAGAAAGGGCCCGTAACGCTGGTTGACAAATTTCAGAAAAGCACGTCCAAAACTCTGTTGCGCATGAAATATCCAGCCAAACAACCCTGATGGAGCATCTGTTCGTTTGCGTCCTATGTGGGCCGGAAGGATGAAAAAACTTTCAATAAGAGAGATGGCAAAAACGCTGATAACCACCATAGGAATCTGCTTAAATATTTTACCCATAAACCCGGGCACAAAAAACATGGGAACGAAAGCCACCATGTTGGTAAGGATTGCAAAGGTAATTGGCATGGCAATTTCTCTGGCACCTGTAACTGCCGCCTTAGGCCAGGTCTTTCCGCGCTGCTGGTGATAGTAGATATTTTCACCCACGATAATGGCATCATCAACAACAATCCCAAGGGTAACTATAAAGGCAAACATGGAGATCATATTGATGCTTACATAGGATATGTTTAAAAGGAAAAGGGAGCCCAGAAAAGATACCGGTATTCCAAGACTAACCCAAAAAGCAAGGCGGGGTTCTAAAAAAAGAGCCAGCAGTATAAATACCAGGGCAAGTCCAATTAAGCCGTTTTTCATTAAAAGTCCCAGCCGCTGACGATAGACATTCGAGCGGTCATTTCTAAGGTCAACACGAAGTCCCTGTGGAAGAGACACATTGACCTCTTTCACTACTTGTCTTGCCGCGTCGGAGACAGATATGGGTGTCTGGTCTCCTACCCTGTAAACATCGAGCATCACAGCCGGCTTTCCGTTATAACTTGAGGATACTGTGGTTTCCTCAAAGCCGTCTTTGATTATGGCGATATCATCAAGCAAAATCTGTGAGCCGTCACTTGCCGTAATAATGGGAATTTGGGCGAATTCCGGGCCGAAATCTCTTCGTTCCTTCATGCGAACCAGAATATCGCCGGATTGTGTTCTGATTGCGCCGCCAGGAAGCTCTACTGAAGCTCTCCTTATGCGCTGGGCTACATCATCGAGGGTGAGCGAATATGAGCGAAGGGTATTTGCGGGGATTTCTACGTCGATTTCATGGTTTCTTGCGGAGATGACTTCCACCTGGGTGATATCCTGCTCCTGAAGAAGCCGGTCCCGGATATACTCTGCGTATTCTCGAAGAACCCATTCGCTTTGATCCCCGTAAAGAGCCAGGGAGACTACGTATCGCTTTCTGGAGATGATAGCTATCGTAGGTTCTTCAATATCTTCGGGAAAGGATACTATGCGGTCCATTTCGTTCCGGATATCCTGGGCGAGCTTTTGAAGGTTTTCGCCCTCAATCATATCGACAGTAACTGTGCCAAAACCTTCGCGGGCCGTGGAGCGTACCTCATCGGCCCCCTCAAGACCCACCACCGCTTCTTCGATAGCAAGTAAAATGCCCTGTTCAACTTCCTGGGGGCTTGCCCCAGGGTATGGTACCGTAATCCTGACCATGTCCATATCAAAATAAGGAAACACTTCCTTTTTGATATTGTAAGCCAGGACTATCCCGCCGATAAGCAGAACCAGCATGAGAAGGTTTGCGGCCACAGAGTGACCCGCCATCCATGCGATGGGGCCTTTTTTGATATTGGGGGGAGTATGTTTATTATTTAAATCCATTTTACTTATTCAGGTTGAAGGCTGAAGGCTGAAGTATTTCAACCTGTGCGGTTAGCTTTTAGCCATTAGCGGTTAGCTTTTGGATAAAACTGTTCAACATCCTCTTTACCTCATTGACTTGTTGATTAAGTTCTCTAAAATTTCTCATTTCCACCCCTTTTCAATGCTAACGGCTAAACGCTAATGGCTAAACGCACAGGTTGCAGTTTTGTGTGATCACGCATGATTTATCCCTATTAGCCTTCTACCTTCAGTCTATCCACCTGAGTAGTTGGCGGCTATTCCACCTGTATTGGCATGCCGTCTATGGGTGCAGGAAGATCAGATATGATCAAACGTTCGCCGGGTTTTATGGCATTATCGATAAGTACCACGCCGGCATCTCTATAAACAGGGTGAACTTCTTTAATTTCAAGAGTTAAATTTTCGCCGGCGATCCATATAAAAGAATTATCCCTGAAGGCTGTTCGGGGAATTTTATAAACGTTTTCCAGTTTTTTCCCTTTGATTTCAACATGCACATAATCGTCAATCAAAAGCGGCGGCTTGTCATTCTTTGAATTTTTTAATCCCAAAGGATCTTCAACCTCGATAAGAACTCTGGCCATGCGTCCTTCGGGCGAAAGGTCTCCCAACAGCCGTATGACGGTTCCGGTGCGTTCATAGCCCTGGGCATAGATGATACGGGCTCTGGTTGCCGGATCACCCAGGCTTCGCGGTATCTGAATCCAGCTTAATCTGTCCAGTGGGACTGATGTCTGAATCCAGTAGGAATCGCTGCCGACCAGTTCAGCCAGCCGTTCCTGCGGAGTTACCTGTGAGCCGAGGTTTACCAGTCTGGATCTGACCATAGCGTTGAAGGGCGCTTTAATTTTTGTGCGCGAAAGATTTAGATAAGCCTTTTTAAGATCGGCTTTGGCTGCATTAAGTTCGGCTTTAGCCTTTTCAAGGTGTGGTTTTCGCAGGGCCAGCTCTACCTCTCTATCCTCGGCATCCTTGTCTCCATTCAGCAATTCCCACTCTCGCTTTGCCACTTCCTGCCTTCCAAGTTCCAGCTTCAGGGAATAATTTGCATCGGCCAGGGCTTTTTCTTTTTGTATCAGAGCCAGTTTGTAATCTTCAGGGTCAATCTTAAGCACAAGAGAGCCAGCCTTCAGCAGACCACCTTCGATAAACTCAGGGTTAATATCTATTACTTCTCCGGTTACACGAGGTCTCAACTCAACTTCCCTTGCCGGTACTACTGTCCCCATGGCATTTAGTATTACGGTATGGTTTGCCGGAAAAAGTGGCTTTACCTGGACAACAGGAGCCAGTTTTACTGGAGCCTGCCTTTTACTTTTAGGGCCGGTATTTTTTAGATAAAAGGCTGCGGCAACTCCCGCTACAATAATAATTGCGGGTAAAACAATTTTTAATATCCGCTTTTTCCTGACCGATGAGGTCTTAGTGTTATTCGTTAAATTTTTATTTTGCATATTTTGTTTAACTCGATAGTATAGGAATTTCCATTTTTTGGTTAATCAATTCAGCATGATAAGATAGATGAGTAAAAAGTGCCTAAAGTATGTTAAAGTGCCTAAAATGCCTAAAGTTGTGGTACGCCTTTGGCGTGCTAATTGATAACATAGGAATAGAAATTGTTATACTTTCCTATGCATTAATGACTCAAGAAATCTTTATATAAAATGGCAGAATACCTTAACTTTAGGCACTTTAATATACTTTAGCTCACTTTAGGCACTTATATTATGTCCGCACCGGAGGTGCACTAACTTAAGGCTCAACCGGAACTGGTGTGGTAAATTGACCCTCTTTTTGCCGTTTTCTCGTTGTTTTACAGGTAGTTATTTCAAAATCAAAAAAGTGCCATTTTTTATTCTTAATACTATCGTTAAAATATTGATATCTTAACAATGGTTTGTGTAACAGATTGATTTTATTGACCACACTGATTCCGGTTGACGGGGTTCGGTGTCACACCAGTTCCGGTTGAGCCTAACTTAAACCCTTCTGAAAAATTAACTCTTCAGTCCATGTACCACCAAGAGAGCGGTATAGACTTATGCGATTTGTCAAAAGAGTCGCCCGTTGAGCGATTAGATCACGTTCCAGATCCTGCACGGATAAAAGTTGTGTAAGCACTGGAAGATAGTCGTTGAGTCCATTGCGATAGCGAAGAGTTGCCTGGGCTAAAGCTTTTCGAGCTGTCTGGATTACCTGTTTTAGCTTCAGAATATGCTCTTGTTGTTTGGCTTCAGTAACAAGCGCATCCTCAACTTCTCTTATGGCTGTGAGGATGGTTTGACGATAGGCTGCAAAATTTTCATCTTTCAGTGCCATGGTTCGATCAACTTCAGCAGCACGCCGGTTCCCGTCGAAAATAGGCGCAGTTAAGTTTGCAGCAAGACTGAGCAGCCAGTTGTCGAGAAGAAGATCAAGATGCTCATTTTCGAAGATAGCCCTGGCTGAGAGGGTAAGAGACGGAAGCCTGTCTGCCCGTGCGGCTGATACATTCCATCCGGCGGACTGAAGCCTTAACTGTGCGGCTTTAATATCCGGGCGGTTTTCCAGAAGGTCTGCCGGTATTCCTGTGGATGGCATGGGCGCCAGTTTCGGCAAGTCAGGTCTTGAAATCACCAGCGGACTTCGAGGGGCTTTTCCAAGAAGTACTGACAATTCGTTCATGAGTTTACTCTCCTGGGCTTCCACCAGTGGTATTTGCGCCCGGACCTGGTCAATCACCTGCTGTTGCTGATAGACGTCTAATGCCGAAACCATGGCATGCCTGAAC
>Ga0255380_10116_pt2 | contig 13050 bp, 9 predicted proteins | sample ANMaggSeSYBR01G8_FD_182107 | JGI IMG/M metagenome (GOLD analysis project Ga0255380, IMG submission 182107) | Sediment cell enrichment communities from methane seep in Santa Monica Basin, California, United Staets - ANME aggregate JGI... | ecosystem: Environmental > Aquatic > Marine > Cold seeps >... | reverse complement strand
TTAATGTCATCAGAGACGGTAGGGACGTAGTTTGTTCATTTAAGCAACGATGGGGTAGCAAAACCGTTCTTTCAGGGATAAAAAACTGGAATCGCAGTATTGAATTAACCTATACATATCACACTAGATTCAAAAAGGACCGCTATATAGAGACTAGATATGAAGATTTGGTCACTCGTCCAGAACAGGAGACAAAAAAAATTATTGAATTTCTTGGAGAAGAGTGGACACCAGAACTTCTTGAGCACCATAAATCCGACCATGATTTTTGGTTTAATTTCAACAAAGAATCAAAAGATAACCAGAGAATAGAAAAACATCCACTTCGACATTCGCCAAGTAAACCAGTATTTTCATCAAGTATTGGAAAATGGAAAAAAAATCTGAATGTCGTGGAAAAAGCATTGGTAAACGTATACCTAGGAGAAAATCTGAAAAAACTAGGTTATAAATGAAGATATTCCTAGGATGGAGGTAACAATCCATTTTCAATTTTGTGAAGAACTTTCTGTTGTATATTTAAAGTATGTGAGATATTTATCCATTCTTTTGGATATGAATTGCTCTCTTCGCTGCAACTCCTTCAATAATACAGTTTTTCTTGGTTTGATAAAATCACGATAGTTGAGGTTTGATTGCAACGGCAAATCTAAAAATTTCATAATGCCCGCGATTGTTGATTGTGGATCTCCACATAGATCTTCATACTGTACATTGATATATTCTTCATCTTTTTGTAGAACATCAATGTTTTCTAAAAAAATGTCAGTTTCATTTGCTATCCTTTTGATTGCTGAAGTTACTCTGAGTGGAGTGTGCGAGGAATAAAGAAATCGATAATAACGAAGTCGAATATTACTGTCAAAAACCTGGTCATACCATGGGGACAGCATGGCCATATAGGCACTTTTATTCTGCAAAAGGGTTCGCATTGCTTTGACCTGAGAGTTGAGCGTTTTCATAGGATTTCGATGGATAAATATGAATTTTGCGTTGGGGAACATTTTCCGAATATATGTAAAATTAGAGAAATCAAATGGGTTTTTCAGAAGAAGAGGTTTTTTGGAATTCGAGATAAATTGAATTTTTTTGCATAGCTCTGTAAAGAGCGATAGATTGTTCTGGTTTAGTCGGGATTGTTTGGTCTTTTGAGCGAGGAGGAAACCATATTCCTCAGGAAAATCAGGAGTTATCTGCAATCGGTCGATTCCGCGAGTCATCTGGGATTGATGTCTAAAAAATTCTGACAAATTGTCCTTTGCATTGTCCTCCAGATTGTTTATGTGATTTTGCAGAAGTTCATCGTACTTGATAATATGGTATGCAATGATAACGTTAAAACAGTTAGTTGCACCTAGCATTTTGTAGAGTATGCTTGTTCCTGATCGCTGTAACCCCATGATAAATACTGGTTGAAACGAGATATTTTTTATTTTGTCCAGGTATTGTATGTCTAAATCTGATGTTGAATCTATATTTTTCATGAGCATCATATCTATTCTACGGATTATGGGTATGAGAAAGCATATTAATAGATTTTTAGAACGGTCTTTGCTAAGATGAAGACATCCCCTTATTGGAACACATTTGGCAAAGTATATAATGGGGGAAGGTAAATACAAGAGAAAATTAATCTTAAAAACAGAATGGGTAGAGAGATCATGCAAAAGGTAGTATTAATTGGTGTTGACGGAGCAACTCCTGATCTCATCGATAAATGGGTAAATGAGGGAAAACTCCCAAATTTTCAGAAACTACGAGAAAACGGGACATGGGGAAAACTTAAATCGACCACACCCCCATTCAGTGCACCCGCGTGGACATCAATAATTACCGGTTGCAACCCAGGAAAACATGGAATCTATGGCTTTGAAAGCACTGGTACCCTCGAACCACATCTCATAAATTCTCGCCATAGAAAGGTTCCAGCCATTTGGAGTTTTTTAACAAGCATCGGAATGAAAAGCATCGTAGTTAATGTTCCCGGTACTTACCCACCAGAGAAAATAAATGGTGCAATGATTACAGGCTTGCTTACACCATCTCGTGATTCAAATTTCACATACCCTAAGGACATCAAAGAGCGATTGACCAAAGGTGACCTGGGTGAATATGAGCTAGAACAGTTTTGGCTGGAAGATTTTTCACGTTCACGCATGAAAAAACGTGCTCCCGAAAAACTATTGAACCATATTAACAGGCAAATGACCTCCCGTTCACAGGTTGGATTAAATCTCATGAACGAATCAGATTGGGATTTTACCATGATTGTTTTTCGTGGCACAGACACTGCACAGCATTTCCTCTTTGATAAAAAGGACTTATTGCCCTCATGCTATCAAAAGGTAGATGAATTTATTGGCAAGATTATGAACAGAACACCAGATGCCTTATTTTTTGTTGTCTCTGATCATGGCTTTGAAGAAATTAAAAAAATATTATACCCTGATAATGTATTATATAACTCCAGTTTCTTAACACCGTCTCAGGATCCATACGATAGTCCTGTTTCTCAATTTTATTCGTTGATTTACAGAGCCATCAATTGGTTTTTGAGAATACTTCCTGCAAAGTTTCTCAGAGAATCAAAAACAATCAAGAAACTGCTCTTTTCAGGTTCTTCAAAAGCAAAACTCATTGATTTTTCTAAAACCAAAGCATTTTCTACAGCAGATGGTCGCGGTATTCAAATATGCCGTAAAGACAAATACAAGGAAGGAATAGTGGAAGCAACAGATTATAACAAGGTATGCGAAGAGGTAAGTAAGCTCCTTAGGGAATTGAAAGACCCAGAAGATGGAAAGCAAATCGTAGAGAACGTGTATAGATGGAACGAAGCATATAGTAACGATGCAAAAGATCCACCAGACCTCGTATTTGATTTGAGAAAAGGAGTTACTGCAAGTGAATGGATACGATTCCCAAACAGAACGAGCAATATGTTGAAATCAAGAAAACGACATATTCCATATCTTTTTAATGAAGATCCTTCTGGACGTTCTGGTGATCATTCCCAATATGGGGTGTTCTTTGCACATGGCAAAGGAATTAAATCAAACTATGAAGTCAGCAATATGTCTGTTGAAGATGTATTGCCCATGATTTTTACAGCTATGGGTATTCCGATACCAAGCAGCGTTGACGGGGAAGTTCATGAGGATGTTTTCATAGAGAAACCAATCGTAGAAAAAATAGATTGGGATTCCTACTTTTCTGGCAAGCAGACCCTGGCAAAATCCGAACTGGAAAAAATTCGGGAACTGAGAAAAAAGCTTTAACCTAACGGACAACTGGATAAATGAATCAATAGAGAAACTCAACGTCCACCTAACCATGTTAATATGTCTTTTTTGAAATAATCCTGTATATTTTTCAGGGAGAATTTTTGCGAGTTGGTCAGTGCCTCTCTCTTTAATTCTTGCAGTTTTTCAGGATTTGACATTAATTTTGTTATTATATTCTCAAGTTCTATTGAATCTGAATATTTCAATGTAGAACTTTCTAGTTCAGGCAACATATTAAACTCGGCTGGCACAATAATCGGTTTGGCATATTGAATCGCATTGAATACAACGCCACTCCCAACAGTTTTTCCATATATCTCTTCAATATCCCCATCTGCTCTTGTCTTGATTCTTATGGGTGCCAAAATAATATCGCTTTGTGTAAGTATATAATCAAAGGTGTCATCGGGGACAAAATGATCGAATATTTCAACATCACATCCTTTTTGTTCCATGTCTTTGAATTTGTTATAGATTTGCCTGCCAAACTTACCAACGGGAAGTCCCGGAACACATAGTTTGATTTTTTCTTTGTGGTGTTTAAAGAGAGTTTCAAAGGCAGGAAAGACAGCGCCATAATCTTTTCGATGTCCCTGGATTAAACCTGGAATTACAATCTTTAGTTTTCCTTCATCTTCTTGTCTCTTCATCGTTTTGGCATTTTCAAAGATGGAAGTCGGTAGTGTAAATATCTCCTTTTCGTAATCGGTGTTTGTTCTGATGTAATCTTTGAGTGGGTGGTATATGACATTAATAGCGTCAAATTTAGGGAATATGAATCTATGGATTAACATAGATGCAAGATTGGTGTCAGCAGTTCTTATCGGATGTTTTATACCGAATATAAGCCGGGGTTTCAACCAGGCATTGACATGATGTATAAGAAGAATAGTCTTAGACTTTGGATTAAATCCGAGATAACAGATAAGATCAAGAAGGGTTTCATGGATGGTGTTTATAAACAATACATCAATTTTTTTATTACATATTGTCTCGACACGTTTAACAAAAGAACGAAAAGTCTCGTTATCTTCTTTGAGTATAATGTCATAATTTTTTTTATCTTTCTCTGTCAGATAGGTTTCAAGTCGAAGGTATAGTTCTTTAGTTGTAAATATAGTCACATTGGTACTGCTTGTTTTACAGATCCTGCTGAAAGTGTATAAAATCGGTATGTGACGACGTATCTCAAATATCCCGATTTCTACAGGGCGTTTTGAAGTTAGATTATTTCCTGTAACCATTGTTTTTAGCTCCATGAAAGTACTGTATTTGGATAGTTGCCGTATATTATAACCCTTCTCATAAAACCAGAATAGCCGCTAGTTTTTTTGAAGAATTTCGGCAATTCTTCTTGCAGCGTTTTTATCTCCTTCTGGTTGTGGCAGTTTTTTTGCTAGTGCCTGTGCATTTTTTAAGTAGATGTCATAATTGTCAAAAATCTCTTTTATTGCATTCAAGAGATGTTTTTCCTTGGAATATTTCCTAGATAACATGAAACCTACGCCATGCCCAACCATTTTTTCCAGATTGAGATGTTGTTCGAATTGCATTGGAAAGCCAATAACTGGTTTGCCCGCATATGCTGCAGCATAGACGGTTCCTTGGCCACCATGCATAATCGTGAGATCCGCCATTTTATGCAGTTTCTGGATGGATGGTATAAATTTCATTAAAAGTATGTTTTCATTGACAATTGGCAATTCGTTTTCATTTAGTATGCTTGCATATACAGCAATAACCCTGTAATTAGTTTTGTTTAGCGCATGCAATATGCTACGGAAGAACTGTTTGTCACCACTGCTACCCATGGTCAGGAGAATCGATTTTTCAGGCTTGTTTAAATGTTGTGTAATGTCATGTTCAATTGCTTTTGCTTTTTCTTCTGAAAAGCGCTCTGAAAACACTTCTTCAAGCGAGATAATTCCAACATAATCCTCATCTGGAAATAGTTGTTGATTTGGAAAGACATTGACAAACTCCAAAAAATTTGTTCCTAGAGTTACATCACCATATACTACATCCATAGTGCTTTTAAATGGCTTCAAATGATGTCCTCTGGCAACAATATTAAATGGTTTTAAAAATTTTTTACTCCTATTAAAACACAAATTTAGCACCGGAACTTTTAATGACTGTGTAATTAAACGAGTGAAACTGTTTTCGAAATTATCAGGAACCCTTAGATGAAAATTTCCTGGCGCTGGTGAAACACAGACTAGCGGTATATTTGCTGCACGGGCAGATATCGCGCAGGGAATATTTACAAATGATACCACCATTTCCACTCCTGTTTTTTTATATGCTGCAATCTCTTCTTTCACAGCATCCCTCAAAAAAGATTCATCGTAGGCTATCCCCCTTTGTTCTCCCCGGTTGATTTTTATTATTTTTGTTATGGATTCTTCGGTATAAATGGGATTAATCCGTACTATTTCATATCCTAAATCCTTTGCCAGATATTCGTATTTCCCACCGTGACTGAAGAATACTGCTTTACCACCAAGTTCCATGTATCGTTTAGCCACTAATATAGCACGTCCTGTTTCAGCGAGATTATAAAATAGAGGGAAGAATCCCACAACTGGTTTATCTGTGACCATTGTTTCGACCATGTTGTTGCTCATACTCTTTTTATCTTGAAAGAAATACCTTTGCCAGCTTAAAAAGGTTTTACTTATTTCTCAAAATCATCCTAACATCTTTCCATCTTGTACCTAATCAAGTTGTTACTTATCATTTCAATGTATTTTGTACTAGACGATAAGTAAATAGCACTATCAAGAAAAATATTTATTTGATGAGCATATAGGCGGTGATAGGCAATGTCAAAGGAAATATCATCTTGGATATTATTATCCGTTCCCCATGGCATGATTTCAAGAGTCCCCTCATCATTGTCACACATCAATCCAAGAAACGAGGCATTATGCAGAAATTAACGGGCAATCTGAAAAAACATAGGATTATGGATGCTTTGATCTACAGAATATCTAGAAAAACAGCAATTTTTGAAACTCTTCGATTTAAGGCTTGGTTGTTTACAAAGAAATTAAAATACACCTCAAATTTGAATCCAATAGTTATCGGAGGTTGTCCAAGAAGTGGTACAACACTAATACGATCTTTAATTGGCATACATCCAGAGATTGCGTCACCAAAGAATGAATACAACATACTTATGTGGATAAAAAACAATGATATTTTAGAAAACATCTTTGGTTTCTCTGCAGAAGAAATCAGCATATTAAAAACTAAACATAAAGATCTTGCCTGTTTTGCAGAAAACGTTTTGAAGTTATATATGCAAAAAGAAGGCAAGCAATTTGTTGCACTAAAACATCCGTTCCACATTATAATCATAGATGAACTGTTCCGTTATTTCCCAAATATGAAATTTATTCATGTGATTAGAGACGGAAGAGATACTTCGTGTTCATTAAGGACACACCCCAAAAGAAAAATGGTAAAAGGGGAAATTGTCCCAAATACCACAAAAAACCCTTTTGATTGGTGCATCAGACGATGGGTGTCATGCATAAACCAAGGTAAGAAATGGAGAAAATCCGATAGATATATTGAGGTTAAATATGAGGATTTAGTGAATAATCCTGTAAGTACTATGGAAAAAATATTCAAATTCTTAGGGCTGAAAATAATTGCTGAAGACAAACTACTCAATTTCTACAAATACGAAAAAGATGAGAAACATTTGCAGAATATTGAGGTAGGAAAACCAATCTACAAGAAGACTATAGGACGATGGAAAAGAGACATGACTGAAAAGGAAAAAGAAATGTTCAAACATATGGCTGGAGAGATGTTAATAGAATTTGGATATGAGGAAGATTTTAACTGGTGATCAGAATTTAACTTTCTTATATGCTGGTGGTACATATAGTTACATGTCTTGGTCAATTATATTCAACAGTATCCCCACTGCGTTTTTATCCCCTTCTGGTTTTGGTAACCTACTAGCAAGTTTTTGAGCATTTTTTAGATAAACATCATAATTATCAAAAACACCCTCGATTGTTTTTAAAAAGAGTTGTTCTTTGAAATATCTTCTTGACTCGATGCGGGCCATTCCGTGTTTGACAAGCACCTCTAGATTGAGATGTTGCTCAAATTGCATAGGAAAACCAATAACTGGCTTGCTGGCATACGCTGCAGTGTAAACAGTTCCTTGACCACCATGGAGGATTGCAAGGTCTACAGCATGATTCAATTCCTTAATCGATGGTACAAATTTTTTCAAAATAATGTTGTCATTAACAACTGGCAGTTCATCTTCTGATAGAACAGAGGCATAGATCGCTATGACATTGTAATTGGTCTTATTTAGTGCCATAAGTACTTTGAGGAAAAATTCTTTTGTTCCTGAACTTCCCAAGGAGAAAAGAATTGACTTGCCAGGTTTTTGAAGATGTTGTTTGATTTTATTATCTGATTGTTCTTTAGGCAATGTTTTATTGAATAATTCATCCAAAAAAATCGGGCCGATATAAAACTCGCTTGGAGTTACATCTGATTTGGGTAGCTGTAACAGTTCCAAAAAATCAGTATATAAAGTATAATCTCCCTTAGTCATATCACTTGAATTGTGAAAACCTGGTAAATTATAGGTTTTTGCAAGTTTATTAAATGGGCGAGACCATATTTTACTTCTGGGAAAATACCAGTTGAGAACCTTGAGTTTCAGAGATTTGGGAATAAAACGTGTTAGAAAGAATTCCGCATCGTCAGGATATTTGATAAATTTTCCAATGACCTTTGGCGTTATGGATATCAAAGGGATTCCTGCAGCCCTTGCCGATACACTACAGGGAAAATTATTGGTTGTAAGAATAAGTTCCACACCTGTTTGTTTGTAAGCTGCTAGCTCTGCTTCCACGTGTTCTCTTAATATCTTCTCTGGAAACGGCGCCCCCATTTTTTCAAGTCTAGAATACTTCCACAGATCATCTATGAATTCTTTAGAATATATTGGATCTACTTTGACAACTTTGCACCCCAGATCTCGTGCCAATTTTTCATATTCCCCACCATGACTAAAGAAAATTGCTTGTCCACCATGTTCTATGTAGCGTTTTGCAACAAGAACAGCACGACCTGTCTCAGCAAGATTGTAAAACAGTGGGAAGAATCCAACTAAAGGTTTTTTGTTAGAGGAGGTTGAATTAATCATAGCGCTATTCCTTTTCTATTCCCTAATTTACTAGTAAGGTGGTATTTGGGAATAATAGAATAAAAGGTTTATAGTCTTTTGTTGTAAAAATAGTTACTATCAATGATTGGTTTTTTCAAATTTTATTGAAATGTGATTTAAATCCCTAATTTCTTCTTTTGTTTTTGCTGTTGGCATCTTATTTTCTGGAGAGTTTTCTCTCTTCCATCATCCCTTGCGATTTCTTTAGATTTTGTCCTTATTGCCTTCGGTTTGATCTTTTGTTCTTTTGCTCCCGGTTGCACTACCGGCTTTTGTTCTGTTTTTTTAGAAACGTTTGTGCCTCTAGATAATGTACCGCTAAGTAGTTTTTTCAATTTTCCATGTTTCCGACGTTCCTTGATCAGAAAATTACGATAGTCTTTGTACCACAATAACGCAGAATTATATTCTTCTTTCATCATCTCGAGAGTTCTTTTATATTCCTTTAACTTTTTTTCTTTTAGAAGGCTCTCTAAATATCCTCGTTCATTGTAATGTTTCCAGGGTTTTTCCGGTTTTTTGCAAATTCTAGCCAGTTTCCGACGGCGGTTAATCAAAATAAGTATTACAAAGAAAAAGATTATTAATCCTGCAAAAAAGATATGCCAGAAGTACCCGATGGTAGGAACGTTTGAAACCACAAATCCTTTGGTTCTTACACTAAGTATTCCCGAAGAAAGTGTAACATTGGGTTGATCACAGGGATATACCTCTACGCTTACTGAATGAAGGGTTCCCCGATCATAGGCAATTGGCTTTGTTACAAGACCCACATCTACATATCCCATCTCACCAGGAGCAAGAGTTACGGGGCTAGGAGTGTTAACAAGAAGACTATCATCCTCACCATTCACGCGAAAACCAAACTGCTCAATATGGCTCCCTCGATTTTGAACTTGGATTTGTGCGGTTCTGCAATCATTTAAATGCATGTTTACAAGAGATGGTACATACAATTCTGCATTACAGAAGGGGTTTACTTTAACAAATAAGCTGACATTAAAGCGATACACCCTATTCTCTGCTAGATAGTTGACCTTCAAATAATGCCCAGAGAGCATTATAACAAAATTTTTGGCTTGCGTTAGTAATTGAAATTTACCTGGGGGGCCAGATAGATATGTAATAAGATCACCATACTTCATAACCATTGTCACATTTATTTTAAGAATGAAATCTTGGATTGGATTATTAGGATCTGGGGGAAGATCCATCGAAAGATTAAGTCTAGTCGTGGGCTGCTGGGCATGCGCAGTAGTACCACCGACTTTTCTATCATATTCTAAAACATCGAAAATAGGAGGATCAAAAACAGCATGAAAAGCGTCTTCAGGTATACCTTCTGGAAATATAGCATCATAAGCAATAGTGAATTCATTGGTAACATTTGTATTAAGACGATGCCAAGGATCTCTTTTTTCTTCATCAGTACGATTCTGAACCCCCCATACAACATCAACCGTCGCATTTCCTAAATAATCTATTTCTATATAGTCGGGTTCTGTATAAAAGGACTTAACCTTTAAGCCAGATCCAATATTGACCCATTTCCAAGCTAAAACCTTAGCCCAAAATCCTTGCCATTTATTACCTTCGTCAGGTGCTTCTGGAAGAGCATTGGATATTGGCACAACATGTAGTAATGTAGAAGAAAAGATGATCAAACATACAACTAGTAAAATTGTAAAATGAAAGTTTCTCGTATCAGTTACCCCCTACAATAACAGAGACCATAATCCAAACTGAAAGACTATATACACTATAAAGTATGTAAATATTTCCATATAATTATAAGTGTATTTGAAAAATTGAGATAATATAACATTATTGTTACAAACCATATTTAGTAAGTGTAAGGTTTTCGTAGTAGATTATCTTCTAAATTTTCTCTTTTGTTTATTCTGTTGATTCTTTATTTTATGGAGTGCTTTTTCCCTCTTACGTTTTTCTCTTTCTGCAATTTTATCAACAATTTCTCTTTTCTCGTCTTTCTTGATTTCCACGGGTTTTGCTTCTACTGTTTTTTGTTCCATCTCTGGTTCTTTCTTTTTAGGTTCTTCCACTTTTTTCTCTTTTCCCACCTTTTTCTTTTCCGTCTTTTTAGAAATATCTGAAAATTTAGCTGCTATGCTACCTGTTAGTTTTTTCAGTTTTCCTTCTTTACGTTTTTCTTTTATCAGGAATTCACGATAGCTTTCATACCATAACAATGCAGAATCATACTCTTCCTTCATCATCTTGATAGTACTTTCATATTCTCCAATCTTTTTCTCTTTCAGAAGTTTATCTAGATATTTCTTTTCTTCTGGTATTGTCCATGGCTTCTGTGGTTTTTTATAACTCTCAGTCAGTTTTAACCTTCTTATAAATAAATAAACTGCCCCACAGATAATAACTAGCATCCCAACAAAAAAGAGATGCCAAGAATATTTAAAACTAAAAATTCCTTGGATTGCAAACCCTTGAGTTCTCACACTAAGTACCCCAGAGGAAAGTGTCACGTTGGGTTGATCGCATGAATATACCTCTATCCCAACCGAGTGAAGAGTTCCACGATCATAAGCAACTGGCTTTGTTATGAGACCTACTTCTGCATATCCCGTCTCACCAGGATAAAGCGTCATAGGCGGTGGAGTATTAACAAGGAGGCTACCTTCCCCACCATCAATACGGAAACCAAACTGTTCGATATGACTTCCACGGTTTTGAACTTGAATTTGGGCTGATTTACAATCATTCAAACTCATTTCAACAAGTGAGGGTATGTATAGCTCCGCGTTACGGAAGGTTTTTATTTTGACAAGTATGTAAAAGGATTTATGTCCAATATCTGCCTCATAGTTGGCCCTCCAAATACCTGAAAGAAACGATATTAACGGGCCGAATATACCCATGATGTCGCCATATTTTCTGTATATGGATACATTCACTTTAAGAATAAAATCCTGGATTGAATTGCTGGGATCTCTGGGAAGATCTAGAAAAAGAGTAAGTTTAGTCATAGGTTGAAGAACATCCTCTTCTTTTATACGTCCCTCTTCTACCTCTTTTTGCCAATATTCGTCATATTCAGATACATCAAAGGCGGGCGGATCAAAAACAGCATGAAAAGCGCCTTCAGGTATATCTTCTGGGAATACAACATCGTAGACAAGAGTAAATTCTGGAAAAACAATCTCTTGGAATCGACTCCAGTTGTGTCTTTCAGATCTCTGAGTTCCCCAAGTCAGATTAACTGTTGTGTTTCCCAAATAATCTATTTCTATATAGTCAGGATCAGCATAAAAATACTTTGCATATGGGCCTGATCCAACATTATACCATTTCAAACTTAAAAGCGTAGCCCAAATGTGTTGCCAAAGTTTAGAACGATCAGGTGGTTCTGGTTTTGCTTGAGATGTTGGTGCAATATATGATAAAGTAGAAGAAAATATGATTAAACATACAATTGCAAATGCAGTATAACGTAATGTATGTTTCATAGTATTAATCCTCTAAATGATATTAACCTGCCCCCAAATTTATCTCAACTTGGAATGAATCAGCCCATACATCAGTCGGGATGAATTACACTATTTTTCGTTTTTTTCTGTAAATAACAATAACTGCCATTAATGCAACTACTGTAAATGTTACTTCGAATCCTGGAGTAGAGAACCCACGGGATCTAACTGTGAACTGCAACACTGTTGTGTTATCAATACCTTCATCAGGATGCCCTGCAGCCATTGTTTTCACTCGAACATTGAATTGTTGAACTTCATTATGATATCCAAAGTCTAGTGGAGATTGAATCATAAAATTGACAGTACCAGTCGCATCTTCGCCAAGTGCCGTGGTCCCCAGGAAAAATTCTGTATTAATACTTGTACTCCAACCTTCTGCAGGATCAACAACTTCAAAGATTATTCGTGATCTGGCATTTGAATAACCTTTGATATCTATAGGAAATGTTACAGTTTCTCCTGCCCCAATCTCCCTAAATGTTGGGTACTCATATTGATAGTTTGAATAGTATCCGGATTTTATTTCAATTGGAATCTTATTCATGGCTGACTGTATTGGAGGAATAGCATTATGCGTAGCAACAATCTCGATGCTCTGTGTTTGAAACGCAGGAGCATTTGGAGTTAGTGAAATTGAGACAATAGCATGTTCTGGAAATTCGGCCTTTTCCATACCTAATTTAGGATAAACAACCCCTGGAGCGATACTTACTGTGAGCCACTCTGGAGTATCTGAAACTGAAAGTTCGATAGGTACGGTATTTGCACTAAAAAACGGTATAACGAATTTTGATCCCAAACCTGAGGCAAAATGATTGATATATAGATCTATCCTTGCGATATCTGATTCTGGTCGAATCGTAGAAGGAACATCATCAACATCATATGTAAGTTCAATATTGCCCTGAAAGAGACCACTTGCAGCTGTAGAGGTAGGCATAAAAGCAACAAATAGACCAATTAGGAGTATTCCCATTACAACGCTTGCTTTCAAAGCTCTAAATTTCTTCATGTTTTATCACCACGTTTTTTATATTTCTGTTATATTATT
>Ga0255380_10120_pt1 | contig 13074 bp, 14 predicted proteins | sample ANMaggSeSYBR01G8_FD_182107 | JGI IMG/M metagenome (GOLD analysis project Ga0255380, IMG submission 182107) | Sediment cell enrichment communities from methane seep in Santa Monica Basin, California, United Staets - ANME aggregate JGI... | ecosystem: Environmental > Aquatic > Marine > Cold seeps >... | reverse complement strand
GTGTCCAATCGGATGAATCTCCTGACAAACGCCCCACCAAGATCTGGAACCGAACAGGTCCGCTTGGTGAAACGCCAAAGCACGTTACCGATGCCTACCCCCTTTCCGACCAGAAGAACAAGGGCGGGTGGGACAAGTTCGAGCCAATGAGCGATGAGTTCCAGGGCGAACAACTGGATACCGCCAAATGGACGGTTGGCATGTACTGGTGGAAGGGACGCCAGCCCGCCTTATTCAGCGAGAAGAATGTTACCGTGTCGGACGGCAAGCTGCACCTGACCATGCGGAAGGAAAAGGTGCCCGAGCAGTTTGACAAGCTGGGCTACAAGGGGTACACAAGTGCCGCCCTCCACACGAAAGCCCGATCCAACTATGGCTACTACGAAGTGAAGGCCAAGCCGATGAACTCGGGCGGGTCAAGTTCATTCTGGTTTCAAGTGGAGGAGACGCCGGGCTGGCTAACAGAGATTGATGTGTTCGAGATTGGCGGTAAGGCCAAAGGGTTCGAGCACAAGTACAACATGTGCCTCCACGTCTTCCGAACGCCGAAGGAGAAGAAACACTGGAGTGTGGGCGGCGTGTGGGTCGCACCGTGGCGACTGGCCGACGACTACCACATCTACGGCCTGGAGTGGAACAAGGACGAAATCAGATACTACGTCGATGGCGTGGTCGTGCGGACGGTCGAGAACACCCACTGGCACCAGCCGCTTTATCTGATATTTGACAGTGAAACAATGCCCAAGTGGTTCGGGATGCCCGAGGACGAGGACTTGCCATCAACTTTCAGCATTGAGTACGTAAGGGCTTGGAAGAAGAAGTAGGAACGTGTCTAGCAGATTATGAACGTGGTGTACGTGAAGCAAGAGTGGCTCGACGCAGCACCCAACCGTCCCACCTTCGAGCAGGACCGGCTTGCCGTCGATGTCGTCTGCGCTGGCGACAGCATTACAGGCTGGAACAACTTCGGCCCGGCCACAAGCTGGCCCTACCCCACGTACCCTCGGTTTCTACAAGCATTGTGTGAGCCGTTGGACCTAAGGGTCGCAGATGGTGGGATTGCGGGCGAGGTTAGTGACAACGGCCTGGGTCATGTCAGACGCTACCTCGACCTGTTTCCCAACTCCCGCTATTTCATCATCGGCTTCGGCACGAATGACCTGGGAACGTGGCCCGACCTGGAGTCAACCAGCAGCCGCATCATCGAGAACCTGGACAACATGGTCCAGACCGTCCGGGACGAGGAAAAGCTGCCGATCCTCTTCAACGTCCCATACGCCAACGAGTCGATGTTCACCCCGCACATCGCCAGAGACACGCATGAGAAGCGGGATTATCATAACGAGCGATTGCGAGAGTTCTGTTCGGAAGATTCGATCCCAATTGCCGATATCTGCTCACACTTGCAGGACGAGCATCTCGGGGACGAGTTGCACCCGAACGAAAGAGGTGCGAAGATAATCGCCGAGGAAGTCTTCAAGATGCTGAGCCGGGCCCACAGCAAAGCGTAGTCTCTCGTGAATAAAGCCTTCATTCGGGAACCAGACCAAACAGCCGATTATTGCCCTCGTTGTGGCTCCAAGGGGGAGCCGGTCGGAGGCGAAACTCTCAGGTCATTCTTAACGGACGAACAAAGGCGAGCCGTTACTGAGTCCGCCAACTTCTGTCCCTCCCCCAAGTGTGAGGTTGTCTACTTTGACAGCTTCGAGCGGACCGTCCTTGCCGCCGACATCCAGCGTCCGGTGTACCCGAAAGACCCTACAGCCCCGATTTGTGGCTGTTTCGGACTGACTAGAGAAGACATTGAGCGAGACGTGCAAGAAGGGGTGACGACCCGTGTTAAGGAGATAATAGAAAAGGCCAAATCGTCGGCTGCACGATGCCGCACAATGGCAGCGAATGGGAAGCCATGTATCGCCTACGTGCAGAAATACTACATGCAGTGTCTCAATGATAGGAAGTAGAGATTACATCGCCACCACTGGGGCGAACGTCCAAGCTGATCCTAACACCAACGGAACAGCCAAGAACACCAGAACGACGTCCAGGTACATCGGGTGGCGAACAATGGCGTAGGGGCCAGTCGTGATGACGTGATGCCCACGCTCGGTTTGGACCCGGACAGTCTTCTCCAAGAATGGATTTACGATCATCGTCCAAAGCAGTAGGGCATCGCCCGCCGCATGGAGGGCGATGCCAGGGTAGATGGTCCACAACGGCAACGACGACCAGCCGCAGCGAACTGCATCTAGCCTGGCGACCACCGGAACCGCCAGCGTCACTGGCAGGAAGAATATCAACAGGATCGTATCAGCCCGTTCACTGCTCCACTTGGGTTTCAGGCGTGCCGACACCACGTCCCGGTTTAGCATGAGAAGAACGACGGCATTGACGGCGAAGGTGATGATCCAGAGCCCGATGTGGAGCCAGCATCGACGCCACGCAAGACCCCCGGCCGACAGGAACAACAAGCCGCCCCAGATGACGAACGAAAAAACCAACTGGAATGCGGCACGGAGCAGCAGAGCAAATGTCGAACCGGCCTGTTGGTCTTGTGTTGTGTTCACGGCTGTAGTGCTCTGTTTCGACTCAGTGGCTCTTCAACACGCCATCCAGAAACTCAAACACCGCCTTCGTCGGTTCGTCATCGGGCAGGCCGAGGTCACGGTTGATGGTGCCATGGTTCTTGCCCTCACCTGGAACCACCTTCGCCTGCACCCCAGCGCCCACCAACGCCTTGGCGAAAGCCTTAGATTGCGCCGTGGAGTCTGGCCGGTCGGCAACATGGAGGATCAGGAACGGTGGGATGCCCTTGTTCTTGGCGATGTGTGTGATAGGCGAAAGCTGTTTGTGGACCGTCTCGTCTTCTCCAAATGCCGAGACGAAAAAACTTGCCCGGAGCGGGCCCGCACCTCCAAGTTGCCTTGGAATATCGTAGACGGCGATATCGACCGGGATACATCCCTTGATCGCCGACAATGCCATGCCTTCTGTTTTGAGGTAGCTGCCGTCCGTGCAGACCAACGCCGACAAATGCGCCCCTGCCGAATGCCCCGCAACGAAGATCTTGTTCGGTGATCCGCCGTATTCCTTGGCATTGTCGTGGACCCACTTGATCGCCTTGGCGATGTCGCCGGTCATTTCCTTGACGGTGACCTGGGGCACAAATCGGTAGTTGACCGACACGAATACAAAGCCCTTATCGACAAATGCCTGGGGTTTCCGCTGGACGTTCGCCTTGTCGCCCTTTCGCCAACCACCACCATGGAGCCAAATGACCACCGGATGATCCTTGCCATCGGCAGGGGCGTAGACATCGAGTCGTCTACTTTCGTCGGCGGGCTCGGCATAGGCAAGATCACGGTGGATCTGCGATTCGGCGGCGAGGGCCGATGTGGAGAGCAAGATCGTGGCGGCGGTAATCAGCGTTCGCATGGTCGGTTCCTTCGATGGTGGCGGCTTCATGGACTCACTCGCCGCAGGCGGCGAGCGAGTCAGTCTTCCTCTACATCGGTGTCCAACTCGTTTTCGGAAGTCGAATACGTCACATCAGCAAACACAGCCTCCAATTCATAAAGATTCTGTCCGTTGGCCGTATGAATGATGACGGCTCGATTCTTTCCGGCACTCTGAATCTTCCTTACGCCATGTCCGAATCCCTTGAGCCGTCGCCGGGTTTGAGAAGCACTCAGGTTCACGTAGAGGTGTTGACCTTTGATGTCAGTCATGGATTCGCCTCTGTTTCCTTCTCACACGTCCTCCTGACGCAAACCTGGCGGTCCAAGCAGCACGTTGTCGAGATTCTCCGACAAGAGCACGATGGTATCCCAATCCGTGGCGATGATGTCTTGGGCGTGAGCAAGGTTGTTGCGTAGCCGTTCCAACTGTTTTACCGCCTGCTCGACCTGTCGCCTCGACTCGAACTGCGTGAGACGGCGGACTTCTTCGTTGCGAGCAACGATCTGGCCCTTGTCGGAAAACTGTAGGCAGTCCAGCACATCGAGGTTCTGATTGCGCCGGGTCCGTTCTGCGAGAAGCTCTTCGGCCTTCTGTACTCTGGCTTCCGAAAGGAACCGCTTCCAGCCATCCTCGGGGCAAAACCGCTCGATCAGCCTAGCGAACCGCATCTCGATCAAAGTGACCATCCCGAACAGCCACATGCGAACGGGTGGCTTCTGTAGGTCGCTCCGGGTGACGATACCACCTACCCGGCCTAAGAGAGAAACAAACAGGCGAGGCGTGTCTCGCAAGCCCAACACCACGTCCGTGAACGGAGCCGAATCGAGAATCACCTGCGAATCATCGAATGGATGCAGGAAGTCGGAACAGGTCCCATCGGCAAGCTCGGATTTCTCCAAGTAGCCAGCGATCAGCCCCTTGTCTCTCACGCCGACGACCTCGAATCGTCTCTCTTCCATGAACGTCCGGACTTCGGTGACTGAGGCCGAAGCATCGAATGAGACAAGCGGCTCGGCGATATCGTGAACGGCGAACCCCTCGTTGAAGACCCTGCGGAGACTTCGCACAGCGGACGAATTGAGCATGGTCTACTTCCTCTCTTACCGAACGGTCACCTATGGTTCCAGAACCAATAGCTGTAGTCGTCCACCAACTGCCGGTTGGGTTTCCCCTTCTTCACCTCCAACTCTCCCAGCGGCAGGACCGGCCTGCGCCGTTCATACCGGGCCTCGCAAAGGATGCCGTAGGTGCCATCGATCATCGGCTCGTCATCGGGATCGCCCAGGCCGATCACCTTCACCTGTATCGTTCTGCTGGAAAAAGGGCCAGTCTCCGAGGTGTATTCTGCCTCGAAGGGGAAGGCGAGTGTTTGCGACAGGTGTTCGTGGTACGCTTCCAGCGTTTCGTCATGCACATCCGGCAATGGATCATTGCTGGTCAGCCCGAGGACCATCCTCACCCGGTCGTCCTGATCCTTGGACGACAATGGCTTGGTGGTGATCTCCGTAGGCTGCTCGATTTCAAGCGGGCCGCCTTCGTCAGGCTCAAGATCATCCTGACCCAGCCAATACTCTTCAAGCACCATGCCATCCCGTTCACAGCGTTTCTTAAAAACCGAAGGAATGGCGGCCAACGTTTCCTTACTCCAACGGACGGTGTACATCCCATCGTCGTGGATTTCCGAAATGGTCCCGGCCCAACCGCCCAGCGGCATGTCGGGGTAGTCGGTGTCCCGAATACCGTGCTTGACTCTGACATGATCCCCGACCTTGAACTTGGCTGGGGTCGGCGGCTTTCTCTTCTTCGCCATGGCCTTCCTTCGGTGGGGTTGCTATGCTGTCATTGTCGGACTGGCCGGGTATAGATGCCTGAGGTGTCGGGCAACAAGGACTGCATCGAAATCATGTCAGCCAGGGTTGGGTGATGGTGGGGCGTCAATGGCTGTTCACTTCCTTTTCCGTTTGGACTTCATTCTTCCGCTCGCTCTGCCACAAAACCGGACTCATCGCCCTGGTGGAAAATAATCATTCCCTCAAGACGGTCACCTTCAAGAACCGCCCAGCCACGCCCGAACACTTGCTCATCCTCATCGTGGCCCTCCCAAGAAAACTCGGCGGCAGGCTTGCCGTCCCGCTCCGTAAGGCGGCAGTCCATCTCGCCGTACACGCAACCGAATTGGAACTGACCGCCATCATTGCGCTCGAATTCGATGAACGGTTGGAGTTCCTCAACCGTTTCCTCCACGTCCCATGCGGTCATGGAGACGATGCGCCAGCGACCTTGGAGGGGCGAGTTGGGTTTGCGTTTTGCCACAGCATGACTCCGTTTGAGAAGGCCCCTTCCCCGGCCAGCCGGGGAAGGGGCAGGTTTTTGTGGATTCGTGGTTCATGGTCACAATCCCCAGATTTCTTCGGGGTCGATGATGTCCGGATCGTCGTATCGTTCGACAGTCCCCATCCACTCGGGCATCTCTTCCTTGATTGTCTCTTTCAGGTCTTGGAGGTCGTCGGCATCAACGTGCCCTTGCTCGTGCATGAACACATAGAACTTCTTGAGGCTAGCCGCATTCTCACGGATCGCACCGGGGCTGGCCCACATCGCCTTGCGTATGAACCAGTAACCGAGAAACATGGAGATATGGCCGATTCCCTCCTTGGCAGGAATGGCATCCTCATTCAACAGAAAGGTGTCGATATAGAACTCCACGTTTTCCACATGCCGCCGAACCGTCTTCTCGGCAAGGCTCTTTTCCGACAACCATTGCTCGAAATCGGCCAGGAGCTTGGCGTTCTCCTTCCGAATCTTCTTGCATGCCCGCTCGTATTTCTCGTATTCCTTGTCCGACATGGCTCCTTCCTCTCACGCATGCGGCAGACTGTCCTTTACGTCGGGCAAGCCCGCCAGGAAGATCGCATCGTGTTGATGGTGATGGTAAGCCTGGAAGACGAATTCGTTCCAGTGGTGAACGCTCGGGCCATTTTTCAACAAGCAATATAGCCGCTGGTCCTCATCCTTGGTTTTCAGTTGCAGCATGGCACGATTCAAGTAGGCCGTCCAATCCGATTTGCTCGCCTGGGTGAGAACATAGGGTGTGGTGATGGTCACATGATACTCGACCAGATCGGCCAGGGGAGGGCAGAGCCGCACATACCAGAGTTCGCCTGGCTTCCCGCCGTAACCGCTGATGCATAGGGTGTCGAAATCTTGCCCCGTCACCAATTCCCGCAACCGAACCCGGCCCCCTCGGGTGCCACAGTGTTCGTAAACGCCCATCCGGGACTCTTGGAACTGACGGACAGCCTCGACCAGACCGGGGTTCAGTCCCAAGCGGTCACTGACATCCAACAGACACTTCCCGATGGTTTCCTGCCCGCCGCCAAATCTAAAATCGAAGAAGGCCCAGGTCGTGAAGTAGCTGCCCGTCAACGGGCTCATGGGTGGGCCGCTGGGCATATACTCATCCTCGGCGGCGGCAATCACGTCATAGTATAGTTCCAGTTCGGGAAGTACGGATACGCATTCCGCAAATACGGAAGTGATGTTCTGGACCGATGCGTAAACGGCGAACAGGGGATCGTGGCCGTCTTTAACGAGCGCTTCTACGTCACGCACGTCCTTCGGGATGGGGATGGTTCTGGCAGCCTGCCGGAACTGGCCACTCCATTTGGCAAAACGTCGAACGAGCTTCTTGCTGATTTGTCCCATGAAGACCTCCGTATCAGTTGAATTCTTTCTGGTAGTACGGCTAATTGGCGTTCTTGGCTTTCTTCAACGTCTGCCTGAACGGTCCCTCACCCCAACCCCAACCTAACAGCTACGTCTTCATAGTTCGGGTCTTGGGCGTAGACCTTGCCCAACTCGCTCCTCGCTCGTTGGGCTTGTCCCATTTCATCGTACACCAAGGCCCGCTCGTATCGAATCGCTCGCAGTAGTTCGTCAGAGCGATCTTTTCTTCTACGCAGGGCTGCCGTCATGGTGTCCCTGGCGGCAGCCAGCAGTCGCAAGCGGTGCAAGGCCATGCCCTTGTATAGTAGCAGAGCGGCGTGTAGTTCGGATTCATTGTCCACGCCCTTGGCCAGTTTGACGGCCGTTTGGCAAGACCGCTTGTCCCCGGCCTTCTCCACCGCCAATTCGGCCAGCGATAACCGCACTACAATATCTTCCGGGTCACGACGATATAGCTGCTTCAACAACCCTGCGGCCTCTTTCCATCGCCCCTGGTGCTGATAGACCTCGGCCAGGGCCAGCAGTACGCCTCTTGGATCGGCCCCAACGATGGCGGCAACCTCCTCAGTGATCGCCAATGCCGCCGACGCTTGGACACCGTACTTATCGAAGTAGCGGCCCAAGGTGGCTTGTCGGGACTTGGCAACCTTGAAGAACCGCTCCGCTTCTGGAAAAGACTTTCGCTTGAGGCTTAAAATGCCAGCCATGAAGGCGGCGTCGGCAAGCTGCTGGGCTTTGGAGAAGTGATTGAGGGCGGCAGTTTCGTGCGTGAGCACAAACTGCCGCATGCCATCCACGAAATGCTCCTCGTTGTTGGGTGTCACCAACCGCTTGAAAAAACCCATCGACAGCCGGTCCTCGGAGCGGGCCGTGGGTGTTGGTGGTGCGGCAGTTCGCCGGGATCGACTGGAAGATCGGCCCCCGTAGCTGCTGTGGGTCGTGTAGTAGGCCCCTGTACCGGGAATCCCCACCGTCCTGCGGACACCCCTTGGTCCCACGGTCACCTTGGCCCCCCGAGGCCCGAACGACATCGATGCTCCCGACTTACTCAGGTTGACCGAGACGCCGGGGGCAATCTTCATTCGGCGGAAGAAACGAAAAGCCATGATGGAACCTAGCCGAATCTTTCTGCGTATTAGACCTTATCAAGCGTCAAGGCCTTCTTCGGACAACGACACCTTCACATTTCCAAACACGGCCTTCAATTCACGAAAATGCTGGCCCGAAGCCGTATGGATGATAGCCGCTCGATTCTTCCCCGCACTCTGAATCTTCCTGACGCCGTGCCCAAACCCCTTGAGCCGCTGCCTGACCTGCGAGGCACTCAGGTGTTGGCCCTTTGGATCACCCATAGCGTATTGTTAGGGGGCACCTTTCGGACCTTGCTCTTGACTACCCAATCTCCGGGACCGGAGCCGAAGTCACGTTCAACGTGAGGCGACCATCGGCAATCTCAACCTCATGGTCCACGATGACTTTGCGGAGGTCGGGGAAGAGATTCTCCCGGCGTTCAGCAGCCGTGTCCATGATATGAACGGCCACACCCATAGCCTCGCCACTTCCGTGGTTGGGAACAAGCTGGTCGAGGATCTCTTTCTCGATAGCGGATTGCTTGTCGGGCGGTAACAGCGACTTGTTCCAGCCATGAATGACGAGCATTATGATGGTCTTGGCCCGCTCGGGCGTCTTGCCATGTTGTTTGAGCATGGGCTCGGCCACTTCCAGGATAATCGCTGACATCATGGCTTCACCTTCCGGCGTGGGAATCTCACGTTTAGCGCCCAACGCAGCCAGTCGCTTCCATCGTTCTTCGGCTTTACTCGGCATAAGGAAACTCCTGTTGGTCCTCACGCATGCGGCAGTGTGCTCTTCATGTCCGGGATGCCGGTCAGGAAAACCGCATCGTGTTGATGTTGGTGATACGCCTTGAACACGAATTCGTTCCAGTAGTTTGGCTCCGGGCCGTACTTCATCAAGTGGTGGAGTCGGGTTCTATCGTTTGGGCCATCGAATTGGAGCATCGTCCGCTTCAGGAAGACGCCCCAATCTTCCTTGCTCGCATCGATCAGGATGTACGGCGTAGTCATGGCGATCCAGTAGATGGCATGTTTCGGCTCCAAGGGTGGAAGCAGTCGCACGTACCACAGTTCGCCTTTCGTCCCGACGTAACCAGTTGGGCAGTGGCAGACGAAATGATCGTTCGTGACTAGCTCCCGCAGCCGACTGTGGAGCCCATCGGTGCCGATGTACTCGTAGATCCCCATTCGAGAGGCTTCCAGCTTCTTCGCCGCATCCAGTTGATGCTGGTTCATCAGGATCACGTCGTTGGCGGCAATCTGGCAATGGGCCAGGGTATCGGTACTGTTGCCGATCCGGAGGTCGTATAGCGCCCACATCCAGAAGTAGCTGCTCGTCAGCGGACTCATGGGCGGGCCAGCAGGCATATACCCCTCCTCGGCCCTTCCCACGGCTTCAGCCCAATCCTCCATTTCCGGCAGCCCCGAGACAAGTCCCCCAAAATGCGAGGTGAGGTTCTGCATGAAAACGTAGGCGGCATGGATGGGGTCGAGCCCGTCCTTGATGAGCATTTCAATATCCTTGACCCCGCCCGGCAACAACTCACCAGGACGCCGTTTGGGCTCTTCGGTTGGCAAGTTGCCTGCTCCTGATGCCAGTTTCCGGTGAAGTCGTTTTGCTTACTCGGCCATGTTCGTCCTTCTGCTTCAGCTTCCACAATACGGGCTTTCTTGCGTGGAGCCACCCATGCCAATCACGTTGGAGGGTTTATGCTCATATCCACTCCTCTTTCCTCCAATTCGGCAACCCTCTCCGCATCTTCTTGGTGACCTTTGTAGCATTAAACGCTTCTGGATCAAAGGGGCCGCTCCACTGGATAAACTCGTCATGCCGTTCGTGTTCAGGATCGGCAATTGCCTCAAGATATTCTGAGTAACCCCGGACGCCGCCAACGTCCTCGGGTGGGCAAGCCCGTTCGCCTTCAACACACAAGGGATAGCGGGTTCCCTTTTCAGCACGCAGGCAACCCTCGAACTGAATCTCATGCGTCCAACAATCCCCAAAATCGTACTCGTACTCGAATCGGAACCGCTTTCCGTCTTCAGGAACCACACTGTTCAGTCGGGTTTCGAGTGAGTCTACGATTTCGGGGTCGTCCTCGAAGCCTTCACAAAGCAGTTGGGGGTCGCCGTAAAGAATGCCATTGATCTTGAACTGATGCAGATGCGAGTTGGTCCAGCCCATCGAGGTTTGGATGCGCTCGTGCAGCTTGTCGAGAGTACAATCCCTGGTCTGAATTCGCCGCCAGATCGGAGGCTCGATCTCCTTTAAGGTGATCTTGAACTGGTACAGCCGCTCCGACGCTGGAATTCGGGCGATGCCTTGCGAGTTTTTGATGGCTTGTTCGGTGGCCTCGACCACATGCCGCAATGAATTGCGATCCATCCCGGTGGACGCTTTGGGAACGGCGGCTCGGGCTGCCTGGGCGATCTTCTCGATCTCAGCCACGGTGAGGTGGAGGGTTCTGTTCTTTGCGTTGAGGGCGAGACGTAGAGCTAGGTTGGGGAAGAGCCCAGCGACGACACGTCGCTGGGCTTGGGTGAGGCGAAGGGGGAAGGTGTCCATGGGTCTAACCATCGAAGTCGGCTATTCGGAGTTTTATCCCTGGCTATTCTATAGCTGGCAGGAGGGTGAACACCAGTGGCCCCAGATGTCGCTTGAGAGGCTTCAGATTGCGCCAGGATCGCTTGGAATTGCAAATAGGGCGCAGGGAGTCGTCCGGAGATGGTCTCTATAATCGAATAATCGTTATTGAAAATAATGCCTCCTCACCAGAATTCGTGGGTGAATTCGGGTTCGGGGAGGGCACCAAGTTGATGATATAGGGCGATTTCGATGGCTTTCGGGGTCCGAAAGCCGTACGCTTTTCTCATGGTCAGTTTTGCTTTGTTGTTCAGACCCTCTACGATCCCCGACGAAATGGTCCCTTCCGCGCGGAACCAGTTGAGAATCAACTCCCGGTGGCGGCGTAAGGTCTTGGCAACTTTCTTCATGGGCTCGATCTTCGATCGCATCGCGCGAGTACACCATTCGTCGAGAAACTTTCCCGCACATGCCGGATAGCGATATTCCCAGAATCGCTGGAAGTCGTCCCGCATCAGACGGCCGCGGACCGACTGCAAGTTGTACTGTAGCAATTCCGATAACTTCACCGCTTGCTTCTCCGTGAGGTTCTCCTCGCGTTTCAGCAGGCACCAGCGAGAGTGTTTCAGTACCGGCTCGTAGCCGTCACGCTCCAGCCGCTTGGACTCGGCCGCACGCACCTCGTCGATCGCCTTGTTCATCTTCGCCATGATGTGGAACCGGTCCAACACGTGGATCGCTTGGCCCGCCTTCTTGCCAATCACCTTCAAGTACGGCTTCCACATGTCACTGCACACAAAACGTAGCCGGGCCGAACGCTCTTTGCCAAACATGCGGAAAAATCGCAAGAGCGTTTTCGTGGTCCGGTCTTTCCCGACCCACAACAGCCGGCGACAATTCTCGTCGGTCTGGTACACCAGCGTTAGGTACTTGTGCCCCCGGCGGTATTGGATCTCGTCCACGCCAATCGACTCGACGCCCTCCAGGTTACGATGGGCCAAGCCCCAGGAAACCGCGTGTTCCACCAAGCGAAATACGTTCTGCCAGGTCGTCTTAAAGGCATCGGCGACCCCTTTGCACGAGAGCCGCTTTGCCCAACCGGCAAGGAACCAGCGGTAGGTCGTGGTCAGTTGATTCTTGCCGTCACACCAAGGAACTTGCTCCACTATCAGGCCGCACGTTGGACACTTCACTCGTCGCATCGCATACACGAAGTACACGGCAATACCCCATAACGGCACGTGCTCAAAACGCCGTTCGGGCAACCGGTCGTAACCCGGCCGCCGCCTGCCGCAGCCCGAGCAGATCGCCCGCCCGTTCTTGCGGGCTTCAATCTCGATTTCAAGCGTCGGCCTCTCGGCATCCTCCAGCCATCGGGCGTTTCCGTAAACAAAGGACTTGAAATGTTCGACGCGATTGAGGATAGTCTTTAGTTGCATCCTGTGGCGACTCCGGGAAGACGAGTTGTGCAAAACCCATCTTTACCGAAAATCCCACAGGATGCACTTCTTTCTCTCTCGCGGCAACTCGCTATACTGGAACATGCTCGGTGAAACGGAGTGGGGCTCTGCTGAGGAGCAACCCCACAAGGGATAGCCGAGTGAGGGCGGGAAGAATATCCGCCAACTCCGCCATCACCGATGGCGGGGCCCTTTCTTCTCCTCCCGCATTCTTTTTGCCCTCCCATCCCTCAAAAAACCTGACCTCAAATTACCAGCACCCCCTGAATCTACCCGCAAATTCTGGCCAAGAGCCCTTAAATACGGGAATTCACGGGATGTGTTTAGGGCGTTGGAGGTGGAGGACGGTACTCCATGAAGGAAGAAATCCGCAGGGAAATTGAGTGTTGTGTCTCCACCTATCAGGGTGAATGTAGCGGTTCGGAAATTTGGCGACGACCGCTGGTGGGCTTTGCGTCGGCTTCAGACCCACTGTTCACGACTCTGAAATCGGTCGTCAGCCCCACGCACGCAATGCCAACGGATCTCTTGGATCAAGCGGTTACGGTTGTTGCCTTTTTCATTCCTTTCACAAAAGCACTGGCGGTTTCCAACAAGGAGGGCGAAACCGCTTCACTGGAATGGGCTCTTGCCTATATCCAAACGAACCAACTCATTCACGATACGAGTGTTCACATGAAGACCCTCCTCGAAGGTCAGGACTTTCCAACCCAGATCATTCCAGCCACCCACAATTTCGATCCGAATCGGCTCGTCAGCGATTGGTCAC
>Ga0255380_10117_pt1 | contig 13159 bp, 11 predicted proteins | sample ANMaggSeSYBR01G8_FD_182107 | JGI IMG/M metagenome (GOLD analysis project Ga0255380, IMG submission 182107) | Sediment cell enrichment communities from methane seep in Santa Monica Basin, California, United Staets - ANME aggregate JGI... | ecosystem: Environmental > Aquatic > Marine > Cold seeps >... | reverse complement strand
TTAAAGGTTTGGAACTTTTAAAAAATGTGGAAGAAATCAGGCTGATAACAGACAGCCAATACGTTCGAAAGGGATTAACCGAATGGATTATCAACTGGAAACTTAATGAATGGCATACGGCCAATGGAGAAAAAGTGAAAAACATAAAATACTGGAAAAAATTTGATGCACTTTCAAAAAATAAGTACATCGAGTTTAAATATGTAAAAGCACATTCACAGCAATTTGAAAATACAATGGCAGATTTGTATGCGAGGGATATGGCAAGAAAATAATTATTTGTTAACTCTTAAAATTAATAAACAGAATTATGGAAAACTTCAGAATAGACAACCCAACCATCCTCCATTTTGGTAAAGATGTAATAAACGGTTTAGGGGAAACAATAAAAGAGTTCGGAAAAAAAGTAATGCTGGTTTATGGCGGAGGTTCCATTAAAAAGAACGGAATTTATGAATCGGTAATGGAGCAACTCCATGAGGTTGGTGCCGAAGTCATCGAATATAGCGGCATTAAACCCAATCCCATTGTAGAGGATGTAAATGTTGCTGCTGAAAAAGGAAAACAATTCCAACCCGATGTGATCCTGGCAGTTGGTGGTGGCAGTGTGATCGATTCGGCTAAAGTACTTTCACTTGCCATCCCATGCGAACATTCAGCCTGGCGAATCATGATCAATATGGCAAAACCTACTACAGCTATACCCTTAATTACCGTATTAACCCTGGCAGCGACAGGTTCGGAAATGAATTCTATAGCAGTGCTGCAAAATGTGGAGACACATAAAAAAATCCCGATTCGCAATGACTTGATTTATCCAAAACACTCCTTCCTGGATCCGCAATATACCTTCTCTGTCCCAAAAGATTATACAGCTTATGGTATTGTTGATTTAATTTCACATGCCATGGAAGCTTATTTTGGTAAAGGCAGTGCCACTTTATCCGACCGTTTTGTTTATTCCATTGTTCTCGAAGCAGTTGAATACGGGCCTGCTTTGCTTAACAACCTGCACAATTACGAATTAAGGGCTAGGATAATGTATGCTGCTACCCAGGCTTTAAACGGGTTTACCATGTACGGACGTGTTTCGGGTGAATGGGGTGTTCATGCAATCGGGCATATTTTGTCTTTACTTTACGATATTCCGCATGGAGCAACACTTTCAGTGGTTTATCCTGCCTGGCTTAAATTGATGAAGGACAGAATCCCTCAGCGAATACTGGAATTCGGGAAAGCAGTTTTTAATACTTCTACTGCTGAAGAAACTATTTCAGCTTTAGAAAATTTCTTTATCTCCATTGAAGCCCCTGTCAGTATGAATGAAATCGGGATAGAAAAAGACAAAAAGCCTGAAATTCTGGATATGATGATCAAAAACAAAGTAAATGGGATGTATTATAAGTTGGAAAAAGGGGATATAAAAAAAATTATTGACTTGATGTATTTCGGATAGATGTTGATTTATCAGAAAGTCCGGTAATCCCTGATAGAATAAAATATCCCAAAATGCTGCCTGCAAAATAATACGGAAAATCCATCAAGTTAAATGAATTGCCCAGGATGGTTCGTCCGATAAAATTATTTCTGACCAATTCTAAAAAAGATGGGTGCCATAATTGGAGGATTTCCAATAAACAGGTAATGAAAAAAACCCACAAAGCTATTTTAATCGGTTTGATTTTGGTAAATAGGAAAGCAATCACCAAACACCAGAAGATTTCATAAAGCAAGCCGCCAAAGGAATTATTCACCCAGTTCTCAGCAGGACCGGAATAGAATTTTGTTAAAAATCCAATAGGGACAATCACAGCTAATATCAGAACCATAATTAATCTTTGCCTGTTCATCAAATTTAAATTGACAATAAAATTATTGATTATTTTTAATGAAAATTTAATAGAACGCTGATAACACAGATTTAATTGATTCTAGCAGATTTTGTCAATCAGTGTTTATCCACTCTATCTGCGTCATCTGTGTTCTATTAATGAAATTGTAATAAATGAAAACAGCTTTAATTGCAGGAGCATCGGGATTGGTCGGATCAAAATTGCTACAGTTGCTCATCAATAATGATGCGTACAAAACAATACATGTATTATCAAGAAGGTCATTGGAGGTAAAATCTTCGAAAATAATTGAGCATATTGTCAATTTTGATGAACTGGATAAATTTGAATCTGACTCACAAATAGACCACATTTTTTGCACATTGGGTACCACCATTAAAAAAGCTAAAACTAAAGAGAATTTCAGAAAAGTTGATTATGATTATGTTTTATCACTTGGTAAAAAAGCCAAACAATGGAATTCAGAAAAACTTTTAATAGTAAGCTCATTGGGTGCCACCACAAAATCAGCCATATTTTATAACCGTGTTAAAGGAGAAATTGAAAATGCGTTAAAACAACTTGAGCTATCTCATTTATTCATATTCAGGCCATCATTATTGTTGGGAAACCGTAAAGAACAACGCGCAGGAGAAAAAACAGCCATCAATGTTTATAAAGTACTTGCACCAATATTTATTGGCCCATTTCGGAAATATAAAGGAATTGAAGCCAAACAGGTAGCCATAGGGATGTTGAATACAGCATTGCAAAATGCAGATACTTTTAAAATTTTAGAATCAGATGAAATACAAACACTTTAGTTACTGGTTATTTATTGCCGGTTTGCTGGTTATAATTACCTGCACCCATCAATATTCAACACAAACAAATATCCGTCCTCTTGCAGACACCATTGGCTTTGCTCAGTACGACTGGCAAATGGACAGTATTATGGCCAGAATTCATACTAAACAAGGCAATTTAGTTAATAAGAGCCTGAGTGATGGTGGAATTACAGAATCAGATACCTGGAAAGTTGTGATATCACCCCATGATGATTATTCTTATGTTGGCTATTTATATCCCGCAGTTTTACAAAATATAAAAGCCAAAACAATTATATTGATTGGCGTAGCTCACAAGGCAAAGCTGCTAAACCTGGAGGATCAGATTATTTTCGATAGTTATGAATATTGGCAAGGGCTATACGGAGAAGTTAAAGTATCTACAATACGGGAAGACATTTTAGAACTTCTTCCTACTGATATTTTCCAGGTAAACGATTCGATGCAGCGAATGGAACATTCTGTTGAGGCCATTATTCCATTTCTTCAGTACTACAATAAAAATGTAGAGATCCTGTCACTCCTTGTTCCTTATATGTCATTCGATAGAATGAATAAATTAGCAGAACCCTTGGCATCTGCCATTCACAAGGTTGCTGTTGAAAAGAATTGGGAATGGGGAAAAGATTATGCCATAGTGATTTCAAATGATGCCGTTCATTATGGTGATGAGGACTGGGGTGACAAGAATTTTGCTTTTTTCGGAACCGACAGTCTTGGATATATAAATGCCCTCTCACATGAAAAAGAGATCATGTCAACCATTACCGGGGAGTTAAGTCCTGAGAAAGTAAAGAAGTTCACGGAATTTACAGTTCAGGAATATGATTACAAAATTTATAAATGGACATGGTGCGGACGGTTTTCAGTACCATTTGGACTGTTAACTTCAATTTATCTTAGTAAACAAATAAATGATCAGCCCTTGTCTGGAATTTCAATTGGATATACAACAAGCATTGACCGGGAACCTATCAAAGTTAATGACCTTGACATGGGTGTAACAGCTCCTGCAAATAAGCATCATTGGGTGGGTTATACGGCTATTGGTTATCAATAATGAACGATTAAAATTGAAAAAAATAAATCTAAAGATGATCAATAACCAATGAACAATTATCTAAGACTAATGAACAAAATATGAACGGACAAACCGAATTATACGAGACACTGGAAAAATTAAACATTTCTTTTGAATATTACGAACACCCGGCAGTCCCGACTATCGAAGAAGCCAAAAAGTACTGGAAGGATTTGGTGGCAACCCATTGCAAAAATATCTTTTTCAGGAATCATAAAGGGAACCGGCATTACCTGGTAATTCTTGAACATACACAGGCATTGGATATCCATGACCTTGAAAAACGATTGAAACAGGGTAAACTCTCCTTTGCATCCCCAAAAAGAATGCTTAAGTACCTTGGCTTAACACCGGGTTCAGTTTCCCCATTTGGATTGATCAATGATAAAGAAAATCATGTGCATATTTTCCTTGATGAAAACCTAAAAAATTCAAAAACCATTAGTTTTCATCCAAACATAAATACTGCTTCACTTGTTTTTTCTTATGATGATTTTGAAAGATACTTGAAATGGGTAGGAAATGATTTTGAATATGTAAAACTGTACGATTAAAAACATCTATTATGAGCTGGTTAATAATCTGGATAATAATTTATCTCTTGCTGATCATTTACCTGACCATGCGTCATGTAAAGTCCACCGATATTGAAAATTACCTGGTGAACAATCGCAAAACCCGCACTTTTCCTTTGGTTGCCACTACCCTTGCTACTTTCGTTGGTGGAGGCACATCCATTGGCTTAATGGCTATGGGTTATGAATCGGGATTTGCAGCTGTGGGCATTGGCGTTGCCTATGTTATTGGGTTTTTTATATTATCACGATTTGCTGCAAAAATGAACAGGTTGGGAAGACAGGAATCGCTATATTCATTTCCCCAGTTTTTAAATACAAGGTATACATCAAAGGATGATCCGAAATTTGCCCGATTGTTTTCGTCTGCCATTAGTGGTATAAACATTTTTATATTCTTTTTCTTATTATCAGCACAATTTGTTGGGATGGCTTCCCTTTTAAAATACGCTTTTGATATCGGTTATATTTCTGCGGCTGTTATTTCCTGTTTGGTTGTGATCGCTTATACCGCTTTCGCAGGATTATCAGGTGTTATCATTACCGACCTAATCCAGTTCATCATTATTGTAATTATGATTATTATCATTTTTATCCCCGGAATAAATGCTGACACCAATGGCTTGACAAAATTGTCCGAACTGCCCGAGAGTTTTCTAAATGGATCTTATTATGGCTGGGCATTTTTAATTGCCCTTCCTTTGTTTCTTTCCCCTTCGGTATTAATTCGAATGGATCTATGGCAACGAATTCTGGCAGCAAAAGATGAAAAAACAGCAAAAAGGGTCAGTATTTTGTCTGGATTAGGAATGCTCCCTTTTTATATTATCTTTCCCTTGGTAGGAATGACTTTAAAACTAGTTCTGGATGAATCCATTGAACCCAAATATGTAACCTATCTTTTCCTGGAACGGCATAGTAACGAATTTATCCTGGGATTTGCAGTAGTTGGGTTGATGTCTGCATTAATGTCATCGGGAGATAGTTTTTTAAACCTGGTAGCCATTTCATCGATAAAGGATTTTGCAGGATGGCGAAAACAAAAATCATTATCCGATAAAAATCACATTCATAAAGAGATAAGGATTGCTGCTATTATATTTGGCATCATTGCCCTGGGAATGGCACTAGTACTTCCTAAAATTGTTGACTTAATGGTAGTTGGTATTGCTACCATTACCATCTTCGTTCCCATCACTTTCCTTGCATTAATAAAAAATGAGGTTTATAAATACCGGAAAATTGCCATTGCAAGTATCATAGGTGGGTTTGTGGTGAATTTATTCTTTTTCACCTGGGGAACGATTGCCCCGGATCAATTTGAACCAAAATCATCATTTATTCCTGCATTTTTAGTTGCATTAATTGTAGTAGTGATTGGATACTTTATTCAGAATAAAAAACCAAAACATATTATTTAGATATTCATGCATAATACAATTTAGCTTTATATATGTCGAATAAACCGAATACAATTTTTAAATATGAAGGCTTCACAACTCAAAGTCTTTTAAATCTGAAAGCACAATCTGTTTACTTCGGATCACCACGAAACTTCAATGATCCATATGATTGTGCAATTACCGCTTCAATTACTGACCCAACAACCATAGAATTAGAGCACTTGCGTGAATTCTATATTAGCGATCCAAACTTTTCTGCAAAAGGAAAAAAACAATTAGAAGAATTATCAGAAGATGAACTCAAAATTCAATTGTTAAGAGGGGCTAATGTAGCTCTAGACAAGGCTAAAGAAATATTCCTTAATAATAATGGAATTACTTGTTTTTCAGAACGAAATGATGATTTGCTAATGTGGTCTCATTATGGTGGTCAATATAAGGGATTCTGTCTTGAATTTCTTACAGAATACGAACCATTTAACAATCTCAGAAAGGTACAATATGTTAAAAAAATGCCAATAATCCGAATGGATTCCTTTGTCTATGACAAAAACTTAGAAAAATTGTTAGATGACATATACTGCACCAAGTCTTTATCATGGGCTTACGAAAAAGAATGGCGAGGACTTCATAAACAAGCTGGAACCTTGTACACATACAAACCAAAAGCATTGAAAGCTATTTATTTTGGGCCAGATATAGAACAGCAAGCTCTTGAAATCATATGTCTCATCCTTGCCGGCCAAAATCCGGAAGTAGAGCTCTGGAAGGGTATACGTAGTGAATTTGAATTCAAAGTAAATTTCACTAATTTTACTTATACTTCATATATAGAAGCTAAACGGAAAGGACTAATATAACCTTTGATTACTTTATAGATTTAAATGTTTTAGTATAATCTTGATCGACCTTATTCTTATCCTAAATTTAATACAAGTTATCTTTTATTCCATCGTTTATAGTTACATTAATCGTATTAGTGAAAGAATACTTTATTCAAAATAAAAAGCAAAATTCATAAAACTGATTTTGATTTTTTCCAGTTCTACTTGCTTTTAAGATTTTTTATATGGATATTCGTTATTTAATAAAATGCAAGGCCGACATGAATTCTATTTAAACAAAAATCTAGAATTAATACAATTTATGAAGAAGGTTAAAACATGAAATACAGGATAAAATTTTTATTTCTTTTGATCATTATTGGCATTGTTTCTACATCATTACATGAGCTTGGGCATTGTATTTTTTACTGGATTCAAGGAATACCAGCAAGTATGTCGTTAGTGATGGAGTTTCCTTTAATAGATATTACCACCAAACAATACGGAATTGGTTCTGCTGGAGGACCCCTTGTTAACATATTATTGATTACTGCTGCCTGGTATTTCGTAAGAAAAGTTGATAAAAAATCTATCAAATGGAATATTTATTCAGCTATAATCATTGCGAATTCATTTTATTTGATTTTTAGGAGTATTCTGGGATTAGCTAAAAATGATGGCGGTGAAATTGAGAGCAGTATGATTTTAATTGGACTTAATTTTTATGTTGCTGCTGTCTTGTTTTTAATATTGGCATTTACAATATTGGCCTTATGGATTCACAAGTTTAAAATAAAAATATCTTTCGGCAATATAGGTTATTACATGCTTCTTTTCATTTCATATCTTATAGTCATTTTAGTTATGGAAGCAATAGATACAAAATATTTTTGGGGGAAATATCCAAGCGTTGAAATTGGTGATGATAGAATTCATAATCCTCATAATTAAAACAATCTCTCAGCCCCTCTCAGTTTGCAGCTAAGGAGATTAACAATCCAAAAACCCAGATCATTTCCGGGATCTTTTTTGTAAAAAGAAGAATAAACAATCAACCGAAATTTCAAAACTCCCTCAGCGATTCATGCACCCCTTTATGAATTTCGTACCAATAATCAATGGACGCTGACTTTTTATCTCTTTCAAAATAATTGAGCCAATAGTTCAACTCTTCACTTTCGGCTCCCAGCACCTCTTTCTGCCGTCTGATAAAAGAATGAATCAGGTCAAAATTACGTTCCGATTCCCAAAAGACCGATGCGTTCCTGGAATTGATCCGGCTGGTTGTAATGGAAATACTTTCTAAAAACTTATCTTCCATTCCAAACAATTCACCGATTACTTCAGGCATCATTTCTTCTGCCCAATTACGGTGAAACCTGCAAAAACCAAGGTTGTCCAGTATCAATTCCTTGTTCATTCGTAAAGCATTCTGATGCCCTAACTTGCGGGGTGGAATGAATTCATTGCCGTAATTCATGTAATACTTACCCATGATTGGCATGGGAGACAATACTCCGGGTGTCCAGTATTGATTAGGAACCATCCAGCCTTTGCGACCAAAAGAGTTAAAAACAAAGTAGTTAAGTAAATTTACCCCTTTCTTGCGTGACAACCTTCTGCCAAACTTCCTGGCCCCTTCGCCCAGGTCAATTAAGCCTTTTTTATTTATGATGGCATCCAGCAATTCGACGGCGATCTTGGCATTGTGTGCCGAATCCTCTTCTATATCAAAGTCAGTCAGGTCGAATTTGGGGTATCCGCTTACGCCTAACTCTTCAGGTTCCAGTAAGTTTCTGTCGAGGCATTCCATCAGCCACGAAAGAACTCCTCCCACTGAAATGGCATCGAATCCAAACATGTCGGCATGGTGGTTTACCTGCTCCGCAGCCCGTTGATCAAATATTCCGCATAAAGGACCCATGGTCTGGTAAGGCTCGTAATCCTTTTTGAAATGATCATTCATTTTTTTGCAAACTGCCACACAGGGTTCACCACAATTGAACTGTTGTTTACGTGCAATGGTCTCCTCATTGAACTGTTTGAGGTAGTGATCGGTAATAAACCGTTTATGAAGGTCAAGCCTTTTCTCTTCCGGCCAATCGAAAGATTGATAATTAAAAGCGATAACCCGACCGCCAGTGGTGGCATAATTAACGCCAAAGGTACCCCCTGTTTCAAAATTTGGATCAAAGCGGTATTTGGTAGTGGCTTCAATGTCCTTTGCGGCCATCTTTTTCTGGTACTTGTCCTGAAACCATTCATCGGCCACTTTCCGGTCGCGAAAATCTTCATCTGTATATGTTCCTCCATAAATGATGGCTGCGATGTTATGTTCTTTTAGCATTTTCGAACCAAAACCTCCTCTTCCGGCCCATGTATCTATATTGGAGATAGCCCCCCGTTTTATTGGCGCCGATCCGATAGCTCCAAAATCAGTTGTTGTAGAGGCCGGTCCAGTAGCTAAAATACGTGGGGTATTCGAATACTTACTTCCAAACCGCTGATAGGCATGTTCCATCATTCCATAAGCACCCTTTCGTCCTGAACTCCAGACTTTCCAGAGATCAACTGGTTCAAACATAACTTCAATTTCTTCACCGTGATCCCTGTTTAAATAAAGAATAGAGGGTGCCTGTGCTTTCCCGATGATGGACAACATATTGATCCCCAGATTATCAAACACCAGCGCCGCACCTCCCATTGAAGACACATAAAAACCTCCCCAGCAGGGAGAAAACCCATTAACGATCAAACGATTGGAGCCAGGAAAAATAGAACCGGCCAATAACCCGACGCCTATATTCAGGCTATTGTATTTGCCCGCCAAATGCAATCCAAGGTCAACCGGCCCCCAAAAATCGCCTAGCTTATACCGGTTGATTCTGTAAAACGATGAGTGTGCTTCTATCAGAAGGGATTTTAAACAGGTTTCCATTCGTTATCTCGATTTTTATAAAATTCAGGCTTAAAGTAAAATAAATTTCCTTAATAAAGTAAATTTTTTACAAATTAAGCGAAGTATTATTTTCATTTATTGATCTCGCAGCAAGCTGTTGAAGTTTCTTATGGTTTGATTAAATCATGTATTCAAACGAAAAGAAAATATGCATAAGTTATTAATTTAACTAAGAATCAGTAATTTTGCGCCCCTTTTGATTCGCTATTTTTTTGAAGGGGAAACATTCAAGGTATAAATTTAATAAAATTGAACAATACCAGATAAATAGCGTTTTCAGCTTACCTTGAATGAATATATAAATGGTTTTTTATGGAAACAATTACAAACAGCATATATAAAATACAGCAAGTTCGTCACTTAACCGATTCGACCTATGTTATTCGAATGGATCGTGGAGGGATGAAATTCATTGCCGGACAAAACCTTAACCTTGGAATTTCAGGAGATGTTGAGAAAAGAGATTACAGTATTTACAGTGGCGAAAAAGATGACTATCTTGAAGTTCTTGTAAAAGAGGTGGAAGAAGGTTTGGTTTCAAAGCAAATGAAATTACTACAACCCGGAGATAAACTTGAAGTAGATGGTCCATTTGGTTTTTTTACACTGAAATCCGAAGAGTTGGATTCAAAAAAATATTTGTTTATTGCCAGTGGTACTGGAATAGCGCCTTTTCACAGCATTGCCCAGACATACCCAAACCTCAATTTTAAATTGATCCATGGAGTCAGGTATGCGGATGAAACTTATGAGAAAAAGCACTATCCGTCTGGCCGTTATGTTTCATGTGTTACTTCGGACGATGAGGGAGGATTTAAAGGAAGGGTAACTGACTATTTAAAAGCAAATCCTGTTGATAAAGATACTTTATGCTATTTGTGCGGGAATGTAAATATGATTTACGATGCCTTTGATGTACTAAAAGAACAGGGTGTACCCTCGGGTAATTTGCACGCAGAAGTTTATTTTTAGACCCCCCTGTAGTCCCCTCAAGGGGACAAATTTCCCTCTTTGAAGGGGATCAGCGGGATGAAGACAAAGTTGACCATTGAAAAAACAATGAAATACCATATTCTAACATTAGGTTGCCAGATGAACATGTCAGACACGGAACGAACAAAGCCCGTGATCGAGCAGATGGGTTATGAATGGACCGATGATGAAAATGAGGCCAGCCTTGTGGGTATCCTTGCTTGTTCGGTGCGGCAAAGAGCAATTGATAAAGTTTATTCCCGCATCCATAAATGGAACAAACGGAAAAACAAAGAAAACCTGTTAACCTTCGTCACCGGATGTATTCTTCCGTCTGATAAAGATCGGTTTTTAAAATTGTTCGATATTGTTTTTCCTATGAGTGAGTTGCAAGAACTTCCCGAAATGATTAAGCAATATGGAATTGTCACACCTTTAAGCTTAAAATCCGGACAGAATGATGAACCGATTTATCAAAACACAAGAATAAAAGAACTCAAAGAAAAGGCGAGTGAACTGAAGTTAAATGAGCACATGTCGGACTTCTGGCATATCAACCCGCATTATGAATCGGACTTTGAAGCTTTTGTACCCATTCAGAATGGTTGTGATAAATTTTGTACGTTTTGTGCTGTTCCATACACAAGGGGACGTGAAGTTTCAAGACCATCCAAAGAGATACTGGAAGAAGTTCAAAATTTAATTGACAAGGAATATAAAACCATTACCCTTTTGGGTCAGAATGTAAATTCATATGGTCTGGATAAAAAAGGTGAAGAGATCAGCTTCCCTGAGTTGTTACGGCAAATCGGTGAAATGGGCAAAAAATCGGGTAAAGAATTCTGGGTTTATTTTACATCCCCTCATCCTCGTGATATGACCGATGAGGTAATAGAAGTGATTGCAACATATCCTAACCTGGGCAAACAAATACACCTGCCTATTCAATCCGGTGATGATAAGGTTCTGATCCGTATGAACCGCAAGCACTCTGTTGAAAAATACCGTGAAATCGAAAAAACCATTCGAAGATTGATTCCACAGGCTACACTATTTACGGATATTATTGTGGGATTCACTGGCGAAACAGATGTGCAATTTGAAAGTACGCGAGTGATTATGGAGGAATTTAGGTACAACATGGCTTACATTGCTCAGTATTCTCAACGACCCGGAGCCGTGAGTTCAAGATGGGTGGATGATGTACCAAAGCAAGTCAAGAAAGAACGTTATCACACACTTACACAAGACTTAATGAAAACCAGTCTGGAACACAATAATAAAATGGTTGGGAGAACATTTAGGGTGTTGGTAAGAGGCAAAGAACGAAAAGGGGATAATCTTTCAGGCCTGACCGAAGGAAAAATTAATGTCAGGATTTATGCTTCTGATGATTTGTTGATTGGAAAAATAGTGGATGTAAAAATCAAATCGGCAACAGAATTTTCTGTCGCAGGTGAACCTGTAAAAAAAGTTGAATTACAATCAGCATGACCAAAAAAATTGCATTTAAAACATTGGGTTGCAGGCTGAACCAGTATGAAACTGATTCGGTTGCTTCAAATTTTACCAATGCCGGTTATGAAGTGGTTGATTTCAACAACGAAGCTGATGCCTATGTGATAAATACCTGCACGGTGACCAATATGAGCGATCATAAATCACGGCAAACGATTAGCCAGGCTTACCGGAAAAATAAGGATGCTGTACTTGTAGTGACTGGGTGCATGGCCAATAACCATAAAGACAAACTCGACCAAAACGAACACATCACATACACCATTGAAAATGACCGAAAGGGATCGATTTTTAATCTGCTTGACGGACATTTCAAAGGTGAAATAATTGCTCCTGAAGAACTTAAACAGGATCGGTTCAATTTTAAATCTGCTGAAAAAAGTTTCCGTACCCGTAGCCTGATCAAAATACAGGATGGTTGCGATAATTTTTGTACTTTTTGTATTGTTCCTCATGTCAGGGGCAGGGCCATCAGCAGGTCCTGGGAGGAGATCAAATCGAATATTGAAGAGGTCCTGAAATTTGGATATAAAGAAATCGTTTTAACGGGTGTTAACATTGGTCGCTATGAGCATAAGGGTTTGACTTTTGAAAACCTGGTTGAAAAGATCCTGGAAATTCCAGGCAATTTCAGGGTACGTATTTCCAGCATTGAACCTGAAGGATTCGGAGATAAATTATTTGATCTTTTCTCCCATCCAAAATTGATGCCCCATCTACACATGTGTCTGCAAAGTGGATCGGATAAAATTTTGCTGAAAATGCGTAGACAGTATACAGTTGATGAGTTTAGAGGAATGGTGAATAAAATTAAGTCCAAAATTCCTGATTTCAATTTTACAACAGACATCATGGTGGGTTTCCCTGGAGAAACAATTGAAGATTTTCAGGAAACCTGTAATCTTGTAATGGAAATTGGATTTACACATGTCCATACTTTTAAATACTCTGTTCGTAAAGGAACCCGTGCTGAGAGAATGCCCGAACAGGTACCTGAAAAAATTAAATCGGAACGGAGCAGTATCGTTCGTGATATAGCCGAAAATAACAAACGAAAATATCGCAGTTCATTTATTGGTAAAACACAATCAGTTCTGGTGGAAAAAATTAACAGCAAAGGAATCGCATCAGGATATGGTGAGTTTTA
>Ga0255380_10104_pt1 | contig 13976 bp, 13 predicted proteins | sample ANMaggSeSYBR01G8_FD_182107 | JGI IMG/M metagenome (GOLD analysis project Ga0255380, IMG submission 182107) | Sediment cell enrichment communities from methane seep in Santa Monica Basin, California, United Staets - ANME aggregate JGI... | ecosystem: Environmental > Aquatic > Marine > Cold seeps >... | reverse complement strand
CAAATTGCATTATATGTGTTAACTTTGAAGTAATTCATCGTCTAACCTAAAAATTAAATGTATGAAATGGACAGGTTTAATAGTAAAAGATTCTAAGGATGGTACTTTTATTGCTTATTTAAAAGAATTTCCCGGTGTTGTAATACAGGGGAATAATGTTGATGATATTAAGAAAAAGATGCCATTAGCAATTGCCTCCTTCGTAGATTATTTTGCAAAATTAGTGGATCGTGGAGATGCAATTGAATATATTGAAGAAGAAATCTTAGAATGTTAGGATATGAGCATTGAGAGTGGTAATTTAATTAAGCATTTAGTTGAAAACGACTGTTATCCTGATGAGGAATACGAAAATGGCACTTGGTATAAAAATACCATAAATGGAGATGTTTGTTTTATAGACAACGTTGAAACTTTTGGCGAACTTCTCTGTTGTCATATTTTTTATGAAATAAGAATACCCGCCATTCCTGATCTTGAAGATACGTTTGAAGTTTACAAACTTCATGAACGACAAAAACTTGATAAAGTTAAAAATCATAATTTTGAAATAGATATTACAAAAGTCAAAAATAATTAATCTTTATCCCTTTTATAATTAATTGCCTTTTTCAGTTTCTTATTAAAATCAGATAAATCTTGTTCTTCATATATTGGTTCAATAGTCCTACCATCTTCATCAAAATTAAATGGTAATTCTAATTGTCCCTGTTGCCTTGCCTTTAGTTTTTCAAATTGATTCCACATATGTTTCATATTATCCGATAATTGAAATAGTGTGATTATCTGATTTAATTGCCCTGTTAGGTGTGGATTACCTGTTTGTGGAGTTAAAGATTGGAAGAACCGTGCAGTATAGTGACCAGTATCACTTTTTGGCGTTATTGTCTTTAATTCATCTAACACACCTTTTGGTAATTGTTCGTATATAAGTCTATTAGTCCAAGTTCCCACAACTCCTGGCCTTTTCTTAATTCCACTAACTGTAAAATCCCACCCATTTAATCTAAATAATTCTTTATAAAAAATATCGGGAAAAGTTTTTTGCCACGGAAGTAACTCTTCTGCAATATAAGCCTTTAATATTTTTTGTAATTCATCCCTTTCTCTATCATATTGGTATCCCGTGGCCTCATCAACCAAGGCAATAATACCTAATGTAGCAAATCCCCTTATTAATACTTCTGCTCTCTCAGCATAAGTTTGTTGGGTTGATGTTAATATTCCAGCTTTTTCAGCATCAGAGAATACATAGCATACCTCTGGTAATATATTAGCCAGATAACCATAGGTTTTCCTACCACCTTTTAACTCAAATGTAATATGTTGTGAAGAGGTTATTAAATCATTAGAGATGAATGGTTTAATGTTTTTTGCTCTTAAAAATACTGGTGTTTTGAAGAGTTCGCTTCCATCCTCTTTAAATTTAGGATTTCCCATTCTTCCAATAGCCCGCAAAAATCCTTCTCTACTTAAAACCCTATCGCCAGTATCAAGATTATAACAAGTAATTTTAATTCCATTTATATCAATTATACCTTCATGTGTTGCTTGGGGTAATTTTTCTTTATTCATTGATTAATTCTTTATAAGTTAAACGATGTTCTGTATTTGTTAGCATTAAATTAAAACGATTAGATTCATCACTTGTCCTTGTGTTATACCTGAACACAAATTCATCAACGTACATCTGTAAATGTTTTTTAGATGTAAAATGATAAATTCCTACAATACCTCTTTTTAATAAACTCCAAAATCCTTCAATGGTATTGGTATGAATCCTACCTTTTACATATTCATTTTGACTATGTTTTACAATGCTATGATCATAAATTTTTTTTAATCCATTATAACCAAGCCATTCATCAGTATAAATTTTGGTCGAATCTTTCACAAATTTAACAATTTCTGGTGTAAGTGTTTCGGCTTTTACATTTTCAACTTTCTTTGCAATTAGATTACCACTTCTTTCAACCATTCCCAAAACAGATGTTTTGTCTTTTGTACTTCTACCTTGTGAATGATCAACTTTTTTATTTTCGTGCCTGTTCTTATTTTTACCACCTATATAAGTTTCATCTATTTCAACTTCATTATCAAGTTTAATATTTTCATCTATACCAAAACAATTCCTAATCCTTTGAAGCATGAACCAAGCGGTTTTTTGGGTAACATCTAAATCTCTGGATAGCTGTAAAGAAGAAATGCCTTTTTTATGTGATGTTACAAGATAAATAGCAAGAAACCATTTTCTTAAAGCTACTTTTGTATTATCAAATAAAGTTGCAGTCCTAACATTAAAGTATTTACTTGTGTTTCTACAACGATATTTATTACCTTTACACTTGTAAACAGTTGATGTAGGGTCAAAGGGAGAAACTATGTTACCGTTCCAACGTAATTGTTCTAAGTGATTTATACAAGATTGTTCAGTCGGAAAGGTTTCGAGAAGTTCTAAAACTGATTTAAAATTTTTATTTATCATCGCATTAAATTTAAATACGATGCAAAGATAATATAATTTTACACACAAGTCAAGTTTTTTAGTGTAAAGTTATATATAGTTACCATTTTTAATTTACCTGGATAAAATATAAGAATATAAATTTATTAACTGATGAATGGACTTGAGCTTACCAAATCACAGAAAAAAATAGCCAGGCAGGTGATTGAAAAAGGACTGCAAAAAGAATATGTGGATGGTATTCTGAAACTTGAAAACATTATTTCAAAATGGAAGGTAAATATGCTTTCTAACAGGGACGCGTGGTTTGAACTTTGTAAAAAGTTAACAAAACATGACGATCATATAGCAGGCAGGTACAATAATATGGGTGGTTCAAAATATTTGTATATTATTGCTGCACAATTGGCCGATGGAGTAATTAACAGGGACGACCTGGCAAATTTTGATGAAGATGTCAGGTCTGCAATTTTACTTCTAAGTGGTATGGAAAACGATTGATTTTAAAATACAATTAAAAAAGGAAAATACACACTCCATAAAAGTTAAAAGTCCTGAACATTTAAATATTCAGGACTTTTAAAATGATGGTACCCGGAGCCGGGGTCGAACCGGCACTCCTAAAAGGAACTGGTTTTTGAGACCAGCGCGTCTACCAATTCCGCCATCCGGGCATATATTAATAGAACTAATTTATTGCAAAATTATTCAAATTTTTCAAGTTCTATGTTTTTTTATAAAATATTCTGATTGCATTGCTTTATTTAGTTTGCCGAATAATAAATAAGTATTAATTTCGCGGCAAAATTGATCTCTTCAAAAATCACTTTAAATGTCAACAAGAGCTTTAATATTTTCAGGCCGGGCAACAAGATACCTTGCTGTAAAAATTGCTGAAAGTTATGGCCATCCATTGGGAAAAGTTATTGTTACCGACTTTTCAGACGGAGAATTCCAACCTTCGTTTGAAGAAAATATACGAGGCCGGGATGTATTTATTGTACAATCAACCTTCGCTCCTGCTGAAAACCTGCTTGAGCTTTTAATGCTGATTGATGCAGCAAGAAGGGCTTCGGCCAAACGAATCGTAGCTGTAATTCCTTATTTCGGATTGGCCCGGCAAGACAGAAAAGACAAACCCAGGGTTTCAATTGCTTCTAAATTGGTTGCCAATCTTTTAACCGCAGCGGGTGTCCAAAGGATAATAACCATTGACCTTCATGCTGATCAAATACAAGGATTTTTTGATGTACCTGTTGACCATGTTTATGCTTCTACAATATTTATCAATTACATTAAAAATCTGAAACTGCCCAACTTAATAACGGCTTCACCGGATACAGGAGGTACAAGAAGGGCAGCTGCATATGCGAAACATTTAAATACCGGTTTTGTTATTTGCTATAAACAGCGATCAAAACCAAATGAAATTGGAAAAATGGAACTGGTGGGTGATGTTGAAGGTAAAGATGTAGTTTTAATTGATGACATTATTGATACGGCCGGATCAATTACCAAAGCAGGAAACCTCATAATGGAGCGCGGGGCTGCAAGTGTAAGGGCATTTTGTACGCATCCTGTTTTTTCAGGAGAAGCATACGAAAGGATTGAGAAATCAGGCTTTTTGGAAGTAGTGGTAACTGATACAATACCACTTAAAAAGGAAAGCAATAAAATTAAAGTACTTTCAACAGCCGATTTATTCTCAGAGGTCATAAACAGGGCGCTAAAAACCAAATCGATTAGTTTACTTTATCAATTTAAATAATAACAAATTTTAAACAATTAAATTTATGAAAACAGTATCTATGAGCGGTGCGCTAAGAGCGCACGTAGGGAAAAAGGATGCTAAAAAGCATAGGAAAGAGGGTAAAGTACCCTGCGTGCTTTACGGCGGCAAAGAGCAAATTCATTTCACTATTGAGGAAAAAGCCTTTGCTAAAATTCTTTTTACCCCTGAAATTTACATCTTAAAATTAAACATCGATGGTAAAGAATATGATGCAATTTTGCAGGATATTCAGTACCATCCTGTTAGTGACAAGGTTTTACATGCAGATTTCCTTGAGTTAATTCCCGAGAAACCATTTATAATAGGCATACCTTTAATTCTTAAAGGTACTGCACCGGGTGTTATAGGTGGCGGAAAACTCCACAAGAAACTGAGGAAATTAACAGTAAAAGGTTTAGCGGACGATATTCCGGAAGATATTACCATTGACATTGGTAAAATGGAGATCGGTGATTCCGTACAGGTTAAGGATCTTAAAATTGATAATATTGAATTATTAGATATTCAAAATTCTGTGGTTGTGAGTGTTAAAACTTCAAGAATTGCTGCAGGTATGGAAGAAGGTGTTGTTGAAGAAGAAGTTGTAGAAGAGGGCGTTGAAGTTGCTGAAGGCGAAGAAGGCGCTGAGGTTAAAGAAGGTGATGAAGCTGCAAAACCGGTTGAAGGAGGAGACGAGAAGAAAGAGGCGAAAAAAGAATAAAAAATTCAAATTTATAAGTTATAAAGGTATAGGGTTTGTAACTTTATACCTTTATTTTTTTTATTTTAAATGAAGTATTTAATTGCTGGTTTGGGGAATAACGGAATTGAATATGTCAATACCAGGCATAATATCGGCTTTATTATAGCGGATGCTTTGGCTACTGATGGCAAAGTTCCATTTTCTTCAAAGCGATATGCCGATGTGGCTAAAATGAAGTTCAAGGCAAGAACATTTGTGATCATTAAGCCATCAACCTTCATGAACCTGAGTGGAAAAGCGATTAAATACTGGCTTACCAAAGAAAAAATACCGATTGAAAATCTTTTGATTGTTACTGATGACATTGCCTTACCCACCGGCACCTTGCGTTTAAGACCTAAAGGCGGCGATGGCGGACATAACGGACTGATGAGTATCATTGAAAATCTCGGCACCGAAATTTTTCCACGACTCAGGATTGGTATTGGCGATGAATTTGCAAGGGGTTACCAGGTGGATTATGTTTTAGGTAACTGGACTAAGACCGAAGAAAAAATTATGATCCCAAAAGTAAAGACTGCGGTTGATATCATTAAAAGCTTTACTACCATTGGAATAGGTAGAACTATGACAATGTATAACAAGTCATAATTATAGTTTCCCGGCAAGCACAGCCGTTTTCTTATACTTTTTCACATTCCCGTTTATATCAAAAACCTCGAAGTAAACAATATAAATCCCAATCGTCGCTTTTTGGTTATCTTCAGTTCTGCCATCCCATGAAAATGTTCCATCTGTACCGAGCAAGCTGTTACGAACAAGATATTTAACCAGCCTGCCCTGCGAATCATAAATTGTAATATTACCTGTATATCCTGGTAATTCAAAAATATAATGGATGTTGAGGATGTCGTTATATCCGTCATTGTCGGGTGAAAAGATTTCAGGCTCAACTGTAACCGGATCATCAATTTCATCGAATTCATCGAATTGGGAGTTTTTATAAGCAGGTGTTGCAAATCCAACCGCCTTGGAAGCAGAATGCCAGTTTGTATTATCTTGCGTAGGCCGGTAATAATTTATTCTTTCCAAAGAAACACCTTCAACTGAATTAAGGATAGGATGATGCATATCTTCATGATAATTAAAGGCATCTATTATCTCCCCGTCTTTACCAGAGATTATAACAATTCCATCTTCATTTTTGTATGTGGGGAATGAAGCCATATCAATAAAACCATCCGGATTCTCAGTATAATACTGGTTTTTAACTTTAATCTGGTTTTTAGTTAGAACAAAATGATCCCCTGTCAACACAAGCCTGTTTTCATCCGAAATTGATTTATAAACAGTATCATTGGGTTCAAATTGATTGACATCAACGGTTCCAAGGTATAAATCCCAAACATCAATGATTTTTTCAGAATTATTATAAATCTCTACGAAATCAACGCCGTTGTCTATCGGATTAAAAAGTACTTCGTTGATAACCACATCCCCTTTTACGGCCGGTTCAGCGATACCGAATTGAATAGAAAAATCATCAGGGACAGGGGCGCCAATACAACTCTTCATATCATCAGCAACCATTAATTCGTAAAGTATTCTTGTTTCCAATTCATTCGCAAACACAAGAAGTACTTTATTCATTTCTATTCCATCAATGGTTATATCAACAGGATTTCCAATTCCATTATCAACTGAATAATTAGAAGTAATTACCAAGGTTTGTTCATCCATTGACTGATTAAAATAAATATTAAGTGTTGTTTTATTTATCGCAATCACTTTTGTAACAATAGGATCAACAGGATTTTCTGAATAAACGGAATTAATCTGCCCTGGAGTACCTCCAATATTTTCAACACAAGCAGTCCAATTATCCTTACCCGGGCAGGGATTTGCAGGATCAATTTGTTCCAACGACCAGCCTCCATCTTCTTTATCAGGATCATTATACCAGTTATCGCAATAAACAACCGATGACATAACTGATCCTTCACCATTAATTAATTTTAAGGTAGTTCCGGAATTGGTCAGGCCAAGAGTTGAAAAACCAAATGAGCGTGCTAACATTCCAAAAAGATTAACGGCTATATCTTCTGTAAGAATAATATATTCCGAGGGCTCTATGATAATATCAGGCAGGTTTTTATCAGTCGAACCTACTTTCAGGCTCCATCCGTTCATCCTGAGAGAGGAGGATGTTGTATTATAAATTTCAACATATTCAAATTCGGGTAACCCGATGGGAGGATCAGGGTCGGCCATAATTTCATTTATTACAATTTCATAGGGTTGAGCTTCAAGAGGCAAAACAAAAGAATAGGATGAGTTTATTTCAATATAATCGCCCGAACAATTAAAAAGAGAATCAACAATTGCAAGTTGATAGTTGGTATTTTCTTCAAAATTTCCTGAAAATTCCAGCAAAGCCGAATTGAAAATAAGCTCATTCAGAATAACATTAACAGGATTACCTATTCCCTGGTCTACCTCATAGGATGAAAAATTAATAAGCGATAAACTATCCATAATATGAGAAAAGTTTATTCTAACAGAGTTTTCTGAAACAGCATAAACAGATGTAATTTCAGGAATGAAAAAATTCAAGTCATCTACTGAATTTCGCGCTCCGGGAGTTCCTCCCCTTTCATCTTCAGAAGCCTTCCAGTTTTGTTGGCCTGTGCACGGATGTATCGGATCAATTTGTTCAATCGACCATCCTCCCTCCTCTTTTTCCTGATCATGATACCAATCTTCAGTATAAGATATGGCGTTTACCAAATTTCCTGTTTGGTTTCTTAATACGATAGTCCCCTCGTTATTGAGGGAGAATCCCGGCAAACCGACTACAGCCCCATATTGCTCAAATTCCGCAACATCAGACGTTTGAACTATAATCAGGAAACTATCAGGTTCAATACTAACTGTGGGAAATAGGATTGGATCAGATGATTCTTTGGGTTTTATTGTACAATCTTCAAGATTTAAAACCAGGCCTGTTCTGTTATAAAGTTCGAGATAGTCAGCTTCAGGTAAATTATCCGGAACTGGATTTACATCTGCCATAATCTCATTTATTACAATGTCAAAGGGATTTATTGCTGAGGGTAGCTCATAATTAAAATTCAACATTTCAGGTTCCATTTCATTTCCTGCCTGATCAATTACCCCTGACACTGATAATATGTAATCAATTCCCAAAAGAAAACTTTCCTGAAAATCTAAATGGACAAGTGCAAAATTTTCTGTACCCCTTATGGCATTTTCAGGATTGCCAATATTATTATTCACAAAATAATTTAAAATATCTTGTGCTGAATTAATTTCAACTACCTCACTGAAATAAACATCTAATTGAGATTCCGAAATTACATTCAAATTAACTACTTCAGGAGGAATAGTATCTATTATGATCTCACTGACATAAAAATCATCAAAATAAAATTTAGTGGAATTACTGGAAGTGTATTTGCAAAATATTCCAAAATAACTTGTTGAAGTAACGGTATTGTCTGTTGCCGTTCCTTCAAGTTCAAAATTATAACCACCATCACCATCCGAATACAAACTCCAGGTGTTAACCAAATCTTTGGTGATTTTTATCCTTAAAACATTTGTGGAATTACCTGTAAATGCTATGGTACTGGAAATTATCCTTTCCATATCCAATCCTGATTGCCTGTATAAAGCGATACTGTCGTTTGATCCACCCACCTGTACAAAATATCCATTCAATTCATTTTCCAGGTCTGCCTGATCCGAAACAAGATAAATCCGGGCAAAATTATTTGCTGATGTATTAAAAGACAATTTGATCCAAAAACTCCACTCTGCATTTTCCATAAGCGTATTGGGAAGATATAATATTGTTGTATCCGAACCTTCGCTATCTAATTGAAGCGCCGGTTTCAATTCGGGTGGTATAGCGCTGCTGCTTGTTATTTTAAACTCCGACGTATCACCATACCAAACAGGGTCTGATGTAAAATTCTCATCCGAGAAATTATCAAAAACCTGACCTGATACATACAACGCACTCAGGAACAGAAGTACAATAAATAATTTTCGCAAATGTTTTGCTAAACAAAACATAAAGGCTCTGGTTTATATATTAATGAGTTGTTTTAAATTAATAATTTTGTCGTTCTTTTTTAGGAGGGTAAATATACTAATTTTGTCGTTAATACAAAAAAAATCCGGAATTGAAGATATACCAGGATATTAAGAAATTTGGAGAAGTAAATTTTGCCGTGGTTACCGTCGGGACTTTTGATGGTTTGCATCTTGGGCACCAAAAAATCATACAGCGAATGAATACCCTGGCAAAAGAAAATAATGGGGAAACCATCCTTGTCACCTTCGATCCTCATCCGCGTCTAATTGTTCATGACAACAGCAAAGACCTGAAATTCATCAATACCAAAAAAAGAAAGTTCAACCTTTTGGAAAAGCTGGGATTTGACCATATCATTATTGTTCCATTTACTAAAAAGTTTGCAAAAACATCATCGGAAGATTTTATCAGGGAATACCTTGTTGAAATATTGGAGGTAAAAAAACTGATCGTTGGTTATGATCATCACTTTGGTAATAATCGTGAAGGTAATTACGATCAGTTGTATTTATTGGGTCAAAAATACGGATTTGAGGTTGAAGAAATAAAAGCGCAATACATCAATGATACCGCAGTAAGCTCCACTAAAATCAGAAACACACTGATGGAAGGAAACGTGCGCAAAGCCAACGAGATGCTGGGATATGAATACAGCATTACAGGTATCGTTGTGGAAGGCAATAAAATAGGCAGGTCCATAGGGTTTCCTACGGCTAATATAGAAATTGGGGACAAATACAAATTAATTGCTGCCGGCGGTGTTTATGCCTGCAAAGTAGAGTACGACGGGAAATTATTCCATGGCATGGGCAACATTGGTTTCCGGCCCACAGTTGGAATAAACGGGCTGGTTACTGAAGTACATATTTTTGATTTTGACATAGAAATTTATGGTGAAGATATTACCATATTTTTTGTTGACAGGATTAGGGATGAAGTTAAATTTAGGAACCTGGAAGAATTAAAAAAACAACTTATAATAGACAGGGTAACTGTATCAGAACTTCTCAAATCTACTTAATATCTTGATTTTTTAGCGTAATAGACCTTTTAATTTTCTTGAATAAAGTCATTTAATTGTTTCCATACTTTAACAATTATTTTATTGTCAAGTATTTCTGACAATATTTTTGTTGTCAAGAATAAATAATGGAATTTTTACTGATAGAATTGCTATTCTGCTTTCCTTATAATCAACCCCACCTCCATAATCCCCGGCATTTCAGTTTTGGTGTATTTATTTTCAATTTTAAATTTTACAAGCCCAGGCTCTGAAAAAACGAAATTCTTTCTCACAGGAAAACTGACATCACAAAAATCCCCAAGACATTCACTCAGGCTGTTTCCTTCTTTATCTACCAATTCAAAAACATGGTCTGCTGTACGCATTTCTCCTGCTGGTAAATAAAAGGTAATGTTGATTTTCATTTCCTTGTATGGAATTTCAGGAAGATGTCTGATCGCAATAAGTATGTCATATTCGGCATCAATATTTTCGATGGGGACTTCAAAATTCAGGTAATTGAAGCGTTGCCATGATAAATTGTCAAACTTTCTGTATTCTTCAAATATTGTTTTGTTTCCACAAGAAGTCAATAGAAAGGAAATAATGAAAATAATCATTAAGTAACCTATAAAATATTGGCGATTGTTCATTTCTTTTAACAATTAACATTTAACCATTAACTATTTCTTTTCCTGTTCAACCACTTTAGGGCTTCCCTGTGACTCAAAGGTGCCAATTGATTACTATTAACAAAATCTACAACCCAGGCTGCATTTGTCTTGGAGTACTCCCTCAAAATCCACCCGATGGCTTTATTGATAAAAAATTCTTTGGATCCCTGAAGCTGATGGATATAATCTGTTAAAAGTTCCAAATCTGTTGCCTTTTTATATTTTAATTGGAATAAAAGTGATGTTCGTTGCAACCACATATTTCCTGAATCCATCCATTTTTCCGTATAAGGTTGAATTAATTCTGGAAATTTCTGAAAGTGAACGCCCACCAAATTGGATGCACTATAATCAATGGTATCCCACCATGATTTATTGACAATCAGATATTCGTATAAATCGATTCTTTCCTTTTCAGCCTTTTTGGCCATTTTGCCTAATACTTCTAAAATAACGTACTGGTATTCACGCTGGGGTAATTGCCAAAATTCTTTGGCAATCTTTTTTATATCTTGAGTATTTGGTAATCCATGCATCTTGAGAAAATCCCTCATGATCTCCCTTCTTTCCGGTGACTTGATACCAAAATAGTCATATTGCCCCTTCATGTATTTTTTCATAAAGAAGGCATTTTCTTCATTTGCATTTGCCATGAAAGCTTCTGATAATGGGATTATATATGGATGCATGATATTGATTTACGAAATACGAAACCGATATACGATATACGAATTTTAATTACAATGTTATTAGGTCAATTTTTTGTGACTATTAATTTCTCTACTGCTATTGTTTTATTGCTGGTGGATTTATACCACACAAAATAGGTGCCTTCGCTTAATCCCTCCGAATCCCACACAATATTTTTAGTGTTTGAATCCACTTTGTAAGAGTCAACCATTTTACCATTAATATCATAAAACAATAATGTCCCTGATTGATTTGTGTCAATGTTAAATTTACCATTTGAAGGATTTGGGTAAATATTCAAATTTGATTTTTTGCCTGTTTTATTTTTTTTAATCCCAACAAATGTATCATCGCAAACAGCAACCGTATATTCCCCTTTCTGGATGTTTTCTACATACAAATTACCAATCGTCCATGGTCCTATTTGTGTAAAATCAAGAAACTGCCAGTCATCCGCTGTTCCCTCCCTGTAAAGGATAACAATTGAATCATTTTCGTTGGTTATTAAACTGTCATCCAGAAAAGCACTCGGGGTGGCATTATACATAAATACTCCTGTTGTGATAAAATCTTCATTAAAGATCCCATCAATTTTCCAGTACCTGTACGGAGATAGTGTCAGCCCCTGAACCGGAGTTTTCAAGCTGTCAGGCGGCGCCCAGTTGTGTTCTACCCTTATGAAAATGGAATCGGTAATACTTTGGACATCCAGTTTAAAGAAACAATTACCGAAATTGGACAGCCCTGTTTCTTTGATCACCCTTCCGTAATCGGTTGTTGCATCAAACATTAATTCATTCAAATCAACATAAACAACTTCCGGAACAATAGGAACATTAAATGTAGCATTTCCGGTTTGCCCATCGAAAAAGACAACATCCGAATGTTGCTCCCAGTTATTGTCCATAAATGTCAATTCCACCCGATTTGAATTGCCAATAAATTCAGGGCCATGCCTTTTTTGTCTCATATAAACTGTTACATCGGTATCCTCACCAATTGATGCGACGGTAAAAGAATCAACTGAAAAATGAGGGGTGCCGGAATGTAAAACCCAATTATCAAACCAGCCTGTCATATCAATTCCTGTATGGCCGGTCAGAAAATCCCGCATATCTTCGGAATATGCATAATTATATTTAAATTCTTCATTGAATCCGGCCATAGCATCAAAGAAAACCTCATCTCCCAGGTAACCCCTTAATGTATGCGCTGTGATTGCGCCCCTATCGTAAGCAGCCAATGAATTATACGTGACATTTTGAGGAATTTGGTTCAATGGGAAAAAATATCCACCACCACTGCTTGTATGACAAAACTGTATCACATTCTTATGTTTAGCCCGCAAAAAATCAAGGTATTGATCCCTGCTGTATAAAAACTCCTGGTAAATTCCATCCATAAATGTAGCCCAGCCTTCGTTGATCCACATCTCCTCAGCACTGGCACAGGTTACATTATCTCCAAACCACATATGAGCCAATTCGTGTGCTAACAAAGATTCACTTCCTAAACCCCCATTGATGGAAGAGTGTGGATAAGCAATATTGCAAGCATGTTCCATAGCGGCAATAGCCGTTCCAACATAACCTACACGATCAAAGCGATATGGGCCGAATTTATCTTCGAAAATCTCAAGGATAGCATTCAAATTCTGGAATGATCCACTCACATTATTTGAATCGGATGGCTTTACCCAGATTTCAATGGGAACATCTTCGTTTATACCATTATAAATATCTGTCCAACGGGCATAATCACCTACAGCTACAGAGGCCAGGTATGTTGGAATGGTTTGGCCCATAACCCACTTATAGGTTAATGTACCGTTACCATTATCTATAACTTCTTCTAAAAGGCCACCACATACTGCATCTTTTCCTTCCTCAACAGTGGCATAAATTGTATAGAATGCCCTATCCTGAAAATCATCAATACACGGAAACCATGTTTTGCCAAGATTATGCGGAATTGAGATAAATCCTACACCGAGATTAAAGCAATACTGCCCCGACCAGTGAAATCCACCCCAGCCTTCATGAAATGGCTCTCCATGATAGGATACAGAAACATTTACTATTTCGCCGGTATTAATGGGATTTGTTAATGGAATAGTGAGGATCATTCCATCATGTGAAAAATTAGTACTCAAAACTCCATCAACGTAAACCTCATCAACCGTCAGATCCATTAATTCAAGATATATTTCATCCAGATTATTGATTTTAGAAGCGAGCTCGACATCCGTTTGAGCTTCGATTTCCTGATTAGTAAAATCAAATGAGTTAAGGTGAATGGTGTATGAAATGGCATCGAGAGTATCGCTTATCCACGATTTATCGAAAGCCACCTTATGTGAGCATTTTTGTGAATGTTGCGCATTCAAATTACCAAAGCTAAAAATGAATATTAGAAATAATAAACATGTTGTTTTCATAATGTTGGTTTTATTTATTGTAAAATTTTTGTTCTAATTTTTCTCCGTTGAATTCTAAATAAGAATAATATTTAATCCAATCGCCAATGCTGAAATATTTAGCATTACCATTTA
>Ga0255380_10102_pt1 | contig 14101 bp, 7 predicted proteins | sample ANMaggSeSYBR01G8_FD_182107 | JGI IMG/M metagenome (GOLD analysis project Ga0255380, IMG submission 182107) | Sediment cell enrichment communities from methane seep in Santa Monica Basin, California, United Staets - ANME aggregate JGI... | ecosystem: Environmental > Aquatic > Marine > Cold seeps >... | reverse complement strand
GGTTTTGGGATGAAGACGCTGTGCTGTATGATCAAAATTAAGTATCAAGTCATATGACCGGCACTATAATGCTATGAGAATTTTATCCAATGATTTCACATCTGTCATTTTTTCGTTAAAAATTCGATGCCGCCGGATAAATCCATCGCCATCCAATACAAGCGCCACAACAACCTGCGGACAATCCGTTCGCTTTTCCTTTTGATTGCCATTGTACTGTGCTTTTGGATTCTTTGCACAAACACCTTCAAAAGGTTATCGCTTATCCAGGTGTTTAATATTTTAGAAAGAACAGATGAAACGCGGCACAACGCCGTTTCACATTTATCGAAAAGGGTGTCATTTGGTTAAACGTGGACTTGGGGACATCCCATATAGCCTTTGGAGCAACTTTCAGCTTGAATAAATTAAAAGTAATCATTTTAATAACGCTTTTTTTGTTATTTTCCGGCCTGTTCTGCTTTATACTTAATCTCTTTATGTATGCAGACATGCCCGCATCAAGTATTGATCATAATGAAAAAATTATACTTATTAAACCGGGCCAGAACTTTAAATCCTTTTCAGAAAGACTGCAAAAAGCAGACATTATAAAAGATCTGTATAAATTTAATTTACTTGCCCGTATTAAAGGATATGATAAAAAAATAAAAGCTGGAGAATACCTTCTTTCTGCCGCTATGCCACCGAATAAAATATTCCATATAGTAGTAAGCGGAAAAGTACGCCTTTATAAACTGACCATCCCGGAGGGTTATAATCTAAACCAGATTGCTTCAAATTTAGCCAAGGCAGGTTTAGGCAAAGAAGAAGATTTTTTAAGGGCGGCACTTGATTCATCGCTTGTGCATGAAGAAGGAATTGACGCTGAAACCTTTGAAGGATATCTCTTCCCTGAAACATATTACTTCCAAAAAGATATCACCCCGGAAAAAATCATATCTGCAATGGTCAAGAGGTTCCGTTCTGTTTTCACCCCTGCTTTTAAAGAACAAGCAAAAAAACTGGGGCTTTCAATTCATCAGACAGTAACGCTGGCATCCATAATCGAAAAGGAGACGGGCGATCCCAAAGAACGGTCTGTTATCTCTTCTGTTTTTCACAACCGCCTGAAGAAGAAAATGCGGCTTGAAAGTGATCCTACGGTTATCTATGGTATAAAAGACTTTGACGGAAATATAAAAAAAACACATCTTAAAACATCAACACCCTATAATACCTATCGGATTTCCGGTCTTCCACATGGACCAATTGCAAATCCGGGAAAAAAGGCAATAGAAGCTGCTCTCTTCCCCGCTGATACGAATTTTCTTTATTTTGTATCAAAAAAAGACAATACTCATATGTTCTCAACTAATATAAGAGATCACAACAAGGCTGTAAGAAAGTATCAATTAAGGTGACTACTTACGTAGTCAGGCTGAAGCTGTTTAGACTGAAGGCTGAAGGGGGCAGAAGAGCACGATTGCCGTACTTTGGCGGAAATATCTGATTCTTACACCAAACATGGCTTCAAAATGCGTTTTTTCCTAACAGTCTTCAGCCTTCAGCCTATCCACCTGAGTAGTTACCAATTAAAAAGATAATGGAATTGGGGTAAATAATAATGGATATTTCAGCACTTTCAAACGAACAACTGGCCGGGCAGCGCCTGATGGCAGGCTTTGATGGAACCAGACTCAATGATGATCTAAAATTTCTCATCAATAAAATTAAGGTCGGAGGAATCATTCTGTTTTCAAGGAACCTGACCAGCCCGGATCAGATAAAAGACCTGTGTATGTCGTTTCAGGAATATGCAATAAAATGCGGCCAACCACCACTATTTATCTCAATTGATCAGGAAGGAGGACAGGTAGCCAGGCTGAAAGAGCCTTTTACCAGGTTTTCAGGCAATCCTGATATGAAAGATGAAGAAGATGCCGGGCATTTTGCAGAAATAACCGCCTCTGAATTGAAAAGTGTCGGGATAAACATGAACATGGCACCTGTACTGGATGTGGCATTTGATAACAAGAAAAGTATTATGAGAGATAGATCTTTCGGGAATGATCCAGCATGGGTATCAAAGCTGGGAGTAACACTAATAGAGCGACTTCAACGAAACGGAATCATGGCTGTTGCAAAGCATTTTCCAGGAATCGGCAGAACTGTGCTTGACCCTCACATTGAAATGCCTCCGCTTGATGCAGATCTCCAGACCTTAGAATCAAGCGATCTTCGTCCTTTTTACGAAGCTATAAAGCATGATGTGGCTGGGATTATGCTATCGCACATACTTTATAGCAAAATAGATATAAAATGGCCTGCAAGTCTTTCAAGTAAAATTGCAAAAGATCTTCTCCGGGACAGAATGGGTTTTGATGGAATAGTCATAACAGATGATCTGGATATGGGAGCGATTAAAGGCAATTATGACATTAAAACCGTCATAAAGCAGATACTTTCGGCAGATATTGACATTACTCTGATCTGTCACAAAGGCCCGAATATAGAAATTGCATATGAGAAAATTTTAAAGGAACTTAAGGATTCTAAAAACATAAAGGCTAAAGGAAAGGAATCTGTCCGGAGGATACTGAAAATAAAAGAAAAATATTTGGTTTAATTTCTAAATCTTAATTCTTGAATATACATCATCACTAATCCCAGAAGACTTTCCATTCTTTAAGTAATGATAGCCTGTAGCTGCAATCATGGCTGCATTATCGCCGCAGAGATCAACCGAAGGGATATGGACTTTAATTCCTTTCCGTTCAGCATCCTTAATAACCCTTTCTCTTAATCTGCTGTTCGCTGCCACGCCTCCTACAAGAGAAATCTGATCACAACCCCTTTTCATTGCTGCGCTTAAAACTTTATATGAAAGAACATCAACGACCGACTCCTGAAACCCGGCAAAAATATCGGGAATCTGGTTTTTATATTCATCAGCGTGTGTCTGAATATAGCGGTTTACCGCAGTTTTTATGCCGCTGAAGCTGAAGTCAAAGCCGGACTTATCAAGGTATGAGCGGGGAAAAACTATTTTCGACGGGTCTCCCTTTTTAGCCAGCCTGTCTATAACTATCCCGCCTGGATATCCCAGGCCGATTGCTTTTGAAACTTTGTCAAAAGCCTCGCCGGCAGCATCATCCCTTGTCTGCCCAATAAGTTCGGTCTCTGTATGAGATTTAACATAATAAATGCTTGTATGACCGCCTGAAGCCAAGAGTGATACAAAAGGGAATGCCGGCGGATTTGATTCCAGAAAAACAGAATTTATGTGCCCCTCAAGATGGTTTACGCCTATCCATGGAATACCAAGTGTATAAGCAAAAGCTTTCGCAAATGAAAAACCTACTATTAATGAGCCTATAAGCCCCGGGCCCTGGGTTACGGCCAATGCATTAATTTGTTTAAAATTAATACCAGCCTTGCTGACAGCTTCCTTTACAATCGGCACAATGTCTTCTATATGTTTTCTTGAAGCAAGCTCAGGCACAACGCCGCCATATTTATGATGCACATCCACCTGAGAAGACACAACAGAAGATAAAATTTCAGAGCCGTCAACAACTATTGACGCAGCGGTTTCATCGCAGGATGTTTCAATGCCTATTATTATCATAGTAACTGTGTTCTTTTTTCTTTTCCATCAATCTTTATTGTTGAAAGATATAAACAGATTTCTTATCATATAATTTTAAAACAAAACAAGGCATCTTTCAAAATAGGTCAAAAGTAGTGGCATCCTTCATTTTGTAGTTTACACTTTTTCAACATTGACGGATGCCAGCCATTAGCTGTTAGCCGTTAGCTATTAGGCAAAACTTTTGTATAAAAACGAACTGTTAAGCTAAAAGCTAACGGCTAACAGCTATGCGCACAAATCATATTTTTTGAGGTATCTTACCCTTAAAAGTGTAAACTACTTTTAGGCTGTTATGAAGGATGCCAAAGTATTTATCTGAAAGTCTATAGTAACTACTCATGTAGATAGACTGAAGACTGGCAGGAAACTTCAGCCTTTAACCTTTAACCTTTAACCTTCAACCTTATATATAACCATGAAACCTATTGTTGCAATTGTTGGCCGCCCAAATGTCGGCAAATCCACCTTTTTCAACCGCATTACCAGATCGAGAAATGCCATTGTCGATGATTTCCCTGGTGTCACAAGAGACCGGAATTACGGCGATGCTACCTGGAATGGCATTGTATTTACCCTGGTTGATACAGGAGGTTTTTTGAGTGATGATAAGGATGATTTTGCAAATGAAATCCGCTTTCAGGTACTCCAGGCCATAGAAGATGCTGATGTTATAATTCTTCTGCTTGATGGCAAAGCAGGCATATCACCCTATGATAAAGATATTGTCGAAATTCTTCGTACAACAGAAAAACCTGTTTTTTTTGCTGTTAATAAAATAGACGGTCTTGAACAGGAAACAAATCTTTATGATTTTTACAGCCTTGGTATAGAAAAATTGTATCCTGTTTCTGCTGAACATCGCTATGGTGTGAATGATTTTCTCGACGATCTGATACTTGCATTTCCAAAATCCGACTCAGTTCAAACAGAAGATATGATAAAGATAGCGGTCGTTGGCAGGCCGAATGTCGGCAAATCATCTCTCATAAACCGCATTCTGGGTGAAAAACGCCTGCTTGTAAGCGATATTCCGGGAACAACTCGCGATGCAATTGACTCTGTCTGCAAGATCAACGGAAAGTCATATCTTCTTATAGATACCGCCGGCATCAGACGTAAAGGAAAAGTATCAAAGAAAATTGAAAAGTTTTCGATAATCAAAGCTTTAAGGAGCCTTGACAGATGTGATGTTGCCCTTATCGTCATGGATGCAGACGAGGGAATTACAGAACAGGACATAAATATCGCAGGATATGCTTTTGAGAAAAAATGCAGTTGTATAATGCTGCTTAATAAATGGGATCTTGTTGAAAAAGACAGTAAAACCGCAAAAAGATATTATGAACAATTAAGAATAGAGTCAAAATTTTTAAGTTTTGCCCCGGCCATTACTATCTCCGCACTTACCGGCCTCAGAGTTCCAAAGATATTTAAGTATGTTGATGAAGTTTACAACCAGTATGCAGCGCGTATAACAACCGGTCAATTAAACAGGATAATGGAACTGGCAATCAAAAAAAATGAACCTTCACTCTTTCGGGGAAAACGGCTTAAATTTTATTATGCCGCCCAGGTGACTGCAAAACCGCCTACTTTCGTCTGCTTTGTAAACTATCCTGGTGCAGTTCATTTTTCATACAAGAGGTATCTTATCAACCAGATCCGTGAACGCGCCGGGTTAGACAAAACTCCCATCAGGTTGCTCTTCCGGCAGCGGACAGGCCGGATAGAATTCGGTAAGAAGAAACGATAATCCGCAGTCTATGCTTCGAAAACCATTGGCTTATCATCTTGCATCTTCCTGCATATCGTCATGAATTTGTCTTTGAGGACAAGAAAGGCTTCCACCACCTCGGGATCAAAATGCTTTCCCTTTTCGCTCACAATAATATCGACAGTCTTTTCGTGGGAGTAGGCATCTTTGTAAACCCGCTTTGTTGCGATAGCGTCATACACATCAGCCAGCGCGACTATCCGGGCGGATAGAGGTATTCCCTCTCCCTTGAGGCCTTTCGGATATCCCGTGCCATTCCATTTTTCATGATGGGAATAAGCGATCCGCATTCCAATGGACAAAAACGATTGCCCCTCAACCTTTGCGTTAACCTCCCTCAAAATATCCCCTCCTATTACTGGATGGCGTTTTACTTCTTCAAACTCTTCTTTTGTAAGTCTTCCGGATTTCAGGAGTATCGCGTCAGGGATTCCCACCTTTCCGATATCGTGAAGAATGGATGTGAAGGAAATATCCTCTATGTATTTCTTTGTGATGTACTTTTTATATTTGGGTCTTTTGGCAAGCTCCTCTGCAAGCATCCTGGTATACTCCTGTATTCTTTCAAGGTGTGCGCCTGTCTCTTTATCCCTGTATTCTGCAAGTTTTGCAAGACCAAGGATAGTTCCGAGCCTGGCTTGTGCGACGGCTCTAAGAGATTCAAACAGGTCATTCGTCAACTTTTTCCGCTCGGTAATATCCCGAATTACCATCTGGAATCCGGCAAGTTTGCTCTCCTTTCTGATAGACTTTGCATTACACTCGACCTCAAAAATCTTTCCATGCATGTTTACAATTCTAAATTCAAAATCTTTTACATCATTCCCGTTAAAAAGTCTTGTGAGCATCTCACTTTCCACCCTGGAACGATCTTTCTGATATATACACTCCTTAAAGGTAAATTCGATCTTATCTCCGTATGGAATCCCGAGAAAGGTGTAGAAAAGGGGATTTGCCATGAGTATTGTATCATCTTCGCCAACCAGTATTACAATATCGATAATATTTTCATAAAGCTCCCTATAGCGCAGTTCAGACTCTTCCAGGTTTGTATAAAGCCTGGCGTTTTCCAGGGAAATGGCTATCTGGGATGTCAGAAGTTTGAGCATCTCCGTGCGTTCAATGGTAAACGCGCCGGTTGTAAGATTATTCTCCAGGTAGAGGATACCCCTGAGTTTTGATTTGTAAATAATAGGCTCGCATAAGACCGATTTAAGACGTCTGGAAAGAATATAGGGATCATTTGTAAAGCGACCTTCAGTGGCGGCATCATTGAGAACCACGCTTTCCCGGGTCCTGGCTACATAATTAATTATGGCAGGTGAAAGATTATTGCTTTCTTCCAATGGAACCGAGTGCAATACCGTGATGTGATCCTGATTGAGCGATCCTTCTGCTTCAATCATCAATTTTCCCATGGATTCCAGGATCAGAAAGCCTTTTTCTGCACCGGCATTCTCAATCGCTATTTTCATCAATCGTTCCAGCAGCCTGTCCAAAACGATTTCGCCGGAAATAGCCAGGGATGCCTTCATCACAGAGGCAAGATCAAAACATTCTCCTGAATCAATGGTTGTTTTGGTTCCGTCAGGTTTATTAATCCCGGATAAGATTCTCAATGGCCTGCCGGCGAGCAACTGGCTGTATCGTGCATCTATATCCCTGACCTTGGCCATTGCTCCCCATATAAGGTAAGAGTAGCGGGCATCCTGCATATATGCTCTGGCAATCCTCGAGTTTTCTTTTGCAAGATAGAATCTTGCCGCCAGTTCATTTGCCAGTGCTTCTTCATTGATATATTCATGTTTTTTTGCCAGTTCAATCGCCTGATCATAATACTTCTCTGCTCTGGCATCTTTGCCGAGAATCCGCATCCGTTCTGCCTCGATCAAATAAAACCTGTGCAGATGATTCGTTGGCGCATGATGCGCCCATTTCTTTATCCTTTTCCGGTTGGCAGCCACCTTTTTTAGTATGACTCTTTGTTCGGACAGCGAAGAATCGTGAAAGACTGCGAGCCTGGCCAGGGAATCGTAGAAAAAAAAGATCGGAACAACCACCATCCCCACTACTCCGTCTAAATAGTTTTCCGCCAGCATTCCATTCTTGATGGCTTCTTTGTAATCGCAAAAGAGATAGTTCAAAAGAAGTTTATTGCTATAAAGATAATAAAGAGTGGTTCTGTCTTTTGCCTTGCTGTGAATCGGCAACATCTGGCCCTCATTATAATACTTGCCGTCTAATGAACACCGGGTTCCGGACATCCCCCTCAAATTCGCAACTGTCTGCCGAAATATCCCATGCCCATGCAGGGACTGTTCATACTTGAGCCGGACAAGTGCATCGCTGTATCCGGCCATTTCCAGCTCAACCTCATCCAGCCCCTTTCCCGCCACAAATGAGTGGTAGCAGTAAAAAAAGGCACAATAGCCTCCATATTCAAAATCTCCGGTCTCCAGCCCGATTTGATATGCTTCAGACAATGGCTTCAAGGTTTCCCTGACATGATCTTTCCAGTGTATGACAAAGCCATAAACCATATGGAATGTCATGGCCTTGAACTCTTTGGCATTGAACTGCTCCAGCACGCTTAAGGCAAGTCGGCCGAATCTATAGCCATTCCCTATGTCTCCGACTATTCCGCAGAGCATCATTCCGTAAACAGCATACGAAAAGGCTGTAACAGGCGCATTTCCATATATGATCGAAAATCTAACAGATCTCAATACAAGGAGAGAGAGGAGATCAGGGTCGGCAAAATAGGCGGCAGAGCCAGTGCGGTTCAATATCCGCATGGATGCCAATTTGATCGGATCATCCATCTTCTTTAAATCAACCAGTTTGCCGATTCGCTTTCCGGCTAATAGCAACTTTGTTCTCAGGAGATCAAGCATGATATTCAACCTGTTCGGCTTTTCAGGAAATCTCAACCCTAGCTCTTTGAGGATGGACAACCCTGTTTCCAGCGCTTCCTGCCTCTTATATTGAGCCTTGTATGCCTCGATCCTGATCTCATAAGCCTTTGCCCTGTCCAGCAACACTTTCCCCCTTTTCAATATACACAGTACAAACTCTTCCATTAAGGCATACTCGGCGCAAAGATATGCCGTTTCAGCCGCTTCTGTATATAGTTCAAGCGACATGTCATACTCGCTCTTCCAGTTGTCCTCACAAAGCAGTCCTATGCCGGTCCTCAGGTAAACGAAAGCCGACTCAAACGCTGCTGACTGCTTTGCTATTCTCCCAGCCATGAGGTTCAGGTTAGCCAATTCATTCCGTTCAGCCTGACAATCAATAAGTTCCAGCCCAAGGTTCAACTGGTTCACAATATCAAATATCCTCTTTTTGCGCTGCTCTGGCGGGATAATCCGAAGCAGGTATTGACCTGTCTGTTGATGTATCAACTTTCTTTCGGTTTCACTGATGAGAGAATAAGCTGCGTGATGGATGTGATCATGCGAAAACCTGTATTCTACTCTTATCCCCATCTCCGGTTCTCTGATATCCGGATCGATCAGTTTGTATGCGTTGCCGGAAATCATCACCAGACTCTCTGCAACCGCTTCCTGGAGTGAGGCCGCTGTTTCTTCCGGAGATTTTTTACAGATCGCAGCCAGTGTCTGCAAGTCAAACTGATTCCCGATACATGATCCCAATTTTAATGCCTGCTGAGTCTTTTTACTGAACTGCCGGATTTTTCCTGTCAGAAGCTCAACAACATTATCTGTGATGCCAAGCCTTTGAATTCCGGCCATGTCCCACTCCCATCCCCCTCTTCCTGTTCCCGGAGCAGGTGCGACAAATCTCAACAGCTTTTCTTCATAAAGCGATTTCAGGAATATCTCCGTAAAAAAGGGATTGCCGCCCGTTTTTTGCATGACCAGTTCAGCCAGCGGATTTGCCGTTTCCTTATCAGCATGCAGCAAATCAGAGAGCAATTGAGTAATATTTTCAATATCAAGGGGGAAGAGGGAGATATTATTGATGGTAATGCCTTCCTTTTTAATTGCATTCAGGGTAATCATCAAGGGATGCCCGGGCGTGACCTGGTTGTCGCGATACGCCCCGATAAGAAAAAAATATTCTGTCATTCTGTTTGTAATCATCAGTTCCATTAGTTTCAGGGACGCAGAATCCGCCCACTGCATATCATCCAGAAAGATGGTCAAAGGATGATCCGGCAGGCATAATGCCTGAATAAAGTTTTGAAAGACCAGGTTAAAACGGTTCTGCGCTGCAAAAGGCCCCAATTTTGGCACAGGAGGCTGTGGTCCGATGATCAACTCCACGTTTGGAATCACATCAATGATAATCTGTCCATTAGGACCGATGGCTGTTAGGAGCTTCTCCCGCCACTGATCAATCCGGGTGTCACTCTCGGTCAGAATTTGACGTATCAGTTCCTGGAATGTTTCAATTACGGCTTTGTACGGAATATCCCGATGGAACCGGTCGAACTTGCCTGAGACAAAATATCCGTTTCTGGCGGTTATCGGCTTATAAATTTCATTGACTATAGAGGTCTTCCCTACGCCTGCTCTGCCTGTCACCATCAGAATTTCCCGTTTCCCGTCTGCTGTTCGCTCAAACGCCTCCATCAAAATTTCAATTTCTTTTTCTCTGCCATACAACTTCTGAATAACCTGGAACCTGTCAGAGATATCATGAGTGGCAAGAGGGAACGGTTCAATTCTGCCGGAATTCTTTAACCGGCTCAGGCACTCCTCAAGATCTGCCTTGATCCCCCAGGCACTCTGGTATCTGTCTTCGGCATTCTTTGCCAGCAATTTTATTGCAATCTCAGATACAGTCCTGTAAATTCTTTGATCAAGCTTGTACGGCTCTACAGGCTCTTTTGCGATATGGGAATGGATTATTTCAAGCAAATCATCGGATTCAAAAGGAAGCTTTCGGCAGATAAGCTCATACAGGATAACGCCCAGGGAGTAAAAATCAGTGCGGTAATCCAGGACGCGGTTCATCCTTCCTGTCTGCTCAGGCGAAATATAGGCCAGTGTACCTTCAAGAATATTCGGATTCTTTACAGCAGGTTCTTCTCTGGACAGGGTACTCGAAATCCCGAAATCAATGATCTTCAACTCCCCTGTTTCATGATTAATAACGATATTGGCAGGATTGATATTCTTGTGAATTATATTTGCAGCATGTATACTTCCCAAAGCATCCACTATCTTTATGGCGATGGCAAGAGATTCTTCCAGGGAAAGCCTTGAGCCAGCCATCAGTCTATCCAGTGATTTCCCGTTGAAATCCTCGAATATTATTGCCAGCCTGTTCTCATAATCTTCTAAGGAATAACTCCTGACAACACCTTTAAGATGAAGTGAACCGGTTATCCTGAATTCATGCCTGTACCGGGCAAGCTCATCAGGCGTGGGATGAGCCTTTTTCAAGATCTTGAGAATAACCGGCAGGTTGTCGGCCCCCCTCTTTCCTCGATAAACCACTGTATTTAGACTTTCACAAATTCTATCTGCGATCTGGTAACCTGGAGGGCTTATCATCTTCATACTCCATCTGAAAAAGCATTTTGTAATAGTTCACCACGGATTTTCACGGAAATACACTGAATTATAAATAAACCCACTCTCAAGCGAGTTGTTTTGAGATAATTGATCAATTGGGTTTTGTTCTGATCTTCCGTTCAATTTTCATCGTTCTCTAACCGTGAACAGTGAACCGTGGAACCGTGAACCTGAGTAGTTACTCATTGTTTTTAATTTTCAGTGAAACTCCGTGTCGTTCCGTGGTGAACTTTTACAGTATTTTTATTTCGTACTCATCTTTTATATCGCAAATTTCATATTATTACACGCTTTTTGTTTTGCTTGACACATACCGTGTTTTTTGGCAATAATACCAGATATAATTACGAATTAACAATTATAAGGAATGAGAGGTTGTGACTAGTCACGTAGTCAGGCTGAAGGGGTCAGAAGAGTTTGATTGCCGTACTTTGGCGGAAATACCTGATTTTTGCACCAAACATGGCTTCAAAATGCGCTTTTCCCTAACAGTCTTCAGTCTTCAGCCTATCCACCTGAGTAGTTATGAGAGGTTATTATTATGAATAAATCATTAACCACTCCAATCGCTGTAATCGGGATGGCCTGCTGGTATCCGGGCGCCCGCAATCCACGGCAGCTATGGGAGAACATCCTGGCACGCCGCCGCCAGTTCAGGCAACTTCCAGACCAGCGTTTCCCTATAGCCGATTATTACCAACCGAACGGCAGCGAGTCGGACAAGACCTATATCTCACGTGCCGCTGTAATCGACGGATTCAGTTTTGACTGGGCGTCAAGGCGCATCCCTTACACTACCTTCCAAAATACAGATATTGTACACTGGCTCGCACTGGAAACGGCAATCGAAGCGGTTGCAGACGCTGGTTACTCCCACGATGAGCTGCCTGGTGAGCACACGGGAGTAATAGTGGGAAACAGCCTGACCGGCGAGATGACCCGTTCTAATACCATGCGGCTGCGATGGCCGTATATCCAGCGCGCATTCCGGGCCGCAGCCAGGTCAAGGAATCTTTCCGACAATCAGGCAGCGGAAATTGAGACAACACTGAAAGACTACTATAAATATGTTTTCCCATCTGTGAACGAAGAAACACCATCGCGGGACGTATCTGCAACTTCCTGAACCTTTGTGGAGGAGGATACACTGTTGACGGGGCGTGCTCATCTTCCCTTATTGCAGTTGCCACTGCAGCCACAGGATTAATGAATAAAGATCTGAATCTGGCTATAGCGGGAGGAGTCGATATCAGCCTTGATCCTTTTGAGCTTGTAGGGTTTGCCAGGACCGGAGCGCTGACTAAGGATGATATGACTGTGTATGACCGCCGCGCCAGCGGATTTATCCCAGGCGAGGGTTGCGGCTTCGTTGTCCTTAAACGTTTAGATGATGCCAGGAGGGATAAAAATTACATCTATGCAATACTCCATGGCTGGGGGATATCTTCGGACGGCAGAGGAACTGCTATCACAGCGCCAAACGCCACGGGGCAGGCCAGAGCATTAAAAAGAGCGTACGCCCGTGCTCCTTACGGGATTGAAGATGTAAATTTCCTGGAGGGGCATGGAACAGGGACAGCAATTGGAGATCGGATCGAATTAGAGGGCATTGCTTTAGCCATGAAAGATGTCAGGGTCTCCCAGAAAAAATCAGAACGATCCTGCGGTATTACATCATTAAAATCGATCATTGGACACACAAAGGCCGCCTCTGGAGCTGGTGGATTCATCAAGGCAGTCATGGGAGTGAACCGCCGTATTCTTTCACCCACGGCCGCGTGCAGGGATCCGCATCCTCTTTTTAACACGTTGGTGCATTCACTTTACCCTATTCTTCAGGGCGAGCAGCGCAAACCCACGGAAATATTGCGGGCAGGTGTCTCGGCTATGGGATTTGGCGGGATCAACTGCCACATAACCCTGGAATCCGGCGATCCTCCCAGTGACCTTCTCGAGCCGTCCATGGATGAGCGAACTATGATGGTTTCGAATCAGGAAACAGAGATTTTCGTATTGACCGCCGAGACCATGGATGAACTTTATGAAAAGGTCAACGACCTTGTCAAGATCTCAAAGGGAATAAGTATTGCCGAACTCACAGATCTTGCTGCCAAGCTCGGACACGAGTCATACAGGAAGGCCTGTGTTCGATCCGCTGTCATAACCGGCCAACCAGACGAATTGACAAAACTGCTTGAACAACTTGCATTGATGATCAAAGAGAGACCGCCTGCAAGTGGAAAAATGCTCAATGATCCCGGACAGATGGTATGGTTGAGCAACCGGCTTGCCGGGACAAGGGTGGGAATGCTTTTTCCAGGGCAGGGCTCTCAAAAGCTCAACATGGCTCGAGTGCTTGTAGAGCGTTTCCAGTGGGCAAGGAATAGAGTCATGGAGGCAGATCAATGGATCGAGGATGCAGGCGGCAAACCCATCAGCCGGCTTATCTATCCTCCACTTGATCGAGCTGGAGGACCGGAGGATGTTAAAGCCTGGTTTCACGACCTGTCGCAGACCGAAAATGCCCAACCTGCCATCTGTCTAACTTCGCTGCTCTGGTTTCAATTCCTTCAAAAACTTGGGGTAACCCCTGCCGCTATGGGTGGGCACAGCCTGGGAGAATTGACCGCATTTCATGCCGCAGGCGCATTTGATTTCCAGAATCTGATTCGTCTTGCGGCTGCAAGGGGGCGTGCCATGACGGTCTCGGGAGATCAAAAAGGAGGAATGGTAAGTCTGCGATGCTCTGAAGAAGAGGCGAAAGGCATCCTCGAACAGACAGCGGGTTATATAGTCCTCGCAAATATAAACAGCCCGCAGCAAATCGTTTTGTCCGGGGAACTGACCGCGCTGGAAATGGCCATAAAGATAGCTGCTAAAGAAGGAATCATGGCTAGGCGCTTGAAGGTCTCCAATGCCTTTCACTCCGAACTTGCTTCACATGCCGTCAAGGTTATGGAAAATGTCGAATTTCTCCCCAAAAAACTCGCTGTTATCCAGACCAGCCTTTTTTCGTACAACCTGTGCCAATCAATGTCAATGCCGCGGATAAAGAGGGAGGCAAGCAGCCTGTTCATATCCTTGTCCACGAACGGCGATGATTCTATTGGTATGCATACATGACCGCTGTCGCCCATAATAGCATTT
>Ga0255380_10087_pt3 | contig 14145 bp, 10 predicted proteins | sample ANMaggSeSYBR01G8_FD_182107 | JGI IMG/M metagenome (GOLD analysis project Ga0255380, IMG submission 182107) | Sediment cell enrichment communities from methane seep in Santa Monica Basin, California, United Staets - ANME aggregate JGI... | ecosystem: Environmental > Aquatic > Marine > Cold seeps >... | reverse complement strand
AACGCGGCGTTACATTTTTTATGATATACATTCTTGTTATTGGATTTGGTCTGTTTTCATTAGCCAGGCTGCGAATCGATCTCTTCCCGGATTTGACTTTTCCGATAATAGCGGTTCTCACCCAATATACCGGCGTCAACCCGTTTGATATTGAGAATACGGTTACTCGTCCTCTTGAAGAAACGGTTTCTTCGGTGGAAAATGTCAAAAAAGTTAGTTCCATTACCAGCCAGGGTTTGTCATTAATTATCCTCGAGTTTGATTGGGGTACGGATATGGATCAGGCGGAAATTGATGCGCGAAAGAATATCGATATGATCCGCGATTATTTACCTGACGATGCCATGCAGCCGTTAGTTTTTGCCTTCGACCCTTCAATGCAGCCGGTTTCGTTCATGTCTGTTAATTCAAGTCAATATGGGCTGGCTGAATTGCGCCGTATTTCAGAAATGGATATTGAACCGAGATTAGAACGAATTCCCGGCGTTGCCAATGCGTTTACTGTGGGTGGATTATCAAGGGAGATAAATGTACTCGTCGATCCTAACCGCCTACAAGCCCATCGTTTTTCTATTGACTACGTGGTTAATGCTCTAAGAATGAACAACATGCAAATCCCCAGCGGTTCGGTCGATGATAAAAAAATGGAATTTACGGTGCAAACAGTCGGTGAATATACCAACCTTGATCAAATAAGAAAGACCACAATTGCTAATATTAACGGAACGCCGGTTCGTATCCGCGATGTTGCACAGGTCGTCGATGGATTTAAAGAACAACGGCAACGGGAATATATTGATGATATCCCCAGTGTTCTTTTGATGGTGAGTAAACAATCAGACGCTAATACGGTCCAGGTTTGCAGTAAAATAAATAAGCGACTCGAAAGCATTCGAGACGAGGTTCCCAAAGGCGTAGAAATTATTACTTTTTGGGATCAGTCCGTATTTATCAACCGCTCGATGTCAAATCTTGGCTTTACAGCGCTACAGGCGATTGGTCTGGCATTTTTAGTATTGTTATTTTTCTTGCTTAATTTTAGAAGCTCGTTGATTGTCGCCATTTCGATTCCTACGTCATTATTGGTAACTTTTTCGGTGATGGATCAAGCCGGGATAACATTAAATATGATCTCGATGGCAGGGCTGGCATTAGCAGTGGGATTGTTAGTGGACAACTCCATCGTGGTACTGGAAAATATTTTCAGACGGCAGCAATTGGGCGATTCAATAATCGAAGCGGCTGATAAAGGCGGATCAGAAGTTTCCATGGCGATTATTGCTTCCACTTTAACCACGCTGGCTGTATTTGTGCCGGTGCTATTTGTGCCGGGAATCGCTGGCGAGTTGTTTAATGATATGGTAGTAACAATATGTTTTTCCTTAGTGGCTTCTCTATTAGTCGCGCTAACCCTGGTGCCGCTTTTAGCATCACGATTTTTGGTTTTGAAAAATCGTGATGAGAATAAGACCGGGTTTATATCACAAAAAATTACTAAAATTAAAGCGGCGATTTCCAGATTTTTAACTGGATTAGTAAATTTATACAGCAATGCGCTGCACTGGTCAATTAACCATCGAAAAACAATTATATTCGCTACTTTTGTTACCTTTGTTTTATCAATAGTTATTTTGGCAACAAGAGGCGGTGATTTTTTCCCGCATTCAGATCAAGGCTATATTATATATGAAGTAAAACGGGCGCCCGGCACCAGTCTTGATGAAATGGATAAATCAATGAAAAAAATCTCTCAACTTATAAAAAAAGAAGTTCCTGAAGCTGAAAATATCAGGTATGAATTTGGTCAGGGCGAAGGATTTGCTGCGCTGTTTGGCGGCGGCAAATCTCATGAAGGAGAAATCGGGATTAAGCTGGTGAAATTAAGTGAACGAAAAAGACGTCAAATGGAAATAGATAAAGATTTAAAAGAAAAATTCAAAGACATACCTGGTGTTGAAATAAAATATCAAGAACAGGGCATGAGCCAGATGTTTGGCGAGGGCGACATTGTTGTTGAAGTTTTTGGTCACGATTTAGTTAAATCAAAACAAATTGCCGGGCAGATAGAAGAATTAGTTAAAAAAGTGCAAGGGACTTCCCAGGTTAAAATTAGTCTGGAAGAAGCCATGCCCGAATTAAAAATTGAACTGGACAGGAATCGCCTTTCTGATTTAGGATTATCAGCCGCTTTGGTTTCTCAAACTATTAGTTCAAATATATTGGGAACTGTTGCTTCCCAATATCGTGAAGGCGGAGATGAATTTGACATTCGGGTTCAACTGGCAAAGAAATATCGAAAGAATAAAAGAGACCTGGAAAATTTACTCGTTGTCGCCCCGAACGGCGCCAGGGTTCCATTAAGAGCAATCGCCAATGTGGTTACCAGCAAAGCGCCAACTGAAATCACCCGGGAAGATCAGGAACGCGTGGTAAAAGTATCAATGATGGTTTCAGGCAGAGATTTGAGCGGCGTAACTAAAGACGTTGAAAAAGAAATAGAAAAAGTAGTTTTGCCGCGTGATTACAGATTGGAAATCAGCGGCATGGCAGAGGAGCAGCAGGAGTCATTTATGTATCTGGGCATCGCAATGATGGTCGCCATTTTACTGACTTACATGGTTATGGCTTCCCAGTTTGAATCGTTGTTAGACCCGTTTGTGATTTTATTTACCATACCATTATCGCTGATCGGAGTTGCATTATCCCTATTAGTCACTGGCACCACACTGACAGTAATGGCGCTGATTGGGATTATTATGTTGATTGGAATTGTAGTAAACAACGGAATTGTTTTAGTTGATTATATGAATCAATTACGCAAAAACGGCAAAGAATTAATCGAGTCGGTACAAGAAGGCGGGAAGACACGAATGCGCCCCGTGTTAATGACCGCGCTAACCACAATCCTGGCAATGTTTCCGCTATCATTAGGTTTGGGCGAAAGCGGCGAGAATTGGGCGCCGCTGGCTCGTTCAGTTATCGGCGGGTTGTTTGTCGCTACATTTTTAACACTGTTTGTGGTGCCGGTTATTTATGTTATTGTTGAAAGAAGGTCTGAAAAATTTAGAGTTAAAAGAGAAGTAAAAAGACAGAGAAAACTGGCAGTGGAGAATATTTGAAGATTAATCAGTACGAAAAAGAGTCTCACACGCCAGCTGGCTATTAGCGTCAACTTAAGATTTAATCCGCCAAGCGGATGGGTGATAATAGCCTCGACATTTATGTCGGGGAAATGATAAAACAAAACGGTTTTTGTCTGCCAGCAGGCAGATAATTGAAACAAAAAATTGCAGTTTCTGATAATTTTAAATAATTTCAGCCGTTCGCCATGCGGACTAATGATATTTTTTTTCAATTCCCCGACTTGAAAGTCGGGGCTATTTTCGAATGTCCACTTCGGGACTTAAGCTCTCTAACCAGTTATAATATGTATAGTTAGAAAACAAGTATTAACAATTAGGTTGACGCCAATTGCGTGACTTTTTTTGCTCATTGTACAAAAAATGAATTTTTTAGACACTAACTGACAACCTCAAACTGCGCCGTAAAATGCCTCAGCAACGGCGCCTCATACGTAAACCTGAATCCCTTTAATGAATTTCTATTCTGATAAACTTCTTCAATCACTTCCAGAACATAATCAAAATGACTCTGGGTGTAAACTCGCCTGGGAAAAGCCAGTCGTACCAATTCCATGTCAGGAGCAATGTATTCTCCTGTTTTATGGTCATTTTTACCGAACATAATACCCCCGATTTCGCATGAACGAATTCCTCCAGCTAAATAAAGCTCACAGGCAATTGCTTGACCAGGGAACTGGTCCACAGAAATATGCGGAGCAAACGATTTGGCGTCGAGATAAATTGCATGTCCGCCCGGAGGTTTTATAAATGGCACACCCATGCGATCCAATCTTTCGCCCATATATTCCACAGTTCGAATTCGATAGTGAAGATAATCTTCGTCAAGTACTTCATCTAAACCCTGTGCAATTGCCTCTAAATCGCGACCTGCTAAACCGCCGTAAGTGGGAAAGCCTTCGGTAACAACGAGTACATTTCTGGATTGAGTTGCCAGTTCGTCATCATTCATTGCCAGGAATCCACCGATGTTAACCAGTGCGTCCTTTTTTGCGCTCATTGTGCAGCCGTCAGCGTAAGAAAAAATCTCCTGTGCGATTTGTTTGCATGATTTATTTTCAAAGCCCGGCTCACGCATTTTGATAAAATATGAATTTTCAGCAAAACGGCAGGCGTCCAAAAACAGTGGGATATTGTATTTTGTCGAAATTTCTTTTGCACCTTTTATATTCTCCATTGAAACTGGCTGTCCTCCACCGGAATTATTAGTAATAGTAAGCATACAAACAGGAATATTTTCAGCGCCTTTTTCTTTGATGAAATTCTCTAATTTTTCAAGATCGATATTTCCCTTAAATGGATGAAGTGACTGCGGATTTTTTCCTTCTTCAATGACCAGATCAACTCCTTCGGCGCCCTGGTATTCTATGTTGGCGCGGGTTGTATCAAAATGAGTATTAGAAGGAATGAATTTGCCCGGCTCGGCTAAAATCCCAAATAATATTTTTTCAGCAGCCCGTCCCTGGTGAGTAGGAATGATATGTTTAAAATTGGTTAGTTCAGAAACCTTGTCAAAAAATCGGTAAAAACTTTTGGCGCCGGCATAAGACTCATCCCCGCGCATGATCCCCGCCCATTGCAAATCGCTCATCGCGGCAGTTCCACTGTCAGTCAATAAATCAATGATGATATCAACAGCGTCGATCATAAATAAATTATAACCAGCTTTTCTGATGATTTTTTCTCGCTGTTCACGAGTGGTCATTTTAATGGACTCGACCATTTTAATTTTAAACGGTTCAATAATAGTTTTCATAGATTTGCCTTTCTGTTTATGATGTCTATTTATCGACATTATTCAAATTTATAGCTACAAATAATAACAATTGAAAGATACACAATTAAAATTAAAAATTCAAATAAAAAAAATAATGGCTCAGAATTAATATCTGAGCCATTATTAAACAGAAGGAGGAGATTTAAAAGCAATTATGAACCGAGATTATTTTGGATTCATTTTAAAGTAAGAATTATAATTATTTCCAATGACCTGACACATAAACCCAGCCCCGTGGTTTTTTTGCCCAATGACCTTTTACCCATACTTTACCTTTGCGGGGTTTTGCCCAATTTCCTTTAACCCAAACATATTTTCCTGGTGCGGGTTTCCATTGCCAATGCCCGGAAATCCATACTGCATTGTGAAATGGTTTAGCAGTTTTCACTTTAATAATTTTACGAGCCGGCGGTTTTTTGTGAACATAAACCACGACCGGCGTACATGTTGCAAATGATAAATACAAAAAGCCTGAAATGACGATAGTAAGAATTAATTTTTTCATGACGACCTCCATTAAGTTGAGTTAAGTTATTTAAAAATTTAATTTTTGTTTTTCTGACTTTAATTTGTTCAAACTCCATACCAAAAGTCAATTAATGAAATTAACTAATAAAATCAATATGTTAGGCAGGCTTCATAATTAATATGTTGTATAAAATGAACTAACAGGGACAAATTATTGAACCTTCAGGTACAGAGCAGTTAAAAAAACTGCTTGCATTTTATAAGAAAGCTTTTTAGATTCCACTAAAACAAAACTAACTTGAAAAATTTATCGCCACTAAGACACAAAGTTTTAAAAAACAATTAGTAAAGTTATTTGTTAAAATGTGTTTCAAAACTGAATTTAAAATTGCTTATGCATTGATCTTATTATTTCTTCGTGACTTGATGACTTTGTGGCAATATTTTAGGAATAATTCAGACTAATAAGAAATATGGAAAAACCAATCAGATTAATAAATTTTATCATCCTGTCCCGTCCTTTGAACGTAGCAATTGGAATGCTCTCTATTTTTATCGGAGCATTTATTACCGGCACAATATCCCCTGTTATAAAAGTTATTTTTGCTTGTTTATCAGGAGGAATAATCGCTGGCGGCGCTAATGTTATTAATGATTATTATGACGTCGCTATTGACAAAATAAATAAACCACACCGCCCAATTGCTGCTGGAATTATTACTCCCAACGAGGCATTTGTTTACTCAATTATTCTATTTGTTGTGGGAATTTTATTTGGCTGGCTGGTTAATTGGCAGGCGTTTGCGGTGAGTGTGTTTTCGTTAGTAATTTTATTTTTATACAGCGCCCGGCTGAAGCGAACAGTTTTATGGGGCAACCTGACAGTTAGTCTGGCTACGGCTCTGGCTTTTATCTATGGCGGCATCGCTGTCAATCGCTTAAGTTTTGCCATTATCCCGGCAGTGTTTTCATTTTTCTATCACCTGGGTCGTGAAATTATCAAAGATGTTGAAGATGTTGAAGGCGATAAGGCAGATAAAATTTTGACGTTGCCTATAAAATATGGGGAGAATCTGGCGCTTAAGGTTGCCACGGCTGTGTATATTTTATTAATAATTATTACAATAATTCCTTATGCGTTGAATATTTTTGGATTATATTATTTGATTATAGTGGCGTTTATTGTTGATGGCGTGGTTATTTATGCTTTATTTTCAATGTGGAAAAATTCATCATCCAAGAATCTTTCGCGGTTAAGTATAATTTTGAAATTAAATATGTTCGCCGGGTTGATTGCTATTTATTGTGGGAAATTTTAAGGAGTAAAAAATGCGCGCAGTTGTTCAACGTGTTTCCAGTGGGTCGGTGTCAATCGATGGGAAAATGGTCGGGAAAATCGGAACTGGGCTGGTCATTCTGTTAGGTGTTAAAAATGGCGATACTGAAGCAGATGCTAAATTCCTCGCTGACAAATGCGTCAATCTTCGTATTTTTACTGATGAAGCCGGGAAATTTAATTTATCTGCATTGGATGTTGGCGGAGAGTTGCTGGCAATTTCCCAGTTTACTTTGTATGGGAACACTCGCAAAGGGAGACGTCCCAGTTTTGTCGAAGCAGCGCCACCGGAAATTTCAGAACCGTTGTATGAGAAATTTGTTGAGTTTTTAAAACAAAGCGGGTTAAAAGTCGCCAGCGGAGAATTCGGCGCAATGATGCTGGTAGAAATAAACAACCACGGTCCGGTAACAATAATTGTTGAAAGCAAGGAGTCGGCATGAATAAGAACAGATGTTTATTTTGTGATATTGTGTCTAACAAGATGAATGCGGACATTGTTTATCGCTCAGACAGTGTCATTGCATTTAAAGACATTCATCCGAAAGCCCCTGTTCATATCCTTATTATTCCCAAAGAACACATTCCTACATTAAATGATCTCAAGCCAAACCACCAAAATTTAATTGGAGAAATATTTTTAGCGGCTCAGCAAATAGCTAAAGAATTCGGATTGGCAGAAAACGGCTATCGTACAGTTTTTAATTGTAACCGAGATGCAGGACAGGAGGTTTATCACATACATCTTCATTTATTAGGAGGTCGTCAATTTCATTGGCCCCCCGGATAATTTTCAGTTAAAAAATAGTAAAAAACTCTTGATTTTGTGTACATTTTTTTTTATATTTTAAGATTAATAATCACAAACAAAAAAGGATGAGAGGAGGTTTGAGATTTAATGCCCAGTGTTAAAATTCGTGATGGAGAAGCATTTGAAAAGGCATTCAGGAGGTTTACCAAAGCATGTGAAAAATCAGGTTTAATGTCTGAAATTAAAAAACGTCAACATTTTGAAAAACCCAGTGAACGACGTAAAAGAAAATTAAATGCTGCAAAGAGAAAAGTTCGAAAAATGCGAATGTACGGAAACAGATAAATTAAATATGTTTGAATAGCAAAAAATATGGTTGCTATTTTTACTATAGTATTACCAGTGAAATCCTTGTTTTTTGTGCAAAAGTTTTTAAATAACTCAATGGAGTGGCTGGGTAGTGAACTTTAAGTACTTCAAATTTTAGTTCACTTTAGGCACTGCGCTTTAGCGCGCTAAGAATCAACAATTTTTTATCAGTGTAATATGTCTGGAGAATTTTAAATGTCAATTTTGTCTCAACTGACTGATGACATGAAAACGGCAATGAAGGCTCATGATAAGGTTATACGCTTAGTATCAAGATAAGTATAATTATATGAATAAAGTTTTAGAGCAATAGAGAAATCGGTTAATTCAGCAGAGATATAGTCAAAATACAATAGATATTTATTGTAATTACTTTAGAAATTTCTGATATTGATTCCGAAAGAATGGTTGTAAATATTAAAGGTGCTAAAGGTAAAAAAGACAGGATTTCTCTTCTATCAGAAAATACTCTTCATTTATTGCGAGATTATTAATAGTTCCAAGACTACTGAAATATATACGCATGTCTCAAAAAAGACTATTGATAGAATCAGGAATCCTATTGATGATTTTTTTGAACAAGATTAGTATAATTGTAAAAGAAATATATAAACAATAGTGCTTATACCGCCAATTTGGGCGGATAAGAACAATGGAATATACACACACGTTATGCAGCAATTAAAAACTAAACTATGGACCCATTAGTATCATCAATAATAGCAGGAGTTTCTGTCAACCTTGTAACAGCATTAATAATATGGTTCTTGATTGATAAAAGATCGAAAAGGAATGATGAACTAAAGAATAAGTTGAATAATAAAAGATTGGTAAAATCAGCGTTAATAAGTCAATTTGCTAGTGTAATTAATACAAACATAGAAATGCAATATTTGGCATTTAAAGTGGCAAACATACGATTTAGAAAAACCGACAACATAGATTTTGTATTGCACACTATAATGAACGATCTAAGACATATCGCTAACTCACAACACGGGCTGTATAGATTGCTTATTGATCTTGGAGCCGATAAAGATATTATTCAACCTTTTGCTACGCTTAGTAACGAAATAGCTGTTATTGCAATCTTACTTCATAGAAATAATGGATGTTCAGAAAGTGATTTTGTGACATATTCAAATTGGTACAATAAAGTAGAACAAAGTCCTGTAATTGAATGGGAAAACCATACGCATTGGAAAAGAATTGAAATATTACTGACAGATTTAAAGATTTTTTGTATTAATTATAATCAACTCACTGAAGAAAAAAAATTAGAAATCTACATTAATTTAGGTGAGGCAATGGGGCATCTAACTCGGTTATATACAGATGGGATTTTATTATCGTTCAACAAAGAAGTGCTAAAATTAGAATAATCGCTGCATAACAAAAAATATAGGGCATTTGGCAAATAGTGCTAAAAATGAGGACGACAGCAATAATTAAACAATAAGGTAACTTGGAAATCAAGTGTTCCAAAATGCCAAACGCCCCATATTCAAACCGTTAAGTTAAATTTATTGGTAAAATCGCGTATAACACGGGCATCAAGTCGGACGCGAAACGCGTCCGGTTTTTAGGATAAGTGAAGTATTTTCAAGCGTTCCGCGCCGCTTATACCCAATCCGTTATACATGGAAAGCCTGATTTTGGAAAATTAGATATTAAAATTAATTGTAAATTATTCAGGAACAATTAGCAGAACTGAAACATTTACTGTACCTTATGGAAATTAAGTTATGAAAACAAATACTTGAGAAAATCCTAATTAAATTCATTTAATCTATAATTCTACTACGGAGATTGCACATGAAACAAAGGTTTTGCGCATTCGGTTTGGTTTTTTTAATTATACTCAGCATCGGTATTTTTAGCAGTTGCAATAAGGACAATGACGATAATAGTACTCCGGCTGGTCCGGACTTATCCTGTTGGCCGGCTGATTTGCCAAAATTTGAGTATGGCGATTTATTTTCAATCCTCTGTGAAGATGGCGTGTTTCAAGCAGCGGTATTCAGCAATATAACAAATCCGGAGACCGCGTACACTAATTACAAAACAGCTTTAGAAAATGCTGGATGGACTTTTGATGAGGATACATCAAACGAATTTGTCTGGGGTGCAATTTATGACAAGGGTACCAAAGGTATGGTTATGACTATACAAAAGGATGGTTCAACGGCTCAAATATTTTATCTTATTGATTAATCGTTTTACAATAGCCGGCTTTGCGAGATTAATCACTACAGGGTCGGCTTTATAAATTAGCAATGGGGATTAAATAACTTGTACATCTTTGAAGGAAATTTAACAAACCATGTCACTCCTGCGAATGCAGGAGTCTCCTTGCTAACAGGGCGGAGATGCCTGCACCACAGGCACTTCCTTCAGTCGCATTCGCAGGCATGACATATTTAGTGATTATCCAACTTGTTTAATTCTGATTCCTTAAGACTATTAATTCAAGATAGTAGATGCATTTAACATTTTTAATATTTTTGCTATTAGAAATAATCAATAAATATCTAAATGCCTGATGAAGAAGTTGACCCGCATTATTCATTATATTTTTAAAGGAAGCGGGATAGCCTGAATGGTGCATGAATTTAAATTCGACATATCAAACTGAGTTTGATTTCGTATGTCCACTCAACAATCTAAAATACAACAAGTTAACCACGTTTTTATTAGATTTCATGCCATGTCCAGTTTTCTTTATATTTTTATTATGTAGACAGACTGGGAATAATTCAGGTTAAAAAAGTAGTAATTGAAATTATTGAATCCAATGGCGCAGCTGGCTTGAAGGATTTGGGCAAAGTAATGTCTGAGGCAATGCAAAAGTTGAAAGGCAAAGCCGATGGTAAAAAAATTCAGACGATTGTACGTTCAAAATTGGTTTGATCAAAAAAACAAATCTCTTTTATAAAAGTGGATAAAGGCTCTCTGTACTTTATTCGCTTTTTTTATGTCCTTAACCTGAATTATTCATGAAATTTACTTAAAACGTGATTAACTCACTGTAATAATTGTTGTTAGGCGGATATGCAATATCAAACTCAGCTTGATAACCAGAATTTAAATTCATGCACCATTCAGGTTATCCCGCTTCCTTCAAAAATATAATGAATAATGCGGGTTAAAAAATTTTTTGGGAAATAAAATATGCCTGATAATTTAAGTGAAGTTATCATTGATTTAATAATTGTGTTAATTCTTGTTTTTTCAATTTATAGAGGTTTTAAAAATGGCTTCATAAAAGAGTTTATGCGATTTTTTGGCACTTATGTGAGTCTCATTGTCGCTGTTCGGTATATGTCTAATCTGGCAGCGATTTTATCTGGAGCAATTGAAGACCTGTCGCAACCTGTTGTAGCGATTGTATCGTTCCTCCTCATTTTTGTACCGCTAATGCTTTTTTTTAGATATTTGACCATTAAATTGAAAGTCATTTCTAAATTTTCTATCACCCTGGGAAGCCTGGATCGTTTAGCCGGTATTACGTTGGGGCTTCTAAAAGGTGCAATTGTTGTATGCTTATGTACTTTTGTAATATCATTAACCGGATTATCTAAAATACTTAGAAAAGAAATTAATAGCTCTATGTTGTATAAGCCCATGCTGGAACAGGTTCTTCCTTTAATATATAAATCTGCGCAGGTGTTTTTATGGAAGAATAAGCCATTTAAGTTAGAACTAAAAGAAACGCTTGATAAAGGCTTGGTCAACATGATTGATAAAAGATCCCGTGATATATTGAATACTTAAGATAATAGTAAGCTGGTGTTCCGTTTTGAATAAAAATATATTTGCTACATTAGAATTTGATAAAATAATCGATCACCTTACACAACTCCCGGTTTCATCCTTAGGTAAAAATCTAATCCACAAAATTTCGTCGCTGACCGATCTTTCCTTAGTTAAACAACATTTAAGCGAGACTACCGAGTTAAGAGAAATTTTAGATTTTGATGATCCTTTTCCTCTATCCGGAATGCAGGATATTGGCGCGGTATTGAAAAAAATCCAGGTTCAGGGAAGTTTCCTTGTGCCAGAAGAATTGGTCCCTGTTGTGCATACATTGGAAGTTGCCAGAAAGATCAAATCATATTTCTACGAACGTTCTGAAAAATACCCGTTGTTGTTGAAGATTGCCAGACAGGTACAATCATTTAAATCTATTGAAGATGAAATTAATCGATGCGTGGATAGATCGAATTTTAATATCTTTGACCGTGCCAGTTCCAATCTTAACAAAATTCGCAGGTCGATAGAAACTCAGGAAGCTCAGATCAGAAAAAAATTAGCGAGTATGTTGAACGCATTTTCCAGTAAAGGTTATCTCCAGGAGAATTTGATAGTCGTTCGCAACAGTCGCCTGGTTCTTATGGTTAAGGACGAACATCGGGGTAAAGTCAAGGGATTAGTCCACGATCAGTCAGCAACCGGTGCCACGCTGTTTGTCGAACCAATTGAAACCCTGGAATTAAATAATAAGATTCGCGCTTTAAAAACAGAAGAACGAAAAGAGATCGAGCTGATTTTATTAAAACTTACCGACCTCCTCAGAGAGCAACTAATTGAAATTGATCAGACAGTTGATTGCCTGGCAAGATTTGATTTTATTTATGCCAAAGCTAAATTCTCCCAGGAGATTAATGGCTGTCAGCCGGCATTAAATAATAACAATAAACTGGAGATCATTAAAGGAAAACATCCCCTGCTTGTACTTCGCAATGATTCAAACAGGTCTGTGGTTCCACTTGATTTAATAATGGGTGAAAATTTCAAGACATTGATAATCAGCGGACCTAATGCCGGTGGAAAAACAGTCGCACTAAAAACCATTGGACTGCTTTGTTTGATGACAGCTTGCGGATTACACATTCCTGCCGATCCCAGTTCAAATATTGCTGTTTTTAAAAATATTTTTGCAACAATTGGAGACCAGCAGTCTATAGAAAATGACCTGTCAACTTTTTCATCGCACGTTGCCACGTTGCGTGAAATTGTGGATAAGGCAGAAAAACATGATCTTGTAATAATTGATGAAATCGGCGCCGGCACTGATCCCGATGAAGGCGCAGCATTGGCGATTGCTTTGTTGGAGGAATTGACCTCAATCGGATGCAATACAGTAGTCTCCACTCATCAAGGCGCGCTCAAGGTTTTTGCTCACGAAACTGTCGGCGTCGAGAACGGTTCAATGGAATTTAATCGTGAAACACTGCAGCCCAGTTACAATTTCCGACTGGGGATTCCCGGCTCCAGTTATGCTTATGAGATTGCCAACAGATTGGGAGTTTCTGAGCGCATTACAAATCGCGCTAAAGAATTGCTCGGAAGTAAAAAGAATCAATTAGAAACTCTGCTCAGCGATCTGGAAAAACGAATGCAAAAATACAGCTCCTTAGCCAATGAGCTTTCTATTAAACAGAGTAACCTGGATTCGCTGATTAAATTATATGAGAATAAAACGACTCAATTTAGAGAAAACGAGCGCAGCATAAAAAATGACTCCATTGAAAAAGCCGAGCAAATTTTAAAAGATGCGAACATAACTATCGAGCGTACTATCAGGCAGATTAAAGAAGAACAGGCAAGCCGTGAATCGATCAAAAAAGCGCATGAACGAATCCGCCAGCAGCAAAAAAATATTAGCAAAGAACGGGAACAATTAGACAGGAAGAAAAAAGAAGGCACTGCAAAAACACAGCAGTTGGATAAAGTTGTAATTGGACAGGAAGTTTTTTGGCAGCGATACCAGAGCAATGGAATCGTTATGTCTGAGCCGGATGCGTCAGGGCGTGTATTAATTCAAACAGGAAAATATAAAGTAAAAGTCCCGATGAATGAATTGTTTGCGATCAAAACAGTTGATAGAAAAAAACAACCATCTTCTCGTGTTAGCGTTAATGTAAATTTGAAACAGCTTAAAACAAATGAAATTGACATCCGCGGTTTTCGAGTCGAGGAGGGAATTGAGGCAGTGGACAAATTTTTAGACGAAGCTATTATGTCAGGTTTCGAACAGGTTTACATTATTCACGGAAAGGGCACGGGAAGTTTAAGAAAAGGTGTCTATAAATTTCTGGATAATCATCCGAGAGTAAAAAGCAAAAGTTACCCAGATTGGAATCTCGGCGACACTGGGATGACGGTTGTGATATTGAGTTAACTTTTAAACACGGCAAGCTGTAATTAAAAAAGAAATCGAACCACGAATCCACCCAAAAAAACGGCGGACTTTTACTTTATATTTTCCTGTTTGAATTAATACACGCCCTGACGCATCCGG
>Ga0255380_10100_pt1 | contig 14294 bp, 9 predicted proteins | sample ANMaggSeSYBR01G8_FD_182107 | JGI IMG/M metagenome (GOLD analysis project Ga0255380, IMG submission 182107) | Sediment cell enrichment communities from methane seep in Santa Monica Basin, California, United Staets - ANME aggregate JGI... | ecosystem: Environmental > Aquatic > Marine > Cold seeps >... | reverse complement strand
CACGACGGACTGCGCGAGCGCCGTCGAGGCTGCTTGACGCTTCCGTATTTGCGGACTTTACATAATCATGACGCTTTTCTTAACCCTTGTGGTCGAAAGGAGAGCGTCCATGTTAGAAGATTTGTTTCAGCGTCCACGCGTTCTACGGCGAATTCGCCAGAACCCCATTGGCTCCGTTCTGGAGGAGTTTGTAGGGTACCTGATCGCACACGGGTACCGGCGCGGTACGATGTATCAGTATGTCTTCGCCGCCGAGCACTTCGGGAAGTGGCTGGGCCAACGAAGTATCAACCGCGAAGCCGTCGTGCGATTTCTCGGGCGGCATTTGCCCTCGTGTCGCTGCAAAACGCCACCGCCACGGAAATGTGGCAGCACTATCGCCGCACTGAATCGATTATTGGAAATGCTTGGCCGGGATGCGGCCATGCCACCCCGCGATTCGTTCTCCGAGTCGCTGATTAGACGGTACGCTGATCACTTGACTCAGGTACAGGGGCTTGCTCCAGTCACGGTGCATTATCGGCTGCGCTACGCCCGCGTAATGCTTTCGAGTTTCCGTGTTCACAGCCCCGCGCAGTTGAGGCGGTGGACGGCCGATCAGATCAGGCGGTTCGTAGCCCGCCAGGGCCGGCGTTGTTGTCCAGCCAGTGGGCAGGTGATCGCCTCGTCTATCCGGTCATTCCTTCGGTTCCTCCTGCTACACCGACTGATTGACCGAGATCTGGCACCGGCTGTCCCCGCTTTTGCAAACTGGCGACTGACATCGTTGCCGGACACCGTGAGCGGTGAGGAACTCGAACGCGTAGTCCGAGCCATCGACACGACATCATCAATCGGCCTGCGCGACCAGGCGATTGTGCTTTGCATGGTCGACTTGGGCCTGCGAGCGTCCGATGTGGCCGGTCTGGAACTCGACGGCCTCGATCTGGCCGCCCGGGTGATGCGGCTGAGGCGGCAGAAGCAACGGGAAACCACGGTTGTGCCGATGAATCGACGACTGGCCGCCGCAATCAACACCTATTTGCGGCGAGGGCGTCCGCAATGCCAGTCTTTGGCCTTGTTCGTGGTACATCGTGCCCCGCGAGGGAAGGCTTTGACGTCCCGCGGCATCCAAGGGGTTGTGCGACGCCGGGCCGCGGCAGCGGGTTTGGGGCATTGCATCCGCGGTACGCATGTGATTCGCCACAGCGTGGCGAGTCGTTGGATCCAGGCTGGGGCTACGCTCAAGGAGATCGCTGATCTGCTGGGACACCGATCCATCGACACCACGAGTATTTATGCCAAGGTCGACCTGACGACACTGGCGAAGGTTGCCCTGCCGTGGCCGACGTCCCGAGAGGTCACGCCATGAGAACATATCCAACTATGGTGACTCGGGTTAAAGACTACCTCGAATACCGTCGTGCACTGGGCTTTGCTCTGGACATCAGCGGGGAACTGCTAATGCAGTTCGCTCGTTTTGCCGACCACTCAGGACACCGTGGCCCGCTGACAACTGATCTAGCTCTACGCTGGGCCAGTCTGCCGGAGACGGCATCGCCACGATACCAAGCCGGACGGCTGTCGATCGTTCGCACCTTCGCTCGGTATTTGGCTGCCCAAGATGGCCGCAGCGAGGTGCCGGATCGTCGACTTCTGGGCAAGAACTATTATCGTTTGCAACCCCATATCTACAGTGACCGTCAATTAAGGGAACTGATCCTTGCGGCTGCCAAACTGCGGCCCACGTACCGTCTACGTCCCCTGACGTACAGTACGCTTTTCGGCCTGCTTGCCAGCACCGGCTTACGGGTTTCCGAAGCCTTGAACTTGTGCAGGGAACACGTCGACCTGTCCCGTGGGATCATGCGGATCGAGCAGACCAAGTTCCGCAAGTCTCGGCTCGTGCCCCTTCATTCCACTGCCGCGCAAGCAATGCGGCGGTACGCCCGCGAGCGTGACCGTGATCCACGGGCACAACATTCCGACGCCTTTTTCATCGGTGGCCACGGACAGGTGTTGCCCTACCGCACCGTGCAATACACATTCCGTCGTCTGCGCTCCCAATTGGGCTGGCGCAGCAATGGCATGCTGCCTAAGCCACGCATTCACGATCTGCGTCACAGCTTTGCCTGTAGGCGACTGCTTCACTGGTATCAGCAAGGAGTCGATGTCGATCATGCAATTGCGGCTCTTTCGACCTACCTGGGGCACGGCAAAGTCACGGACACCTACTGGTATCTTACGGGAACGCCCCAGTTACTCTCGATGGCCGGTCAGCGTTTCGAGCGATTTGCAGGGCATTCGCCAGGAGGTGACCATGAAAAAGGCTAACCTCCCTTCAAACCACATTCTCTTAGGCCCGGCACTACAGCGATACTTTTGCCAATATCTCATCGGCCAGCGCAATCTCAGCCCGCAGACGATCATAAGCTACCGCGACGCCTTCAAGTTGCTCATCCGCTTCCTGGAGCAGCGGCGCGGCAAGAAGGCCGAGAGCCTGTGCGTGACTGATCTGGACGCCCCGTGCATCCTGGCTTTCCTGGATGATCTGGAACGACGCCGCGGCAATAGCATTCGCAGTCGTAACGTCCGACTGGCCACGATCCGCTCATTCATTCGGCATGCCGCATCTGCCGAACCGCTGCTGCTACCCGTGGCGCAATGCCTTCTGGCGATTCCAGTAAAGCGGTTCGAGCATGCGATCGTGGGGTACCTGACCCGGGAACAGATGCAAAGCCTGCTCGATGCGCCAGATGCCGAGACCAAAGTGGGGCTGCGTGACCGGGTACTCTTGATGCTGATGTACAACACCGGCGCGCGGGTCTCGGAGATCACCGCCCTGCGCATAAGCGATCTCTGCCTGGAATCCGGCGGTTCGGTTCGCATCCATGGCAAGGGACGCAAGCAGCGTTCCGTGCCGCTCTGGCAGCAGACGCTCCGGTTGCTGCGGCAATGGCTCAAACAGATGGACGCGTCCCCGGAAAAACCGCTCTTGCCCAACGCCCGCGGCAATTCGATGACTCGCGCCGGCGTGGCTCAACGGCTCCGGCGGGCCGTCACAATTGCCGTCACACGGGACCCGTCTTTGCGTAAGTTGCGTATCTCACCGCACATGATCCGCCACACCACCGCGATGCATCTGCTGCAGTCGGGGGTGGATCTATCGGTAATCGCGATGTGGTTGGGACACGAGAGAATCCAAACCACCCATCAATACCTGCAAGCCGACCTGGAATCGAAGAAAGAGGCGTTGGCATCCCTAAAATCGCCCCGGTTGCCTCGGTCGCGACGTGCAGTCGCAAAACCGTTAATGCAGTTCCTGGAGGGTCTGTGATTATGCGAACTCCAGATGCCCGAGCTTCCCCTGAAATACGTAGCAACGGGATGCTACTCCACATAATCCTGAACTTCACATAATTGCGATGCAGGATGGCCCTTTTGAGGGCACGCTCGCAGATATTATTGTCCAGCGGCGCGCCGGGTACGCGCAGAAAGAGCGTCAACTTCTCCCAGTGTTTTAGCAGATACTTGATCGCCCCACCCAGCGACGAGTTGGGCTCGACCAGCCGCCGGTCGAACTGCCCGGCGAGCCAGACATTGAGTTCACGCATCGTCGGCTCGCTGTTGGCCGTAGCCTTGCTCAGGCGGTCGGTGGGCGAGTTTTTCCGCTTGCGGGCCACCGCTTCGTTGCGGTAGAGGACGGCCAGGGCTTCCAGCACATGGCGGCACTCTTCTGGAAAATGGTCCGCCACCTCGACGAACTGGCGTCGGCCGTGGGCCAGGCAATGGGCAACGATCGTCTTCAGCTCTTCCGGCACGTCATCTCCGCCGGCCGCCTTCCGCTCGACGCGTTTCTTCAGCGAGTAGTAATCCAGCCGAAGCGACTTGGCCGTGCGATGGATCCCGTGCGTCTCGGCCATCTTCACCGCCGCCGTCCACAACGGCTCCGGGATGCGCGACCGCGCCTTACGTCTCCCCCTCCACCGCTCCAACCGCCGCCGCACCCGCTCCAGCCCCGCCGGAAGGTTCGCCGTCCTCTCGCTACCCATCAGCCGTCTTCCACAGGATTCCGCGCCCACGGCCAACCATACCACACCCCTCAAAAAGATTCATACACGCTTGCCGGAAGGACACGGAGCAAGGCTGTTCCAAAAAGAAATGCGCCAATCAGGCGGTGGCCAGTTCGGCCTGTGCGGGCAGCAGAGAAGGAGCAGCGGAGCCGTCGAGCCGGGCGCGGCAGCTCTCGCTGAGCGTTCCAAAATACGTTCCTTTCTCGACGTATCCCGTTTCTCGAGCATTACTTTCTGCAAGTCCCGCATCTTCGGTCCGAGATCGCCGTCTCGAAAAACAAAATGCCAAACTGCCGCGGGAGAGGCTAGTTTTGAACCAAGCCACTCCCGTCCCCCTTGATTCGCTAGGTTTCCCGGTTAGACTCAGGTCTGTTGGAAATTGAATTTCCTATCATTTCGCACGCTTTCATCAAGTGACTTGCCACGCACGAGGTCGGCCATGAGGTTCTTAGCTCGCAATCTGATTGTGTTGACGGTTTTGTCTCTCTGCACAGCGCCGATTCTAGTGGGTCTTGCGGCAGTGGACACGCTCGCGGAAGAATCTTGGTCTGTTCGTTCATCGTCACAATGGAAACAGGAGACAGCCTCGGCCGACGCAGTAGCAATCGAGGATGGGCGGCTGCTTCTTGATGGTGCCCGCCAGGGTCAATGGACCAGTAGTTGGCACGAGTGGCAGAGTACGATCCAGTCGGCGAAAATCGCCGTTGAAGCAGAGATCGATCTGTTTGATAACAAGACAATAGAGGTTGTTGTCGATGGTTCAAAGAAACCGTACACGGCCGCGGACGGGGTCCCTCACGATTGGTACGGCAGATGCATGATCGCAATAATCGACGAGAATCGATGGATCATGGCCATTCGCTCCGGCATTAACCACATTGACATTGGGAAGCGCGATACCATACACATCATGACCTCCAGCGACGAAGGAAGAACCTGGAGCAAACTTAATCGGTGGTTCGACGGCACGCCCATAACGGGGATGCCTTACGAAGACGGGCATACACACAGCGAGCCGGGGCTCTTCAGAATGCCCAATGGGGATATTATCCTGCAGTTCTGGAGGACTTGGTCCCACACCGGAACGAAGCAACTGCGATCTACCGATAACGGAAAGACATGGACCACGGATATTGACCGGATCCGTGTCGTGGGCGTGGCCGGAGCAGATGACGACATGGCGATCGGTACCGAGGATTATTTCGTGGATCCGGAGAACCCGGCCAACGTGTACATGGCGTTCCAGTATTTCCGGTACAACTCCAAGGCAGGCACCCTGCTGGCTCGTTCAGCGGATAACGGCAAGAGTTATTCTTTTCTCAGTTGGATAGGGCCTTTGGCAAACCAAAAACATCCTAAAGGGGGTGCTACGTTTGAACCCGCGATTGAGTACGTTGGGAATCGGACCATCGTGGCCGTGTTGCGAGACCTGGCTGCTGGTGGCGCCGGACGTACATGGCAATCAATCAGCACGGATATGGGCGCTTCGTTCAGTCCGCCGGTTGACATCTCCAGTCAGGTTAGCGGTGGGGTTGAAAAGGGAGCCTGGCAGCGCGCGAGGCTCTACAAGGAAAGCAATCCCTATTTCCAATACAACAACCAACTCAATTACGCGCGCGGTGAAGGACGACTATGGGGCTTTGGATTGCACAGCATCGGAGGTGGTTATACTCGCAAGCCGGTCGTCTACTGGTCTGATGACAACGGCGGGTCATGGCATGGGCCGGAGTTGCTCCACGGTCCGATGCGCCCCGGAACGGATACCGGATATGGGGATTTGAAGCGCAGAGTCGACAATACGTTCGTGGCCGCCACCTACTATTGCCCTCCGCGAGATTCCAGCGAAGCGGATGTGGAACAATACACGTTTGGCGGCGAAAGGGCCACGCTGATCATCGAAACCGATCGGGATGGTGATGGAGCACCCGAGGCGGACTCGCGCCGGTATGAGTTACACGGCGGAAAGAACGTTGTTCCCGTATCCTCGCCTCCTGCTCGACGTTGGAGATTTAGGTTGCTCCTCAACTCTAACAACAAAGTCCGCGGACCCAAGATTGGCAGCGTGGACATAACGGCAAGAAAGACATCCTCGCCGCGATAAGATAGGACGCTGCCGCCTCGGGCGGCAGAAGATTCCGTGCCTCACCGACGCCTGTCGGCGCGTGGGCGGTGCGGGCGTGCCGTCGGAGACAGTCCCAGTTTGCGGCCTGATCGACTGGCACGTTCCAGTAAAACACTCCTAAGAAGTTCTCAAGAGCGGCCCACTTTAATTCACCAGTTTCTCTGGGTGCAATCAACCCTGTCGGTGAAATCAAGTTTCCTACCGGTGATCGAGCCCTACCTGAAGTTCTACGGATTCTGACCACAACCTCCCCTCGGAAGTATGAGAAACGGGGCTGGGGGAATGGTTTGAACGGGACAAGCTCCGGTCCCCTGCCCTTACCGGGGAGCGAATCGCGGCGTGGCATCCTGGCCATTCCTTGCGTGACCCCGGCTTTGGCATTATCTTCGTGTAGACATCCCGGATGACGATTCCCCACTATCCCCATCCGTGAGACACACCGTTTGGACCGGATCGCCAGTGCTTGCATCGCCGGTCCCCATTAAGGAGGCAACCCAGATGAACCCTCGAAAGACGTTCACGATCGTGGTCGTGTTGGCCGGTGTGGCGGTCTTGGCCGCGCCGCCGGAATTGCACGCCGAGGACCTGCTGACCATCGCCCGCGATGGAAAGACTCAATACACCATCGTGTACGCGGACCAAGCCACTGAGCCGGAAAAGAAGGCAGTCCAGGAGCTGAGCGACTTCCTTGGCCGCGTAACCGGCGCTTCACTGCCGGCCAAGGCGGAATCCACACTTCCCGCGAATGCGAGGGGGATCTACGTGGGTTGGACGAAGTTCGCGGCGCGGAATGGTATCGAGACGGCAAAACTCGGGGAGGAAGAATGGGTCATCCGGAGCGCTGGTGAGAATCTCATCATCACTGGCGGGCGACCTCGGGGAACGCTCTACGCCGTTTATGAGTTTCTGGAGCAGCAGGTCGGCTGTCATTGGCTAGCCCGCGATACGGAAATCGTCCCGTCCAGGCCCACGTTGCAGTTCCCCAAACCCAGCATTCAGGCGAAACCGTACATCTGGATACGCGACATCTACACGACCTACCACACCATGATGCCGACGGGCGACATGGCCAGGCGTCACGGTGAATTCCTGACGCGGAACAAGCACAGCGTCGGCAATCACCAGGTGTACGGTTCCCCCGGAGGATGCCACACCTTCTTCCAGTACCTTAACGCGCGCGACTGGTTCGAAACGCACCCGGAGTACTTCTCCCTGGTCGGCGGCAAGCGGCTACCGGCCACGGGCGGCAACGGTCCGGGACAACTGTGCCTGACGCACCCGGAGGTGCGCCGGATCGTGGTCGAACGGTTACGAGGTTTCATCAAACGGGATCGGGAGAAGGCGGCCAAAGCCGGAACACGGCCACCGCGGATTTACGACATCAGTCAGAACGATGCGGGGGCCGCCGAATGCCAGTGCGAGAACTGCCAGGCCATTGCGCGGCGCGAAGGGTCGGAAAGCGGGCCCATGATCGATTTCATCAACGCCATCGCCGACAGCATCAAGGATGAGTACCCTGACATTTTGCTCCAGACCTTCGCGTATAACCGGACCGAGCCGCCGCCCAAGACCCTGAAGCCGCGCGACAACGTGATTGTCAGGTGGTGCGACGTGTACAGCGTGGTGGACTTGGTGCGGCCCCTGAACCATCCCTATAACGCGAAGAATTATGGGGAGATTCTGGCGTGGGGCAAGCTCGCCCCGCATCTGGCCATCTGGGACTACTGGATCAGCTACGGGTACTACCAGTTCCCCACGCCCTATTGCATGATCCAGTGCATCGGGCCGGACATGAAGCTGTTCGTCGATATGCACGCGGAAACCATGTTCTGCGAATCCGAGGAGGACCATGAGCACGGCGAAAACTTCACGGCCCTCAAATACTGGCTGGGATACAAGATGATGGTCAACCCCTACCAGCCGGTCGAGCCGCTGATTCGGACCTTCATGGCGGGTTACTTCGGTGCCGCCGCGCCGCGCATGGATGAATATCTGAAATACCTGCAGGGGCGAATCGACAAGGAAGCCGAATTCTGCTTGGTGCGCAAAGCTCCACATAAACTTAAGTACCTGGATTTGGATTTCTTCCGCACCGCGGGCGGAATCTTTGATGCCGCCGAGGCCCTGGTCAAGCCGGGAAGTCTCGAGGCCCTGCACGTTCAGCGGGAACGGCTCATTGTGGACGGCGCCCTGCTCTACCTCTGGCCGTGGCTCGATCGCCGCCTGGCGGCGGACCAGACCATGCCGTTCGACCATGAGGCCGTGATCCGCCGCTATGAGACGAACTGGCGTGCACAGTTCAAGGCGTTCTTTTCCGAAAAGGCGAAAGCCGTGCGCGAAGCCAAGATTGCCGGATTGGCCGCGCTGTTCCGGAACCCGAAACTGCCCGAGCAGTTCCAGAAACTGCCGCCCCGCGACGTGGCGGATTTCAACTGGCTCACGTTCTCACCCTACTCCCCTGGACGTCAAGAGTTCGTTGCCGACCCAGAAGCCGCTGGAGGCATGGCCGCGGCCCTCGTCGCCCAAAGCGACGACGCTCACAAGAAGCCGCTGACGTTCGGGGTGACGGGCGGGGCGACGCTCACTCTCAAACCGGAAGAAGTCCCACGGGATGGGAAGTATCATGTCTTCAAGATAGGCCGGATCAAGGTGAAGAAGGGAACGGCGGTCTGGGCCCATGCGAGCAAGCGTATGGGCGTGAACGTTGACCGGCTGGTCGTGGCGGAGGCCAAAGACGCAACAGCCAATGACTGGGAAGCGTATATTTCCCTGAAGGTCAAAGGCCCGGACTACGTCAAGGGCTCGGCGGACAGCAACGGATTATGGATGGACCGGGTCCTCCTGGTGAAGCGGCCGAAGGACTAGAAGGCGGATGCCGCCCTGCTGCTGGCTCGGCTGGCCACGCTGCACGCCGCTGGCTAACGGCTCTGAAAACTTCTCAATGAATGTCCTGGCCGCGCCTACCGCACATTCAGCTTGACATCGTCCAAGTAGATCACAGTCTCTTTGTCCGCCAAGCTGATAAACCCAAGCCACCGCAAACTGCGCCATTTTGGATTGCCCACTGGAAGTTCCCCGAATCGTTTCTGCTCCTCGCCCGGCACACCCACGGTCATCGTGTAGGCTCCCGTGCACTGCTTGCCAAGCGGGGCTTCGATGGTCACGCGAACCCATCGGCCGGTAGGCACTTTCATCAACAGCTTGCCGTTCGCCGCGAGTTCGCCATCAGGCCTGATGCGGATCGATGGGCCGACACGATACGGCTGAGACGCGTCGCGCCACTCGTGGATGAACTCGGCTCCGTCTTCGAGCCGGACGGTAAAGCTCAGATGAGCGATGCCCTTGCGAAACCTGGGCTGGTAATTAAGGTGAGGCTGCCACGCGTACTTGAGCCCGGGAGCATCAGCCAGTTTGAGACAGTGTTGGCCGGTTGCCGCCGTCACATCCGTCACCCGAATGGAAGCCCCCGACTCCTCGCCCGAGGTGACCGCCAAGGCAGCCCGTTCACCGACAGCCGTTTTCTCGAAACCATCGTCGATTTGTTGGAAGCCGCGGGACTCGATTGGTGACAGATCCAGCGGCTTCCGGACGATTTGCTTTGGCAGTTTCTCCCATTCCGGATCACCGTAAAGGCCGACATCGTCGAACTTGAACGGCTTGAAGCCCAGTTTCAGCGCCGGGGAGTCGGGCTTGAGCCGGAAATCACAGGCATCGGGGGCGACGAACCTCGGATCGGCAATGATCGAACCCGTATCACGGCCCAGCGACTGCCGCTCATCGAAGCCCAGGTCGCCAAAGTCAGGGTCCTCCGTCGACGTGTCCCAATAAAGGTTGCCCTGCATGCGGTACTTGCCGTTTCGCCAGCGGCCGAGCAGGAGGTAACCCGAGGTGGAGTAGACAATGTTCCGCTCGAAGACGAACGAAAGGTGGTCTTCCTCCCGGTATCGGGCGATTTCGCCGGTACGGGAGAAGGCGAAGATGTTGTTGCGGACGGTGTTCTCACGCCCGTAGTGCTGTGAAAAGCAACCTCGCTCCGTGTTGTAGACCAGGTTGTTCTCTATCAGCAACTCGGTGCTGCCCTCATCGGGATAGATTCCAGCGCCACCGCCGATGCCGGGCGAGTACACGTCGTGGATGACGTTGTGGCGAAGCCGCGTTCCGGGCGAGATACCCAGCGTATAGATGCCGCCCATGTCGCCCAAGACAGCCCGACCAATGTCGTGAATGTGGTTATACTCGATGACGTTGTGGTGGGCCGAACTGGAAGCATAGCCCCAAGACCAGCCGACCGAGACGCCCGTGTAGTCCAGGTCGCAGATCTCGTTGTGCGTGATGGTGTTGTGGCTGCTTCGCCCGACCCAAACACCCACGCCGGCATGGAACATGTGCCCGGTGTCGTGGATGAAGCAGTTGTCGACCAGGTTCCTTTCTGTTGCCTGGGCTTCAGTCTTTGGGCTGTAGGTTTCGCCAATCTTGATCCCACCGCCCGCCAGATCGTGTAGATGGCACTTGACGACACGGTTGTCGGTGCAGCCACTGGCCAGCCAAAGCCCGTACTCTCCCACATGCGCGATCTCGCACTGCTCGAATGCGCAGTGCCGTGCGCCTCGGGCGAGAATGGCGGCTTCCAAGAAATGTGCGGCCTGGCCGTCGGCGGGACCTTTGCTGGCAATTCGCCAGTCGGCATGCTGGAACGACAGCCCCTTGAAGTTCACTCGCTCGACGAACTTGCCATCGTCCGGCTTGCCCTCCAGTTGAAGCAGATGCCGGAGCTTGGGTGCGATTACCTGCAATTGGGCCGGATCGTCACCGGCCATGGGCCAGTAGCTCAGGATGCCCGTCTTCCTGTCCAGATACCATTCCCCAGGGCAATCAAGGGCTTCGGGAAAGTTTTCCAGGTAATACCGCTCGTTTTTCGTCCAGTAACCCGTGGGCCAGTTGGCTGGCGCCGTGAAACGGACGATGTGGTTCTCCGTGTCAAGCGCTTTGATCCAATGGACGGAGGCCGTCCAAGAGTGGAACTGAAGCACGTTGACATCTTCCAGGTTCTTCCACCGCCGGATGTCGCCCGGCTTGAAGCGGAAGCCCTTCTTCGTGCCGGGGTCACTTCTCGCCTTCGGACGGTCGCCCAGTGGCTCGATGGGACCTTCGTTGAGGAAGTAGCCATCGTTGGGCATGCGGGCGCGGATGCAGCGGTGGCCGTTTACGAAAAGCTGCTGGAAGTACCAGTCGCCGGCCCTGACTTCGGGGAGTTCGGTCGTCCAAATGTTCCCCTGCTCCGGCTTCTTCCATCCCGAAATTGGCCTCCCGCCGCTGACGATCACGGTCTCGCCAGGCTGGGCGGCGTAAGTGATGGGGCATTGTTCGGTGCCGGAATCCTCCGACGTGAGCCGGAAAGGCGTGGATAAGTAGTAGGTCCCGCGCCTCACCCTGACGTTCACCGGCTCCTGGAGCCCTGACTTCTTCAACTCCCGGATCGCGTCCCTGGCCCGTTCAAGGGTCGCGAACGGGCCGTCTTTGCCCTCGGCGGTGGGCGAGGCCGACTTGCCCGACCAACCGTCGTTTCCGTTGCCGGCGACGTAGAAGTCGACGGCCTTGATGGGAGCGGTGACCAGAGGCACGTAGATTGCCGCCAGGGCCAAGATTATCTTGTGATTCCTCATTGCCTTTGCTCTCGGTTGTGTTGAGATTTCCTCGTCACGGCCCAAGTATAGTGGCTCGGACTGACATGCGAAACTCACTACCCCAGCACAATTGGCCGTGAACGGTTATTGCGAACGGGTTGACCGCCGATGGCTCCGACCGTAATCTGGCCACAAGGGAAGGACCATGCCGACCGCGCCGATGTGCCTTGGGTGACGTACCATATTGTCTTACAACGGAGAGGGACCATGAACGACCAGTGCGATCGTAGAAGCTTTATGAAGATTGGGGCAGCCGCGGGAACGGCGTTGGCCATGGGGCGAGAATGCGTAGCCGCGGATGCCTCCGACGTGAAGGCGCGGCCGATAGACAGTGTGCGCATCGGGCTGGTAGGCATCGGCAGCCGCGGAACCTGGTTGCTGAAACTCTTGCTGGACATGGAAGGGGTCGAGGTCAGGGCAGTCTGCGATATCATCCCGGAACGCGTCGCCAAGGCGCAGGTCATGACGACCGCGGCCAAACAGCCGAAGCCGGCCGGATACTCGCGCGGCGAGACGGACTTCAAACGCCTCTGCGAGACCGAGGATCTGGACCTGGTAATCAATGCAACCCGGCCCTGGAAATGGCACGTGCCGATCTCCGTGGCGGCTATGACGGCTGGTAAACACGCGGCCACCGAGGTCCCGGCGGCCGAGACCGTCGAGGGGTGCTGGCAGTTGGTCCAGACGGCGGAAAAGACGCGGAAGTATTGTGTCATGCTGGAGAACTGCTGCTATTTCCGCGAGGTCATGCTGGTCCACAATATGCTGCGAAAGGGCCTGTTCGGAGAGCTTCGCCATTGCGAGGCGGGCTACCAGCACTATGGCCGCCGGGCGCGCCGGGCCACGACGCACGGTTCGAGAGGAAAAGAACTCTGGTCCGCGAATAGCTATCCCACGCATCCCATCGGTCCGGTTGCCCAATGGATGGATATCAACCGAGGCAACCGTTTCGACTATCTCGTATCGATGAGCGCCGACGGTACCCGGGGCAACCGGAGCGCCGATATCAACACCAGTCTGATTCGCACAGTCGCCGGGCAAACGATCACTCTCTACTTTGACACCAAGCTGCCACGCCCCTATGACCTGATATATCGCGTGCAGGGTACCAAGGGCATCTGCATGGCCACCACCGACAAGATTTACATCGAGGGCCGCAGCCCCAAACCCGATAAGTGGGAGTCAATGGAGGCTTACTACGAGGAGTGTGAGCATCCGCTCTGGAAGGCCTTGGGGGAGGAAGCCTCGAAGCGCGGCGGACACGGTGGTGGTGATTGGCTGGAGATACACCGTTTGATCCGCGCCCTGCAAACCGGCTCGCCTCCAGACATGGACGTCTATGACGCCGCTGCCTGGAGTTGCATCACCGAGTTGAGTGAGAAGTCGGTTGCCGACAGGAGCAGACCGATGGACTTCCCTGATTTCACAAACGGTCGCTGGAAGACGACCAAGCCGATCGGCATCATCGGGTCCTAACAACCGCGTCGTCTTGGCGTAGTTCCATCAAACGACCCTTTGATCGGAATTCGCATTGGATGGGAAGAGCGTCTAGAATTAGCGAATTGAGTACCCCATCAAATAACGTTTTCGTAAACCGCCTTCAATGAACTCGCGGCTGACTGGTAGGCGGCTACTTGAGTTCGACCGGTTTGCGAGTGCTTTCAAGTGACCGGAAGCGCGGTATACTCGTAGCCTCGGCGTAGCGTGGTTTGCACACGGCGATGAGGCGAAGAGTGCCAGCGTGAAAGCGCGGGAGACCAAGCCGCCGCGTTCACCGCCGAGGTCCGGTCGCATGGTGTTGTCCTCGTGCGTCTCGCGCTGGCTCCCTAGCCCGATGAGGTACGTCCTCCCGCCGACTCGGCCGGGCAATCCGCACTCAGCGGTCAAGCAACCGGATGACCAGCGGCCAATCGCGTACGAGCACGCCTTTGAGCAATGCCGCGTCGCCGCTTTGCGTGACGGCGATTCTCTGGCTGACGCCGTTCATGGGGTCGTAGCCTACTGCCTTGCGGCAGGGGACCTTCAAACGCACATCGACCGGGATACCCTCGCAACGATCTTTGGCCCGGCCGCCTAGCCAGATCGCCAGGGCGCGACCGTCGGGCGACTTCAAGGTAACCGCTTCGAGATTCGGCGGCGCGCGATCGATCGAGTACTCCAACTCGCCCGGCTCCAGTTCGTCGAGCATCGTGGCAAGGTTCCGCGTGACGTAGTAAGCCGCTTGTGGCTGGAGCGGTGAGATGGGATCGGCGTCGAACGATCGTCGCAAAAGGCTCAGGTCTAGAACGCCGAACTGCGGAAAGTACATCTCGCAGAAGAACGCCTCTAATCCCAGCGCGGTGTGAAGGGTGAAAACCCGCGATACGTATTTGGCCTTCTGGATTTCGGTGGCCCTGAACCCGCCGCACCAGGCCCTGGCGGCGTCCGCATCGGAAA
>Ga0255380_10099_pt1 | contig 14298 bp, 12 predicted proteins | sample ANMaggSeSYBR01G8_FD_182107 | JGI IMG/M metagenome (GOLD analysis project Ga0255380, IMG submission 182107) | Sediment cell enrichment communities from methane seep in Santa Monica Basin, California, United Staets - ANME aggregate JGI... | ecosystem: Environmental > Aquatic > Marine > Cold seeps >... | reverse complement strand
AGTTTAGTTTTCCAACACCTCTCACATTCTTTGGAGCAATAGGTAGTGCCGTATTAAACAGTACAGAAGGATTGAATTTAACAGATTTCTTCAATAAAGATTACGAACATCCCAAACTTGGCAAATATGATGCTGATCTGAAAAATACAGGAATGAAACTCAAAGGTCCTTTTCTACATAGGAATGATGAAGTATTTTTCCCTCCACCGGCAAATCTGTGGATTTCAGATATAAAGCAGTATCAAGAGTCTTTTCCAGCAAAACCATATAATAAAAATTGGTTGTGGGATCTTAAAGCAAATTGCCTCAACCCATTAGAAATTCCAAAGAACACTCCAACAAAAATTAAATTGTTAAACCAGTATATTTCGATTGATGTATTGTTGCAATATTTATCCGATTCTCTTGAAAAAGTGGAATCGAGATACGAAGATGAATTTTTTATAAGAGAAAATAGATATGGACATGCTCTTTCAAGAGATACACTGACAGTAGAAACTGGTTATTTCTATAGTGCAACTCATCTGAGATTCCTGGATGAAGTTGAAGGAACAAATTATAACAAAACAGGATTCATACTAATCGCGGAAGGTATCGATGAGACTGATCTTCCTGATAAAACAATATTCCTGGGTGGAGAAAGAAGAAAAGCAATGATTAAAGTCCAGAGTATTGATAAAATTGTTCTAGATCAGCCTGAAGTTTTGAAGAAAATCCAATCTACAAAACGGTTTTTCATTTATTTATTGACTCCTACAATCTTTAAAAATGGCTGGTTCAGAGACTGGCCACTGAAATTTCAAGGAGCATGTCTTGTTGGTGCAGCAGTAAATAAACCTCAGTATATAAGCGGATGGATGGTAAATAGTAGTAATTTTGGAGGTATGCCAAGACCAATTATGAAAGCAGTTCCTGCTGGTAGTGTCTATTTCTTTGAAGCAGAGGCATGGAATGACAGTCAGTTTAGGGAAATGTATCGTAAATATCATTTTGGTGAGAGTTTATCTGAAGAATACTCATCTTCAGGATTTGGTGTTGGTTTAATAGGAAGCTGGTAATGAATTACAAAAGGCGGTAAATATGACAGAATATGATATAATGTTCATAAATGCCATAACTCCCCTTCACAACGGTTCTGGTGAGGGGACAGGCATTGTGGATAATTCAATTAAGCGTGAAAGGACCACATTGTTCCCTGAAATTCAGTCCATGTCTATTAAGGGAGTATTGAGAGATGAATATGAGGAGAAAAATGCTAATCCGTTGTTTGGGCCTTCTACCAATAAAGGATCAGACCATGCTGGAGCAATCTCATTTGGTGATGGGCACATACTTGCTTTTCCTGTGCGGTCCTTTAAAGGATGTTTCGTTTGGGTAACTTCTCCACTGGTCCTTTGGCGTTTTTATCAGAGGGTTAACATAGCAGATATTAAGTCATTTCCAAATCTTCAGCTTCTAATAAATAAGATACATGGCGGTTTAAGCGAAGCGATGATCTGTGAATCAGGAAGGGAAGAGATTCTTGTGAAGAATGAGTTGGATGAGGAAAAGCTACTTCTCGAGGAGAATCCCATTGGTTGTAAGAATGTATCAGAATTACAGGAGATGGCTAACGAAATTGGCGAGATCATATTTAACAAAAATGAAGACAGTTTTATGAAAGAAGAATTTAAAAAGAAGCTTGTTGTGCTTGATGAAGATACTTTCAGATACTTCATCACCAATGCCACTGAAATTGATTCTAATATAAAAATTGGAGATAGTGGTACAACCGAAGATGGATCATTGAGGTACACAGAATACCTTCCATCAGAGACGATTATATACAGTCCTCTCGCTTTTGAAACATCAAGAAAAAATCTAAATATGAATGCAAAAGAAGTGAAAGAAAAGTTTGTAGCCATTTTTCCACTAATAATCCAGATCGGTGGATATGAGACCACGGGAAAAGGAATCGTTAAACTTGTATTAGCAAAGGAAGGAAACTCTTATGATGATGGACAAAAACCTTGATCACAACAGAGCGTTACATGCTTATACCTGCATTGAAGAAATTGAAAATTGTGGGAAGGACGATTTTGAAAAAAAATACCACAGCGCCGTACGTTCATGTGGTATTTTAATTCAAAGGTCTGGATTGATGCAGACACTTTCTTTTTATCTCAGTAAAAAGGATAAAAAAAATAATACGGTTACCCCATATGAAAAACTTGCAGACCATATACTACAATGGATTTACAGGGATGGTAAGATCAATAATCGTTTACAAATTTATCAAAACATTTTAAATCTTGAGGATGAAGATATATTGTATAAAACCCAAGAAGCAAAATCTTTTGTAATTTGGCTTAAAAGATATGCGGATACTATGCTAAAAGGTGAAGATATATGATAATACTTCCAAATTCAAAGTGGATAATGGAAAATGCACAAGCTATCAATAATTGTATAAAGCGATCTACCAAGGAAAAAGTAAACCCCTCATTGATTTTTGACAAATACCTTATCTGGGAAGAATACGGAAGAAATCTTACATTGGATAAAAAAATCACCAAAAAAAACAGGGTCGATTGGGACAAAAATTATTGCAAACAAAATCATTTTAAAAATATCTGCGACATAAAAAATCCTCTTAGTGTTGATCAATATGAGCAAATGAAAAAAAGAAAAAACTCACTTCCAGGAACAAAGTCGTTTTATTCCCATACCAAAACTCGAGTCGTTGTTAATCATGGAAATGAATCAGTTTTGGAAAATTCACTAGCACTTCACCCATATTATGGATTTCCTGTTGTCCCTGGTTCTGCATTAAAAGGGGTGACCAGGCATTTCTGTGATGAATTTTTGGATATTGATCCGAAAACAATCAACAAAATCTTTGGAAATTCCTCAAATGAAGGAAGTATCATTTTTCTGGATGCATGGCCAGAGAATATAATAAATAAATTTTTTGAAGTTGATCTATTCACACAACATTATGTTGAATTTTATAGAAAGAATGATTTACCAAGTGATAATCAACCTACCAATCCTGTGAATTTTCTTGTCGTCAGGAGAGGGATAAAATTTGAGTTTTCCATTGCACCTTCATCAAAGTGTCAGAAAGATGATGTTAAACAGCTCATGATAATCACGCAAGAACATATTATTGAAGCAATGAGAAAGTTTGGTGTTGGGGCAAAGACTGATTCCACTTACGGTTATTTCAATTAAGGAAGCGGTTTTATGAGTAGGACAATAATCACAACCTGTGGTACAAGTCTTTTCCAGTCCAGCAGCTGGAAATATGGAGGTCTTAATGAAAAGCAACCTTCACAAATGGATGAAACGGATAGAAGAAAATATGAAATAAAATGCAGGGATTTTTTAAAACAAGCAATGGAAGATGACGATGATATTTCTACGGGTTTTGATCGATTTTCATGGGATGAAATTAATTATCTTAGAGACTTGCCCGCAGAGCTTGCATCTGTAAGAGCAATTCAAATTCATTTTAGTAAATTGAAGCCCCTTGGCAAAGGTGATAAAATAGTCCTTCTTCATTCTTCTAATGAAGAAGGGAAATATTGCTACGAGATGCTTCGCAATGTTTTGAATAATGAAGGTTTAAATTTACTTCCCGGAGTCGAAATAGACACTGATAACAAATGGGAAATAGAAGGGTTGGACCCAATTAATGGAAAAAGATTCGAAGGTGCTTTGCACAATATTTGGGAAATGTTTATTGAATTATTAAATAATGAAGATGATATAGAATACATTTTTAACCTCACAGGAGGCTATAAAAGTGTTACCACATTGCTGGGAGGAATAGCCTACCACCTTTCAAAAACACAAATTTTTTATCTTCATGAAGATACGAATTATGAAGATATATCTACAATGTTTTTCGATAAAAAAGGTGACGATATGAAAAAATGGCTTAAAACAAGTACCTATAATATTAAAAAAAATGCGAATAAAGCCGATTTAGACGACCCGGAACCTATAAATAAATAATAATGATAGATATTTGTGATAAAATTAAAGGAGCAAGGCACTCTGAAAATATTATAAATGAGAAGGCCAGTTTTAATCCCAATAAAATTCCTAATCACATTCCTAAGAATAAAGACGAGGCATGTATAGCTAGGAAAATGGCTTTTGACATTGATAATATCGACCGTGCGAGACAATTAGAATGGCAAAGTTATTGGTTACGATGTTGCATTAGTGAAAAATGCAATAACATTTTCTCCCTTTTACGTTCAAAGGATGTGGATCGAGAAGATGATATCTTAAAAATATGTGATAATAAAAGTAAGCTTTGGGAAGAATTAGATGACGATGGGAGGAAAAGACGCCTCGATTTGGCTATAGATTTTTTTCTTAGAAGATATAATTTTTCTGGATCTTGGAAATTATATAAGCGATACCCACCAAATATAAATATATATATAAATGTAATCCTAAATGCAAATTTAATTAAATTCGCTTTACCAAGAATGTTTTCCACAATTCTTATTGGTTTCTTACCAATTATTACCTCCAGCGAAATAAGGGATTTTGCAGAAATTATCCCATCAAAACCTATATTATATTGCATCCTTATTTTCATCATTATTATTATTTTGGGACCATTTTCTTATTTTTTACATGAATGTAATAAAACAACTCGAGGAACTCTCGTAAATAAAAGCTGTAATTCAAGAGGTCTTACTATTTTAATAATTAGTCTTGCATATTCTTTTAGTTTTTCGTACATTTTTACTATAATCGGCCTACTGGGAAGTCAAGAAATAAATCCTTTTAAAATCACATTTTATGCAATAGTTGCATTACTTATTGGCATTCTCATTCAATTACTATGGGAAGATAAAACAGCATCTGAACCTATTTGATACTTCACAATAGAATGAAAAAGAAACTTTAATCTACTTCTTTGTTCTTTTATTGACGTATGAAAAAAGTAGTGTCTGCAACATTGATAACAGATAGACCAGTCACTGAACCAACTTCAATGCTTCGTGGCTATATTGGCACAAAATTTTCCGAGCACGAGCTTTTGCATAATCATCAGGAAAAGGGCTACACATACAGATATCCTCTTGTTCAGTTCAAAATATTGGAAGGTACACCGGTTATACTGGGAATAGAAGCAGGAGCAGATATACTTATGAAAATTCTGCCTGAAATTGAAAATCTTAAGTTGGTCGATAATCATTATAAAGTAATTGACACAAATATTAACATTAAGCAATATAAAATTCAACCAACTAATATTCAAAAAAGTTATAAGTTCGTCACTCCATGGCTTGGCCTGAATCAGGAAAATTATAAAAAATATATTCAAATTTATGATTGGAAAGAACGCAAGGCACTTTTAAATGGGATACTTATTGGCAACATTCTCTCCATGTGCACTGGGCTGGATATAAGAATAAAAGAAAGACTTGACTTGCACACCCATTTTGACACCAAAAGTGCTTTCCATAAAGGAGTTATTTACCATTCATTCCTTGGAAATTTCAGGGTAAATTTTGACCTTCCAGATTTATTTGGTCTTGGAAAAGGTGCTAGCCATGGATTTGGAGTTGTGCTTTCTGTTAAAAATAAAATAAGTGTATAACTTTAATAACTACAGCTGGAATTTATATGATTGAAAGTGCAGGTCCAATTATCATAGCATTATGGGTAGTTGCAATTATCCTGGGAATTACAACCAATTTTTTAAAAATTCGTGATCACCTAATAAATTGGTACAAAAAAAAAGCCAAACGAATTGTACCATCGAAAATGGTCAATAACGAATCATCAATAAAGATGTTAAATTTTAGCCATCCCATAACCCATACACAAAAAGATAAAATAGAAAACATCCTCCAAAAACCCATCAAAGAGATTATTGTACTCCCCACCCAGCTTGATGAATCCTCAGCAATTCCCGTTATGGTTGTAAACGCATGCAAGCGAAGGTTTGTTTACTTACCATTTCGTAAACATTTTATGGTATTGCATGCTTCTACTCGCTACATCACAAGGAAAATTAAAGACGAGCGGCGGTATAATTTCAGACAGCTTGGATGAAAACAAAATAAGAGACCGGGAATTGCTGATGAATCCTGTTCATTTCAATCCCAATTATGTGATATAGTCAATCAGGCAAAAATCTCATCCGAAAGTCTCCAGGATGGTGAATACATCGTCAACCTGCCCGGATTTGCCCCTGCTGCCGCAGTACTGATATCAGAACTTCACGGCAGGATGGGGCACTTCCCCACAGTGATACGGCTGAAAAAAGTAGAAGGGAGCACTCCTCCAGTCTATGATGTGGAAGAGATCATGGATTTACAGGCTGTAAGAGATGAAGCCCGAAAATGCAGATAGCCCGGAAAGGATTGACTAAACCGGGCAGGCTGTTTTAGGCTTCAGAACTGAATAAATATTATCCAGTCAATTGAGTTTTAGCAGGTCCATGATCTTATCTTGTAAAGCTCCCACAATATCAGAGATATTGATAATACCATCACTATTAACGTCGTGAACCGGATTGTAGTCATCATCTCCTTCACGTGATCCATATGTATTTATAATAGCTGCTATATCAGCGCTCAAGTCGGGGTTTACTGGTATTTTTAAATCCTTGTAGAATATTTGTTCTGACGGCCGGAATACTCCAATATCATCGTCACCATTGCCGTCCCAATCCCCAATTACCGGGTAATCACCAATATCTCCATATTCATAAGGTTTTAAGTTTCCATCAACTCCAGTTACTCCCAGTTCATGCTGACCGCCTGTTAATTCCAGATCGAAATAGAATGCATTGGTGTGTGGATTTTCTGGATAGGGTGACCTGAATACACCGAGTTCGTCTTTAACGTCACCATTCCAGTCTCCAATAAATGGGATATCACCTGCAATTCCAAAAGGAACATCTTTAAACGATTCAGCAGATGAACTTTTTAAATTCAGTTCATACAGGTAAAACACATTATTTTCAGGATTGAAGCCGCCAATGTCATCATCACTGTCTCCATCCCAATCACCTGAAATAGGTATATTCATAGGATAAGAGCCAAAATCTATACGGTTGTCTGCATCTCCAACTTTGTATGGCAAGTCTTTCCAATCACGGGTTACCAGATAAAATCTAGATTTTCCATCGTCATCTATCGGGCGAAATACCCCGATCTCATCCTTACCATCCTTATCCCAGTCACCAATTACAGGTATATCAGTGTTAAGACCAAACTGGACAGTTTTTGAACCGAAGGTAAATTCTGATGTGCTTGAATCAAAAGTACCGGTGATATCCTTTTCATCAGAACCGTACAAGTTGCCGGATAGCGGATATCTTCTATTGATCGGTGGTGTAAGCGGAGGGTAAGCCCATCCGATATATGGAAAAATGGTTTGATCCAGTGATTTATAATCTTGTTTTTTAATTGATGTTCCAAAATTATGAATGATCTCTCCATTCCCAATATATATACCCACATGACCACAGTCTGTACAGTATGGTAGATAGTCTCCATCCCATTCATAAAACACAAATGCCCCCCTCGGTGGCACGCCTTTATTGTTCTGTGCAGCATTTAATATATCAGCGGCCTTTTTTGCATAGCCATATCTTGCTATGACTGTATTGGCACCCGTTTCTTCATCATATGCATCTTGAACAAATGTTAAACATTCTTTGTTATACAGACAAGGTTTAACTTCGATCGCATCTTCTGCCCATGCAATAGCTTCTCCGATTCTGGGATCTTCGATATAATAGTTAGTATAAACCGCCGATTGTGCAGGTGCAGGAGGATTTATTATCGATGGACCGTCTGCCTGAGTGTCATCTATTATTATTTCTTTACCATATGTCTGCAGATGCCATGATGCAAAATCATTCATTATTGAAACTATACCATCCATTTCACTTTGGCTATTTATGTTCCATTTAACGATCCACCCACGAACTGTAGGTCCATTATAATATTTACCTGCATCAACTGATCTGATTTCATAAGGATATGATGGATGACCCTCGATAGTACCCATAGGAACCAAAACTGAATATTTTCCTGTGTTGAGTAAATAATCTGCCTTAATTCTCCTAGCGACGACATCCACGCATTCATCATCAGATAAAAATTCCCACGCATTGTCGGGATTAGAATATAGAGCTCCATATCCAAACCAATTATGTCTCGTAGAAGCATAATTTGAGGTACCCCAACCCCCTTCCCATGCTGCTAAAGCCATTAAAAATATAGAATTGATATTATGTTCGTTGCCGGCTAAGACAATCGAAGAAGCCAGAGGGGCCATAGTTTGTCTATTTTTATAGGCAAAAAATCCTTGAAATTTTGTAGCACCTACATTTGTTACTTTCACGTTAAGATTTGAATCTGGTGTGAATACAGTACTTAATGGTGCCTCAGGTTCAGATGATGTAATGATTTCTCCAGATTCTCTAATAAAGCGTACATAATCAAAACCGAAAGTATCATCATGAACATCAGGTAATTCGTCGCCATGATCAGCAGGGTCGATTCTCAGGGCTGTAACAACACCTACCCAGTGAGGGTTTCCAGACACAGAAATGTTATACTCAAACCATTCAGGACCATGCGAGACTGTAAACCCAATTTTTTTATTTTCGTCATATCCTGGTGATTCTTCGGTAGAAAAATAGATAGCACCGATATCATCATTGCAATTGCTTGACATCCTGATCTTGATACTATCTACTGATGATGCATCAATGGAAAGGCCATTATTCTCTATCCACGGATCAGGTCCAACAGGGTCTATGATGAAAAAGCCATCGTTCTGTACATTTGTATTCTCATTTATTGTTCCTGCATTATAGGCCAGCCACCCTTCAGAATCTGCAGGAGTATTAAATTCCCATGATTGAGCCGATGCTGTATTTTGTACACATAGAAGTAAGAAAATAAAGGAAATTCCTTGTAGCATTGTTCTAAATTTCATAGTTTAACTTCCATGTTGCAATATATTTAATATAAGTTTAGTTTTTTCATATGATATGAGTTCAGTATGTCAGTGAATTTGGTTTGAATTCAACTTGTAATTTTTACTTTTCTGAACTTCCAAAATGACTGATAGATATTTGCCTTTGCTGTAATTGAATCTATGTAATTAAGGTATCTTTGGGCTTACTTGAGAATAACCGATCAAAATCAATTTATGGTCTTCCGCCAGATATATTGGCCAGCTTCGCCAGCACTTTCGTCCTCAACCCGCCAACGAATTCAATACTCCCCACAACCAGGTGCCCGCCGCCGTTGATTCTCCCCTAAGGAATCTCCTCCTGCAGCTCCCTCACCATCCCGGGAATATTCATCAGCACACCACGGCTGCGCAACACAACAAAATCCGGCCCGTACCCAAGTGTCACAATCGCCTTACCAGAATACTTACGGCACAGCCGGTCATGCACCTCACAGCTGGTCTTACCCGGCGGCGGGAACGTGATGATCAGAACATGGTGTCATTATATTCTTTTGTCACATAGGCAGCAGTTCCCTGGCAAAAAGGTAAATATAAATCAATTGAAGATGACTAAGATTTGTCATGAAATTAAAATTCATTATTGAAGGTAAAAAAACTCATGATGTAGGTTACAGAGTCCTATTGATAAATAAGGCACTTACTCTTGCAGTAAATAACTTTTATACGTTTAATGCCTTTATTGACGATGTTCAGACAGTCATTGCCATGATCGAAGCTGATGATGAAATATTAGAGGAATTCAAGGCTTTTATACATTCCACAAAACCGAAAGACGCTGAAGTAGAAAACATCAAGATTGAAGAATATAAAAGAAGAATTCCAACAATTGAACAATGCATGCAAGCTTTCCAGATAGAACAATGTGACAAAGCTATTCAAATTCTATCAAAATGACTCAAGAAAATGAAAATTTCGGACAGGATAAACAGGATTGACAGGATACGATCCAATCCTGTATATCCTTTAAATCCTGTCAAAAGATTTGATTGAAACTAAGAAAATTACCTGTAGCGATATCGAAATGCGTTTATAATTTCCTATACGTTGAAAAACAGGGCAGTAAGCTGGAATTACAGATATTGATCATCGGTTAAGGAGTTTGACAGAGTCGGTATATATTATTTTCCAAAGGACCAATAATTTCATACGATTCTCCAATTTAATTTAAATCGAATACGGATGACACGGATTTGACGGATTTTCACGGATTTATTTTTTATCCGTGCGCATCCGTGTCATCCGTGTTCCATTACAATATTACTCTTAACCGATGACACATGGAATTACAGAACTCTATTGTTACCATCAAAGCAGAAAGGGAATAAACCAGATTTTATCTCCCCAGTGTTCACCCCTTCACCCCATCCCAACCTCAGCCTTCCCAATCTTCTTAAGCCAATTTCGCTAGGTCTTCCCGCCTCAACCCCCCAACGAACTTAATACTCCCCACAACCAGGTGCCCACCGCCGCTGATGCAAACCCCGACATCTCCTGGCACATCTCTCGGTATTATCCTCCCTGAGCTTCTATACTATTCTGTGGATAACTTGCATGTGCTTACTGCTATCGCCAAACTCTTCGGGACTATATACTAAACTCTTCACACATCAAAAACATCCAAGCCGGTATAAAATTTACCTGTTTACCGCCGATATCCTGCAATCCTATTCTTTCTGATGTCACAATTATCCCAACATCAGAACTTAGCTCATCCATACAGGCAAGCAAGCCCTTTACATCGCCTTTTGATATATTCTTGCCGTACTTTACCTCGATAGGCAGCAGACCGGAAGGGGTCTGCAACAGTATATCCACTTCAAGTCTTGCTTTATTCTGCCAGTAGAATAACTCAAAACCCAGGTGTTTCAGATGATTATAGACAGCAGTCTCGATCTTCAATCCTTCCTTTGTATCTATCAACCGGAAGAAAGCATTATCACCGACATATATCTTGGGGTTCTTCCTGAAACTCTTTAACGTGCTTTTTGAATACAGGTAACTCCTGGAAATAAAGAACGAACTGGCCAGGTATTCGATATAAGTCTTAACGGTCTCATATTTGGTATTCAAATTATTGGTAAGGGTATGGTAGTTGATAACGTTGCCTGACTCCTTGACAAAAGAATAGAACATGCCTTCAAGCACATCCGGACGTTTAACTTCAAAGAGATTGAGTATATCCCTGTAAAAAGTGAGGTCAAGTACAGTCTTGATATAATCCCTTATCCTTTCCTGGCCCGACATTGGATACAATTCCGGATACCCGCCAATGAGTGCATATTTATCGAATAATAATTTAATCTTCTCTGCATCAGGGGGATAGCTTAAATCAAATGCTGATAAGCCGTGAGTTTCAATACCTTGATATTTCAAAAATTCCCTGAAAGAGAATGGAAAGACCCTGAGTATATCTATCCTGCCTACCAGACTCTCACCCGAACCTTTTAGTATATTCATGGCAGATGAACCCGTCACTATGAATTTCACAGGATAACCCCTGTCATGCAAGGATTTTACCTCTTCACCCCAGTCACTGATCTTCTGTACCTCATCAAGGAAGATATATACCTTATCACCTTCACCTGGCAATTGTTTTAAGATATTCCTGAAATACAGGTCAAATATCCGCCTGATAATCCTATCTTCTCTTTTCATTGCATCCATTGAAAAATACAATATCCTGACGCCGAATAAGAAAGAGCGATTACTCGCTCTCCCTCTTCTCAGAACGGAGCGTGCGACTTTCATCGCACTCCGCTCAAGCCTTCCATAACCCTTATCGGGCAGCAGTTATCATTTCGATAATTGCTTTTGCAATTCCGGTCTGCAGCCTATTAACACATTAAGTGTCTGTGAGTCTCTCGCTTTTCAGCGTCGTTGAGTATCTCACATTGATAGGTTTGCCTCCATTCATACAATGGAACACCACTGGTAAGTCAGCACCCTTTCAGGTTGAGGCAAATTTTGAACCTCTATGTAGCTCATTACAAGCTGCCCTTCGCTTTATACCGTCTCGCCGAATAAGGAAGAGCGATTACTCGCCCTTCCTCTTCTAAGAACCGGACTTGCGACTTTAATCACATCCGGCTCAAGCCTTTCATAACCCTTTATGTATTGGGCAGCAGTTAACAATTCAATAGCTTTATGGTTTTGAGACTACAATATTCATGCAAATGAACATTTATTCATTTTCACTCCAGACGTTTTAGGCTTGCCAGCTATTTTCCGAGCACGCAGTTTATATCTCCGCACATCGAAATATTCTTTATCAAGATAGGGATTCATGTTTAGTTTAAGACATGTATGTCTCACAATCTTTGTATCTGAGAAGCGTTTTAGTTTGTTCTTTTCTGTCGAAAATACCCATTTCCGAGTTCCTTCTTTGTGCCAGTATCTATTGGCGATCCAGGACTTGGATTTTTTTGGGTGTCTCCTTTTTGCCCATCTCCACAGCATGTTCCAGACTATATTGTCCAGTTTGCTGAATGTCTCTTTGGACACTACTGATTGATGGTAGTTTGTCCATCCGGTTATAATGGGGTTGAGAGCACCAATGAGATCTTCCTGTTTCCATGCCTTCCCTTTTTTGATCATGTCGCTCATTTTTTGTGTGACATTCCCAATAGACTTACTGGAAGGCTTGATCAGTAGTTTTCCCTTGTATTTTCTAAAATTCCAACCTAAAAAGTCAAAACCCTGGTCTATGTGAGTGATCAGAGTTTTCTCCATTGATAGTTCCAGACCTCTTTCCTTCAGGAACACTTCAATTAATCCCCTAATTTCCTTGGCGGTATCCTCTGAATCAGCAGTCACGATAAAATCGTCGGCATAGCGCAGAAAATTTACCTTTCTAGGATTGCGGCTCTTCCAACTTTTCCCGGAATAGTACTTATCTGAAATTACACGTTCAATTCCGTCTAAAGTCATATTTGCCAGAGTCGGCGATATTATGCCGCCCTGTGGTGTGCCTGCTTTGGTAGAATTCAGATGATGTTTATATACAAAACCCGCTTTGAGAAATTGTTTCAGAATCGATTTGTCCATAGGGATGTTGTCCAGTAACCACTCATGGTTAATGTTGTCAAAACAGCCCTTTATATCGCCTTCCAGTATCCACTGAGCAGAGTTTCTCTTGCTCAGGTAATTGAAAGCCTGCTCACATGCATCCTGTGCACTTCTGTATTTCCTGAAGCCAAAGGAAGCAATATCAGCTGTAGTTTCCGCAGCAGGTCCTAATGCAAGGGCATATAATGCCTGCATGGCCCTGTCATGCATGGTCGGGATACCTAAGGGTCGTTTCTTTTTCTTACCAGGCTTCTCAATGAAAACTCTTTTCAAGGGTTTTGCCTTATAACTTTCGTCAGATAAACTAAGAGCAGCATCCATTTTGGTTTTGGATGTTAACCACTTTTCACCATCAATTCCTGCTGTTCTTTTACCCTTATTCTGACATATCGTTCTCACGGCTAACAATTTTGCATAGAACGAGTGAGTTATTAAATATTGTAGTTTCTTTACCAAATGCCATTTTCCTTCTAAAACTGCTTTTGTAATTCTGGTTTGCAGCCTGTTGATACTTTTAATGACCTTTTTCCAATCAATATTCTTCCATTGGGTTTTGGGTCTTATATCTGTAAGTCTCTCGCTTTTCGGCGTCGTTGAATTACTTACATACACAAGTTTGCCTCCGTTCATACAATGAAACACCATTGGCAAGTCTGCACTTTTTCAGGTTGAGGCAAAGTTAGAACCTCTATCCAGTCGATTACAGACTGGCATTCGCTTATTACCGTTTCCGCTACCCCCTGAGCCATCGTCGTTCCTTGCGGAGTTCCTACCCAAATATATAATTGGGAGCTCATGGGGCTTACCAAGTTCCATATCTTGAATAATTTCTGAGTGCCTTAGAAGCCATCTGTAAGCCGAGAATCATATGTCCATTCCCTATAACGTGTAAAGAGCCGTTATAGTCTGATTCTGTGCCTTTTGGCCCAAGCGTAAAACAGTCTGCTTTCGCTTGTTGCAGATCACGACTCTTATGATGGTTCAACGTTAGTTTCTTCATAGCATTCATTACCCTAGCAGATTGTCTGGATCAGACTTCCAGGGTTTTCCACATTGTCCTGTTGGCACCACCCATTCCATTACTGATAATGAGTGTCACAGTAGGGTCGCTCCGAATGGAAGGAGTGGCATTTCTGCAATTCAAGATACGACTTTCTTGTCACAGCTCTACCCTCTGCACCATCGTCCCTCCTCACGGGGTTCCTACCCAAATACTGGGAG
>Ga0255380_10097_pt1 | contig 14366 bp, 17 predicted proteins | sample ANMaggSeSYBR01G8_FD_182107 | JGI IMG/M metagenome (GOLD analysis project Ga0255380, IMG submission 182107) | Sediment cell enrichment communities from methane seep in Santa Monica Basin, California, United Staets - ANME aggregate JGI... | ecosystem: Environmental > Aquatic > Marine > Cold seeps >... | reverse complement strand
AAAGATTATCCAAAAAATACAATTCAATATATAATGATCTCAATACTTTTAAAAAGGCTTTAACGGCCGTTTTTCCAGAATATCCCCCTGGCATTCCCAAAATATCTAATTTAGGAAAGAATGTTAAAACCCCTATTTTTAAAGTAAAAAAATTCAGATGCCGAGTTTTAAAAGGATGTGGTGTCAGAAGTGGAATACGTATAATTTTTGCAGATAATGGTGCTAAAATAACGTTTTTAGAAATTTATCATAAAAACAAAAAAGAAAATCTGGACAGGATTTACAGGATAGACAGGATACTGGTTTACATTCCATCCTGTAAATCATGTCTATGAAGCCAAGTCGTGATATTCCATATTCCATGATATGTTCCTGAAAAATGAAGTTAGCCACACGATGTTAAAGAAAGCCCTATTTTTTAAGTATGCGCATTAACAGGATACTTCAGCCACCATACCCCGGACTTTAATTGCCGAGACCTGTAAATAATACTCCACATCACGATTTTAGATCCTTTCCGCCAATATTTTACTCTGCCTGATCATCCTGAAGCTCCTCAGAAAAAGGATATTCCAACTTCAATTCTTTATAGGCCCATTTGAATTTTTCCTCGATAACTTCCGGGGTATAATCATCCGAAGGGCACTTTTTCAGCAGTTCGTATGCCCGCCTGCGCCTGTTGCCAAAGTTTTTATTGATCTCATCCTTATCCATCTTAATCTCTTTCCACCTTAGTACAATATCAGGCACGAGCTGGTCCAAGATCACTCTCAGACGTTTACAGGGGTAATCAATATCGTATATATCATCCTTCATAATTTCACCAATTAATAAGAGTAACCGAATTTATTTAATATTTTCTGGATATATAAAGTATAGGATTAGTATACTCAAGTTGATCTGGCCGAAAAGAGGATTTTGTTCATGCAAATTATAAGCAATATTAATTACAAATAAGATTATATTAGCTTTAGACAACAATCATTAATTAGAATATACACGGGAGGTATGAATTATTACAAGCGTAAAAACAACGCAGACGGAAAAGAACCTATTGACCGCTTTTGCGGGAGAATCACAGGCAAGAAACCGCTATACATTTTTCGCATCAGCAGCGAAAAAAGCCGGGTATGAACAGATATCAGCCATCTTCATAGAGACTGCTGATAATGAAAAAGAACATGCTGAAAGATTATTCAAATTCCTGGAAGGCGGGGAAGTAGAAATTACCGGTTCATTTCCAGCAGGTATAATAGGTGATACAGTATCAAATCTAAAGGCCTCAGCCGATGGCGAGAATCATGAACATACAACGATGTATCCACAATTTGCTGAAGTGGCCCAAAAAGAAGGTTTTTCTGAAATTGCAGAAGTGTTCAGAAATATCGCAGTGGCTGAAAAGGCACACGAAGAACGCTACCGTGCACTGATCGAGAATATTAAAAATAACATGGTGTTCAAGCGGGACACTGTCGTAAAATGGAAATGCCGTAACTGCGGATATATCCATGAAGCTACAGAAGCACCTGGGGAGTGTCCGGCATGTGCTCATGCAAGGGCATATTTCGAGTTGTGGACAAAGAATTATTAATTGACAGGTAGGAACATGAAAAGGATAGCATGGGGAATTACCGGTTCAGGTGACATGATACAGGAAACATATGATGTCATGGTCGATATAAAGAAAAAGACAGACCTTGAATTTATGGTATTCCTGTCAAAAGAGGGTGAAACTGTATTGAAATGGTACCGCATGTGGAACGACATACAGCGTGATTTTAACAACTTCAAGACAGATGCCGGGCCCAATTCACCTTTCATTGCCGGTCCGCTTCAGGTAGGGTTCTACGACCTTTTGCTGATCGCACCTGCAACAGCAAATACTGTGGCAAAGATCGTCAATGGAATTGCGGACAGCCTGGTCACAAATGTTGTGTCCCAGACCGCAAAAGGTGATACTCCTATCTATATACTGCCGGTCGATCAGGTCAGGGGTACTGTCAAAACAATAACTCCTACCGGAAAGAAGCTTGAGCTCAAGATGCGCAATGTAGATGTTTCCAATTCCGAAAGACTTGCGCAGATGGAGAATATCACAGTATTGAAAAGTCCTGAGGAGATATATGATATAATAGAAATGTAGAGGGAGTAGTTAAACTATAGAGGTGATATGAAATGGCAATAGATCCCATATGCAAGATGGAAGTGGATGAATCAACAGCAAAGCACACTTCAGAATACAAGGGAAAGAAATATTATTTCTGTGCCCCTGGCTGCAAAGTGGAATTTGATAACAATCCGGATAAGTTTGTTGATATTTGAGTGATAATCGGATAATAATCGAGTGATAATCAGGTGATAGGCATGTCGAAAGATATAATGATAGAGTTTGAAGGATCAATTGATAATATTGCAACCCTTAAGGATGCAGTGAAAACCGCACTTACGATTGAACAGCAGGGACATAAGTTTTATCTTGACAAAGCAGGGACTTCAACTGGTATAGCTGTAAAGGATCTATTCAAATATCTGGCAGCAGAAGAGAGCAGGCATATAGAATATCTCAATGATTTTCTAAAAACCGGGCATTCATCTGGTTTCAATGAAGTTGCTCCACCAGATTTTACTCAGTCCTTTGCCAATGAGTTTACAGAGAAAAAACCGGGTGAGCTGGATGTACTGATGAGTGCTCTACGGTTTGAGAAAAAGAACGAGAATTTTTACAAAGAACTTGCAGTATGGACACACAATTCCGAAGAAAAGGAGTTCTTTGATATGATGTCATCTTTTGAACACGGACATGTGGAACTCATTGACGGTTTTATCGATGCTGCAACACAGTTTCGAATGGAAACGTAGAATACGGGGCGTTATAATTGACAGATGAAGTAGAACCGCTGGCATTGGCCCGGGGTGTATACTGGGTGGGTGTGATAGACTGGAACTTAAGGGATTTTCATGGCTATGTAACCCCAAAAGGGACCACGTATAATGCATACCTGATAGTGGATGATAAAATTACGCTTGTGGATACTGTAAAAGCTGAGTTTTCAGCCGAGATGCTCAAACGTATAAGCCAGATAGTAGATCCTGCAAAGATCGACTATGTAATTGTAAACCATGTCGAGATGGACCATTCAGGATCACTTCCGGTAATCATGAAAGCAGCGCCAGACGCAACGATATACTGCTCAAAGAATGGCAAGGATGGTCTGCATCTGCACTATAAGGCAGACGGCTGCGAGGACTGGGCCATTGAGGTCGTTAAAACAGGCTCTGAATTAAACATGGGCAGCAAGACCCTGATGTTTATCGAAGCCACCATGCTACACTGGCCTGATAGTATGCACACCTATATTAAAGAAGATAAGATACTGCTGTCCAATGATGCTTTTGGGCAGCATATTGCCACTTCAAAGCCTTTTGATGATGAAGTTGGAGACGTAATGGCAGAAGCTGCTGAATATTATGCAAATATCCTGATGCCCTTTGGCCGGATCATCCTGAAATACATAGACACTGTGAAAGAACTGGGCATTGATATCAACATGATCGCACCTGGCCATGGCATTATCTGGAGGCAGGATCCGGCAAAGATAATAGAAGCCTACGGGCGCTGGGCCAGAGGTGAGACTACTAAAAAAGTGCTGATCATCTATGATACCATGTGGGGTAGTACCCATACCATGGCAAAATCAATACTGGATGGTATAAAAGCGGCCGGGGTAGAAGTAAAACTTATAAACATTAGAAAGATCGATCTGAGCGGTATAATAACAGAGGTACTGGAAGCACCTGTGATCATGGTAGGTTCGCCAACTTTGAACAATGGTATATTTCCATCCGTTAGCGAATTATTAACACACCTTAAAGGATTGCGCCCAAAAGGCAAGCAAGCTGTGGCCTTCGGATCATATGGCTGGGGCGGCGGTGCTGTAAAAGCAATGGAAAAGGAACTGGAAATGGCTGGATTTAAGTTGATCGAGCCAGGGATGCAGATACGATATCGGCCCGATGAGGAGGGAATAGCAGCCTGCCGGCAATTGGGTGAGCGGATAGCCGGGTTTGTACAATGACATTAACTGTTATGAAAATTGAGCAAGAAAATCCTCCCATCAGTTGGATTTGCTTGAGTATACGTAGTCATACTTTATATACAGTAAAATAAAGAATATAAAATGAAGGAGTGATATATAATGGCACAATCCGAAGATTTAGAAACTGAAATATATGAATGGGCTAAAGCAAATGCATCAGAATCAGGGTACAAATTGAATCCTGATTATGACATTGTAATGACAGCTGTAAAAGGTCTTGCCAACAATAAGAAAAAATATGGAGAAGTGTACTGTAGCTGCAGGGTAATTACAGGTGATAAAGAAAAAGATAGGAAGATCATCTGTCCATGTGCATATCGCAGCAGGGATATGGATCGAAAAGGATCATGTAAATGTGCACTGTATGTGAAATGATCTTCTTTTAATGGAATCGTATCTGGAAAGAAAAAGGAGGCATAATATGGTCAATTGGAAATGCTCGAACTGTGGATATACATTGGAAGCCGATGTACCGCCGGATCAATGTCCTTCATGTCACGAGAAATGCGAATTTATTGATGTCAGCTGCTACATTCCGGAGTGTGACACCGGTACTGGAGTTGATGACAGACTATAATAAAGAGGTGAAAATAGTATGAAATGTTATATCTGTGCAGAACAAGGAAAACATACCGATGCAGTGGGAGTATGTATTGTCTGTGGAATGGCAGTATGCCGTGAACACATGATCAGGGAAGAAACACCTGTCTGGGATGGAACATATCCGGTAAGATTAAAAACGGATCTGGAACATGTCAAACGAATAATCTGCCCACCCTGCCATGCGGCATTAAAGGAAAATATTTAAGGTGGTGAAAGATATGCTAAAATGTTTTATCTGTGATGAAAAAAATAAGACAGAAGAAGCTGTTGGTATTTGCATAGTCTGCGGCATGGGATTATGCATGGAACATGCTCGAAGGGCAGACCTGGAGATATGGGAAGGTCATTATCCTATGCCTGTGAAAACAATGAAATTTGATCTCCCACGGTTCTTATGCGAGTATTGTATAGAAGCAACATATATTGCAACTGATTAAGAATGAGTGTGATCTGAAAGGCTGTCAATAAAACGGGAGAAAAATACACATGCACCATCTGTGGAAATAAGGTGGAGTTAACGCAGGTTGGGGGAGGTACCCCGGTCTGCTGCGGAGAAGATATGGAATTGATGGGATAGTTTTGTTATATTGAGGCCAAAAACTTTTATTTTGGGTGAATATTATGACGCAGGGTAATAATTCATAAATACATGTTGATAAGACACTGGATTGTATTGGGTTATTCTGTCCCATGCCCATCTTCAATGCCACAGGGTGCAATTGTGGCACACGACGCATATAAGAAATTGAGGTTATCATAGTTACATGAATATGAGGTAAATAAATGGAGAAAATGAAGGTACGGTTGACCGGGTTATTAGAGTAATTCTCGGATCCATACTGATATATACAGGAGCTATACAAATGGATTTGTCTGGTGCACTGGCCTATATTGTGGTGCTGATAGGACTTATCATGTTGATAACTGGAATAATTGGACACTGTGGATTGTACACTGTTATTGGAATCAATACTCTTAAGAAAAAAACCGATTAGATGGTACAATACAGAATGGACCATTCCGGATATCTTCCGGTAATAATGATTACAGTGCCAGAGGTTAGACTAATAAGAAAGTGCTAAAGAGGCTTAAATTGCATAACCTCTCCCCAAAAACAATGTTACTATCATGCCAGGTGGCAATGAAGCAAGGAAATGGACTCCAAATGCTCTTATAAATGAAAAAAGTCCTTATTTATTACAGCATGCCCATAATCCGGTCGATTGGTTTCCATGGGGGAAAGAAGCACTATCACGTGCCAGAAATGAAGATAAACCCATCTTTCTAAGTATTGGATATTCTACCTGCCACTGGTGTCATGTGATGGCACGAGAATCATTTGAAAACATACAAACAGCTGATATCCTAAATGCAAATTTCATATGTATAAAAGTTGATCGTGAAGAGCGCCCGGACCTGGATGAAATTTATATGAGGTCCGTACAGATGCTTGCAGGTACTGGCGGCTGGCCTCTATCTGTCTTTCTCACACCTGATAAAACCCCGTTCTATGGCGGAACATATTTTCCACCTGAACCACGACACGGTTTACCTGCTTTCAACGATCTTTTACAGACAATTATTCAAATCTGGCGAGATGATCGAGAACAGATCAAGCAGAATTCCAAACATACCTTACAGCTTTTAAACAATTCCTATCTCCATAAACCTGGGATCAGGACTGAAACAATCTCAAGCGATCTGCTTGATAATGCTTATGAACAGCTCATACTTCAGTTCGATTCTGACTATGGAGGATTTGGTACGGATATAAGATATGGTCTTGTGAAAATACCAAAGTTCCCACAGCCTGGTTTTCTTTCTTTTTTGCTTCGGTATTACCATCGTACCAAAGAGAAATCGGCATTGACAATGGTGGAGAAGACACTGCATGCAATGGCAGAAGGTGGAATTTTCGATCATTTGGGTGGAGGTTTTCATCGATATTCTACTGATAACCAATGGCTAATGCCGCATTTTGAAAAAATGCTCTATGACAATGCACTATTATCGAGAGTATATTTTGAGGCATATCAGATTACAGGTGACTCATTTTTTTCGCAGATAGGTAAACGGACACTGGATTGGGTAATACAAGAGATGACCAGCCCAGGCGGAGGTTTTTACTCAGCATTAGATGCTGATAGCGAAGGTAGTGAAGGTGCATTCTATGTATGGTCACCTACTGAGATAAATTCAGTTCTTGATAAAGAGCTAAGCGAAACCATCTGCCAATACTTCGGAATAACTCAACAAGGGAACTTTGAAGGAGGCAGCAGCGTATTTCATATAACCAAACCAGTTAGCGATGTGAACTATCCGGATGCTACAATTAAGGCCATGCAGCAGCTTCTCAATGCACGTAACCAAAGGGAACGACCGGCAACCGATGATAAGATCATTACCGGATCAAACGGTCTGATGATCAGTGCTTTCGCAGCAGGATACCAGGTATTGCATGATAAACGCTTTTTAGAAGTGGCAACTTCAGCAGCTCGGTTCATCCTTGACAATCTCTTAAAAGAAGGACAATTATATAGACGCTATAGGGATCACGAAGTTGCGATTCCTGCAAATCTGGAAGATTACGCATTTTTTATTGCAGCACTGCTCGATCTGTATGAGGCCAGTTTCGATTCGCAATGGCTGAAAAAAGCAATCCAATTAAATGAAAGTATGATTGAGATGTTCCGGGATAAAGCTGATGGAGGATTCTATTTCAATGCCTATGGTGAAACAGAACTTATAGTATCGATAAAGGAAGCTTATGATGGACCCACTCCTTCCGGTAATTCAATTGCCGCACAGAATCTGCTTAGACTTGCAGCAATAACTGGTGATGAGGAGATGGCAACATATGCTGAAAACATTTTTCTTGCCTTTGGTGAGCAACTGGAGCAAAATCCACTGGCACACACACAAATGCTTTGTGGGGTTGATTTCTATCTAAGCAGCCCTTTGCAAATTGTGGTAGTAAGTCTAACCACTAAAGAAGCCGATGCATTTGTGGCTGAGATCAACCGTCATTTTATGCCAAATAGAATACTCATATTACATGAGTTTCGGCTATATGGGTATATAGTAACGCTTTAAATTAGAGAAGTTTGAAATTATACCTGCGCCCATTCAAATCTGAGACTTTTTATTATTTTCTGATTACTACTTATTACTACTTATGTATTTCGCAAACTATATATGCGGCCCTAGCATTTCCAGAACAAATTAAAAAATCTCATGATTTATTTCAGTCATGAATTAATAAAGGAAGTTACTATATTTAAAAGTTCTCTAATTTAACCCGTTTCTGAGCCGAAAGTCATGTATTAATAGATTCTGATGTTACTGAGAATGAACTTTTAGATATGATACCATTAATTAAAAACAGGGTAGCCATTCAGGGTAATCCAACTGTGTATATTTGTGAAAACTTCACCTGTAAAACTCCCATCACAAATTTTGAGGATTTGAGAAAAGCGCTTATTTAAGTTATTCCATTATTTTAATTATTATTTTATGAGGAGGAAATCCGAGTTCATTCAACTTGCAGTTAAAAATCGTCTCTTTGAAATGATCACCGAAAAGCCTGCGCTGTTTATCGTTTCCATATAATATTCCAATCGGGATTTTTTCCTCCTATTCAGTTGTTTTTTCAGTATTTCCCTTTTATTATTAAAAGTTTGATCGAAAGTATTAAAAGGAGCGAATTGAATATTAATTTAATTCTAGTCGATAGATGTAAGGGATGAAATTATGGGAAAATAGGAGGTAGAAAGAAGGCATGATCAATGACCCAGCTAAACAAAAACTAAATTCGACGAAGAATTAGTATATTTTGTAACTATTCAGCCACCCCTAAAGTAGGATACTGATAACGAAAAGCCGTTTATTTATGCTAGTTCTCATTCATTTTGTATTTTTTACTACTGACTCAATTGCCATCGATTTTCTCTAAGTTTAACAAATGTGTGTCATTAAATAATACTGGACTATTTAGCCTACAGATAACGTTTATGCATGGCTGAATAGTTACTATATTTTTTTATTGTTAACGCTGTACTAGTAGTTATGTTTTGAAGTGGTTGCATTTCCACTAGATTTATGGTAGTAGGAGAAATTCATGAGTTAGATTGTAGATGTTCGATTGAAGTTGTAGAAATCTATGTAGAGAGATGGGATGCTTTGTTTGTATTACATATGGGGGAAAGAGCACTTGAAAAGGTGTTTGTAAGCATTGGTGAGTGGTTTAGCTTTGATGATGAAGAAATTTTTCATTTTGAAGCTACTTTGGATTATGTATTTAGCGATGCCGATGCGAAGATTTTTCAGTTGACTGACTACAATTGTGAAATTAAAGAAGGTAGTTACGGGAATTATGATTTATATCGGTAAAAAAGTCATGGGTAAGTTGTTTGCTGGAATATTAATAGCAAGCATTCTAGTAGGAATACTGACAGTTATTCCAGAAAAAACGAGGGCAGAAGTCTGGAACATCGAGACTGTAGATTCAGCTGGTGATGTTGGCGAGTATACATCAATAGCGATTGACAACAATGGTTATTCGCATATAAGTTATTATGATAGCACTAACCGTCACCTCAAGTATGCGAGATGGACTGGAACTGCATGGAGTATCAAGACTGTAGATTCTAGTATTGGCATTGTTGGCAGGTACACATCAATAGCACTTGATAGCAATGGTTATCCGCATATAAGTTATGACAGCACTAGGGACCTCAAGTATGCGAAATGGACTGGAACTGCATGGAACATCACAACTGTAGATTCTGCTGGCTTTTTTGGCTCGTACACATCAATAACACTTGATAGCAATGGTTATCCGCATATAAGTTATTGTGATGGTACTTACATCAAGTATGCGAGATGGACTGGAACTGCATGGAGCATCAAGATTGTAGCTAGCTATGTTGGCCCGTTTGGGTCAATGACATCAATAGCACTTGATAGCAATGGTTATCCGCATATAAGTTATTATAATAAAAGCACTAACATTTTTAGCAGGGACCTCAAGTATGCGAGATGGACTGGAACTGCATGGAGCTTCACGACTGTAGCTGGCGATGCTGGCTCGTTTATGTCAATAGCGTCAATAGCACTTGATAGCAGTGGTTATCCGCATATAAGTTATAGCACCACTAATATGGATCTCAAGTATGCGAAATGGACTGGAACTGCATGGAGCATCACGACTGTAGATTCTACTGGTGGCATGTACACATCAATAGCACTTGATAGCAATGGTTATCCGCATATAAGTTATTATGATTTGATTAAAAAAGACCTCAAGTATGCGAAATGGACTGGAACTGCATGGAGTAAAACAACTGTAGATTCTACTGGTGATATTAGCGAGTACACATCACTAGCACTTGATAGCAAGGATTATCCGCATATAAGTTATTATGATTCGACTAACAAAGACCTCAAGTATGCAAAATTAATATCTATCAAAGTTCCATCATTAACACCAATTCCAACACCAACACCAACACCAATACAAATTCCAATACAAATTCCAACACCAATTCCAACACCAATTCCAACACCAATTCCAACACCAATTCCAACACCAATTCCAACACCAATTCCAATATCAGAACCATTTTTTCCACCCTATCTAATTATCTTTCTCATTTTCAGCTTAGTGATTGGAATTTTTATTATATATCGAAAAAGAAAACCCCCATCCGGAGGATCAAACCAACAGAAACCAGCAGAACCTGAAGGCTACATACAAAAAATAGATGAATATAAGGAAAAGATGGAGGAATGGGAAAAGGAGGGGTTTGATGTATCCGAGCTTAAAGAGGTGTTAGAATGGACAAAATGAGAGAAAATGAATTGAAGTTGATAGAGAAAAAATTTAACAAAGTTAAAAATAAAATAGAAACCCTGAAAAGGCTCGAAAACGAACTCAATTCGATAGATTCAAAAGGTTTTGAATCCGAAGTTGAAGCAATAAAGTCAAAATTAAAAAGCCCAGATAAAATTCCAGAAATAGAAAAAGGCATTGAAGAATTAAAAAGAAAATTATACGAGAAAAGCGCAGAGGCTATTGAAAAACCGATTATTCCTAAAGTGGCACCGGCACTAAAAAATGCTTATGGTGTGGTCATTGGTATCGGTAAATATAAAGATGAAGGTATTCCAGCCTTAAAATACGCAAGAGAGGATGCTCTTGAGATTTACAATATCCTGACAGACCCAAAGTATGGAAATTTTCCCCACGAGAATGTAAAACTTTTACTTGACGACCAGGCAACACTCACCGAAATAAAATCTGCAATGGGAACATTTCTCGCTAGAAATGCCGGTGAGGATGATATGGTCTGCATTTACTACGCTGGACACGGCTCTCCCGAAATAGACCCAACAGGAAATGCTGATGATAAGTTAGAGAAATTTATCGTTCCCTACAATGCAAAAAAAGACGACCTCTTTGGCTATGGACTTTCAATGGATACGATTCGAAAGATTTTAGATGAGAGAATCAAATCAAAGAGAGCCGTTTTCTTTATTGATAGTTGTTATAGTGGTGAAGCAGGTGGGCGAACATTTTCAAGACCAAATGTCGCAACTCGCAATATTACGATATCTGAAAAATTTCTCGATCAGCTTTCCGGTGAAGGGAGAATCATAATCACGGCAAGCAAACCAGACGAACTTTCGCTTGAGACCGATGAGCTTAAACACGGAATCTTTACCTATTATCTGGCAGAGGGGCTTAAAGGGAAGGCGGATCTCAATGAAGATGGTGTTGTAACAGTGGATGAACTGTATAGTTATGTGTACGAGCAGGTGGTAAAGAAAGCTCGCCAGCTTGGAGGAGGTCAACACCCGCTCAAAAAAGGCACAATTGTGGGCGAGATTCCTCTAACACGATGTGAAACCGAAGAGATGATGCGCATCAAGGAATTAAATCTTAATGCCAGTAGGTTATTTGAGGAAGAGAAATATGAGGAAGCGCTTGGAAGTTGGAGCGAAGTTCTGAGGATAGATGAGGAAAATGCAGAAGCACTGGCTGGCAGTAAAAAATCGAAAAAGAAAATCGAAGAGGCAGAAGCGATTCTCAGAGAAAAACAGAGAAGACTGCTGGATTTACATAAGAAGGGATTACCAGCAAAAGAATATGATGAAGCAATGATTCTGCTAAAAAAAAATCCCCAGACTTATACAGAGCTTGAACGAAACATATTTGAATATATAGAAAAATTGTTAAATGGAGATATTAGCATTGGTGTGTATGTTGATACTCTAAAATTGATAAAATAAAATTATAAGCGATAGAACTAATATCCGAACATGACACTAAGAACAAATCTGGATGAAAAAAATGCGTATGCACTGATTGTTGGTATAGCTACGTACAAAGACTCTAAAGTGCAAAAGTAAGATAAAGGGAAGTGAAAAAATGCCTATCATGGAAGGACTTATAGTATCTACCGCACCCGTGGTGGTGAAATTTCTACTAGATCAGGTAAAGAATTATGGAAGACGGGGTAAGAAAACAAAAGACATCGAGGAATTTAAAAATGCTTTAGAGCCCTTTAAGGAAAGATTTGAAGTTAATGAAGCAGAGCTTAAGAAAATAAAGGAAACTGCTGAAAAACTTAGTGAAAAATTAACAGAAAACGGTTTTGAGATCACCAATGAAATGTATCAGAAATGGACTTTGAATCTTTTGGATGAAAAATTAAGAGGCATAAAACAGGCTAAATCCACATTTAAAACAGAACTCTGGACCGCTAAAAGTAAAGAAGAGATCAAAGGTGCCAGGGATATCAAGATACTTCCCAGAAAATACAGGATTGGGGAGAGGATTGTCGTGTACTTCAGGTCTGATAGGGATTGTTATCTCACACTGTTTAACATAGGAACGAGCGGAGAACTTACGGTATTGTATCCCAATTACTTATTCCAGAACAATTTCACTAGAGCCGACAGAATTTATGCCATACCCGGAGATGAATATCCTTTTGAATATGAATTGAGCGGTCCACCAGGTGTTGAAAAAATAAAAGCCATAGCAACCACTTCGAAGCTGAATCTATTGGATTTTGAATTTTCCAGGGAAGAATTTTTCCATTCTGTTGAGAGCGGTATTGCTGCTCGAGATATTAGCATTGTGGCAAAAAAAATGGAAGAAGTGTCAGTTGACAGCTGGGCAGAAGCATTGTGTGAGTTTGAAGTGGAATAACTTTTTTATTGTGGTACATAGAGCCTGTCCAACAATTATCCAGCCACTAATAAATCCGCCTACAAAAACCATTTTTTTTCTTTTATATCTCAATAATCTTAATAACTATACCCCGCAGCTCTGCTACGGTTGGGTGTGCCGTCGCAACGTTTGACTAGAAACAGGGTAGCCATTCAGGGTAATCCAACTGTGTATATTTGTGAAAACTTCACCTGTGAAACTCCCATCACAAATTTAGAGGGTTTGAGACAAGCGCTTATCTAAATTCCTCCATTATTTCAGTTATTGTTTTATGAGGAGGAAATCCAAGTTCAGTCAACTTACCGTTAAAACTCGTCTCTTTGAAATTATCACCGAAGAGCCTGCGCTGTTTGTCGTTTCTATATAATATTCCAATCGGGATTTTTTCTCCCCATTCAGTTGTTTTTGTCAGTGCTTCCATCTTATTATTAAAATCATAATTATCAGGCAGTTTATACATTCTCTCTTTGTACCAGCTTGCAGTATGTGTTCCATAACTTATGCAGGGTTGGATCACATCCACGTAAGAGAAACCCTTAAAGCGTATTGCTTCTGAGAATAATTCACTCAGGTGTTTGATATCTCCCGCATATCCTCTGGCAATGAATGAGCATCCATGCAATAGTGCTGTTGCCAGTGGCAATAAAGGCTCGAGTTCGACCCCTTTAAACTGAAGCCTGGTTTTATCCCACAGATCAGTAGTAGGTGAAGCCTGTCCTTTAGTGAGTCCGTATATCTGATTATTATGCACTATAAGTGTAATATCCGGGTTCCTGCGAATAGTATGCAGGAAATGATTTCCACCCTCGCCATAGCAGTCACCATCTCCTGTCACTACAATAGTGGTCAGTTCCGGATTCACAATATTAATTGAAACAGCAATAGGCAGGGCTCTGCCATGAAGCCCATTAAATAAGTTGCATTTCAAATAATGCGGTAACTTTGCAGCCTGACCGATACCTGAAACCAGACAGATCTCTTCAGGGTTTTTATCCATGGCTAATAAAGCATGCTTCATTGCAGTTAGTATCCCAAAATTTGAACATCCGGGACACCACTGGTTCTCTATATTGCTGCTATAGTCTTCCAATTTAACCATGCAAAAACCTCTCAATTATATATTCATGATCTAACGGCAGACCATTATAACACGTGATATGATTTTTCACATTAATACTATACTCAATCCTGAGTAATTTTCCAAGCTGCCCGGTAGCATTACTTTCAACTGTATAGTAATTTATCTCTGGTAGAAATTCATACTCAGGAAGGGGCATAAGTTCAGTAAAATGTATCGCTCCTACCTTTGCGTTATTCTTCCTGAGCTTATCTACTGCTTCGAATACGGCGTTTTTCGACGATCCCCAGCTTATAACCCATCTTCGTCACTATGAATTAAAACCGCAATCAGTGGACCGTACAATTTTTAA
>Ga0255380_10096_pt1 | contig 14367 bp, 9 predicted proteins | sample ANMaggSeSYBR01G8_FD_182107 | JGI IMG/M metagenome (GOLD analysis project Ga0255380, IMG submission 182107) | Sediment cell enrichment communities from methane seep in Santa Monica Basin, California, United Staets - ANME aggregate JGI... | ecosystem: Environmental > Aquatic > Marine > Cold seeps >... | reverse complement strand
ATTGCGGCTATGGAGTGATACCGGTGTACCTGGCAGCAAATCAAGATACGCTCGGAATTGATGGCGCAAAAGTAACTCATGTGTGGACACAGGATCGACAAATATCAGAAGGCATTGCAAAAGCAAGCTTGATCGATAATGTTGTGGATAACGCAGAAGATATGATCGGTCAGGTGGATGCAGTATTATTAGCGAGAGACGATCCGGAAAATCATGTGGCTATGGCAAAACCGTTTCTGGATGCTGATATCCCGCTTTTTATCGACAAACCACTGGCAATCACAACCAAGGATCTGGAGTTTTTTGCCGAGCAACATGCAGCCGGAAAATTTTTCATGTCTTGCTCGTCACAGCGCTATGCGACAGAAAGTCGGGCTGTTAAAATGGAATTTGAATCTTTGGGAAAAATTGAACTTGCTACCGCTGTTGGCAAAAAAGACTGGATAAAGTATGGCGTACATATTCTGGAAGGGTTGTTTGCTTTATTTGATGATCCCAAGGCAGTAACCGTTAAGCACATAAGCAAATCTAAAAAGGATATTGTGTATATTGAATTCGAAACCGGACTTGTTGCCACTGTCCATTTGTTTTACGACATCACAGCCACTTTCCAGGTATCAATATTCGGTCAAACAGGCTGGCGGTTGATAGAATATAAAAACTGGTATGCTATGTTTCGTGACAATCTCATTGAATTTATTCGCTCTGTGCATCAGGGTAAACCTCGCCTTGCTTTTTCAAAAACTGAAAATATCATTCGAACATTAATCGGCGCAAAAGAGAGTCTTGAAAATGGTGGGAAAACAATATCTTTAGCGGAATAAATAATATTTAAAATTAATATTGAGCAGGTAACTGGGTAATATGGTAATTGGGTAATGGGGGGGAAACAAAACCGATTTAATAGCCTAATACTACTAAAGATTGCCAATAAACGTCATTGGATGCAAAAAAATGGTTGCGAACATGACATTCCGAAAATCTTTAAGCGACTGAAAGAAGTGTCCGCCAGTTGGCAATTGGCGTCAACCTAATTGTTAATGCTTGTTTTCTAACTATCTATATTATTATGGGTTAGAGAGTTTATGTTCCGAAGGGACATTCGAAAATAGCCCCGACTTTCAAGTCGGGTAATTGAAAAAGAAAAAAGATCATTAGTCCGCCGCATGGCGGACGGCTGAAATCATTTAAAATTATCAGAAACTGTGATTTTTTGTTTTCAATTATCTGCCTGCTGGCAGACAAAAAATGTTTTGTTTTATCATTTCCCCGACATAAATGTCGGGGCTATTATCACCCATCCGCTTGGCGGATTAAATCTTAAGTTGACGCCAATTGTCGATTGACGGAGAGAAATCTGGATAACTAATTAATATAATTGGATATATAGATTTCGCTCAATTGTTTTATCCAATTCTGGGAGATACACAAATAAATATGGTGATATGATTGCAGTTAAATATTTGCCCCAAAAAGAAGGAAAGAATTCATGTTTTTTTAGCTGATATTTGTTGTAATGCAAGCTATTTTTCTTCTAGTAACCGATGTTATAATGCTTTCTATATTCAGCGATGTATTATCACCAAATGTAATATTCATAAATTCTTGATTAAATAGCCAAAGCTGCACTATGGATGTTGGCATTCTCCAAAATTTCTTTAATGCCTTTCTCTCTAATATTACCTATAGCTCTTTCAGGATAATTATTATAAAACATATCTAGACAATTACTCAAATAACCGTCATGGCTGATGCGAATCATTTGATTATAATTATTATCAAAAGGGATATAACTTATAATCAATTTATTATTATTTGGCAATTCGTACTTTACAAATATGACACCATATTCATCTATAAATAACTTGTTTAAATTTATAATATTTAATTGAACCATCTTTTGCATTAATTCTAATGTTGTTGAGTAGTCATTTTTAATATAAATTGTCAGATTTTTATGATTTACAAAATCAATGACAGAACCATCAATCATTTTTTTAAAAAGGTCACAAAAGAAATTATCAGTAAGATATAAGTCATCCTCATCTTTTACCGTGATATATGGTGAAAATAATATTTTTTTAATGCCAAAATTATATATTATATCAATTGTTTTCGGGAGAGAATTGATTGTTGCCTTGTTGATTGTAAAAACAATAAATATCTTTTCAACTAGTTTTGTAGTAGATATTAAAGCCAGGTTCTGCATCAATCGATTAAAAGCCCCATCACCGCGAATATAATCATGCGATTTTTCATCACCATCAAGACTTATATCTATGTAATCAGGTGTGCATTCTATTAAATCATTTATTTTAATTTCATTTAGAAGTGTACCATTGGTAACAATACCATACCTTAGCTTCGGTACAATTTTTCTCTTTTCTTTGAAATAGAATAAAAGATCTTTCGTTAATTCCCAACTTAAAGTTGGTTCCTTACCAACATTACCAAATGTCAAAGCGCCCATATCTATAAAATTATTAAAGATATCCATCCATTCAGTATAGTTTAAAGAATTTGATTTGTTATTATACGCAACGTAACAATGCCTACACTTTAAATTGCATACATTATTAACAAAATAGGAAACATCCATAGGGTAAGGGTGTTTTTCTATAATGCTATAAATATTTAAATCTTTTGGGTTGATAGTTACGTGGTTCAAGCTAATGCCACCAGCGCTACCCGATAATCCTGGTACTGCCATAATTATTTTCCTTTACAGAGTATTAATTTTCTCTTCTAGTAATTTATTTTGATATTTTAATTTCGCTATTCTTTTATTAAATTTTTCATGCAATATAGCATAGGTTGCATTACCAACTGTAGTTTGACATATTTCAATTTCTTTTTCTATTTTATTTTTTTTGTCGGTTAATTCCGTTTTTAAGTTTTGTTTATAAGTAGAATATTGACTCGTTATAATATCTTTATCATTATTTATTACAGATTCAAGGAATTTCATTGTTGAGTCTGTTATATCTGTTTCTGCAACATCCATGAAAATCACTTCGATCCCAAAAAGTTGATCATAAAGATCTGCAATTATCGGGTCAAATCCAGAAAAGGCAATCATAAATATTTTAGGTGCTTGATCTTTCCCAAATTTATCCTTTTTAATAACATAAGTTGGATATGTGAGACTTTTAATATTTAAATCTTGGAAACTAAACCCCATAAATAAAAAATCATAATGAAACAATTCATTCTGGTATTTAATATTTAATGGATTGCTATTATTATTTACAAGTTCCAGATAATCAGTTTCTGATGCAACAATGTTGTCCGCTTCTTCCAAAGTACCATGCATTTTTACAATTATTTTTTCTCCATTGTTTTGTATGTATTCATGGATATCACTAATATGAGTTATATCTGATACTATCTTTATTGAATGACCATTTTTATTAACCTCTAATAGCCTATCCCAATTAGTCGTGAAAATATAATCAAATTTATCAATTAACAATTTATGTAAATCTGATTTCTTGTTTTGAATATCCTTATCCAAAATTTCTTCAATTGCATGTTGTAGAATACTTTTAAGATTATGTTTATATAATTGTAAATCTTTTTTTGGATGTCTATCTCTGAACAATTTAATCGAATAATAATCAGCGCCAATCGAAGGTAAGTGATTTTTAAATATTTTTGATAAAAAATATTCTTCTTTACCTAATTTCTTCGATAGCTTTTCATTAAATACCTCCCAATCAGGAAAGTTCTCAACATTCTTCGAGAAGCCGGAACCAATGAATGGTATTAATTTAAATTTAGCATAAGAATCTATTAATTTGTCAAGCATTAAATCATTGTGCCTTATCATTTCGTCGTATTTCATATTGAACCTCTTAGAGCAACCATTAGAACTTTATTAATGTATAAAAATAGCAAAATAAGTGTTAATACTACAAACACCCACATCCACCACGCAGAATACATAAAAGACAATCCATCAAACAGCATCCGGCCAAAACTGCTGGCCGGAGGTTGCACGCCGAGTCCTAAAAAATTTAGTGCGAGATTCATCATAATGATTTCAGGCATTCTTGCTAAGGTATAGTTGGTGAATCCGTCCCTAATATTTGGGAAAAGATGTTTCCTGTATATATAACGTTTAGAAAACCCGTAACTCATTTTCGCGATAAAAAACTCATTTTTCTTGACCGTTTCCAACTGGTTATACACATAAAGCGCCTGCGTTGGGATATAAATAAAGATCATCACAATAATCGCGTTCTTCTGACCAGCGCCAAGCAGGATCAGCAGAAACAGGGCAATTAATAAAACAGGGAGCGTGACCCAGTAATGGATCAGGTTTAAAAAGAATTCCCGAATCCGATCATTGCTAAAATAAGATAGTATCATACCGGTAATAAGACCAAAGAAATAGATTACCGGCATAACAATCAGAAGGGTTAAAACCTCAAGCCCCAAAGCATTGATTGATTTTATAAAAACATCGGCTCCTGTTAAATCAGTACCAAACCAGTGGTGGAAAGAAGGCGGAGCGAGATTAAAAACAGCACTATCATCTATAAACAAACTGTATCCAATATAAACAAGGATTAAAAATATAAATGGGATAAAAAAAATAAAATTTATTTTAGCTATAATTTTATTCATAGCTCACCCTTGGATCAATTCTCATTTTTATTGTTTCAATTAGAATACCGATAACAGAGAATAGAATAATACTGAAAATACAGAATCCGATGATAACGGGATAATCAAAACGCTGGATAGCCAGCACAAATCTATAACCCATACCATGGATACCGAAAGGTGTTTCAACAAAGAATATAAAACCAAACATAAAAATGAGAAGATTTTCAAAAAAGGATAAATAATCAACAATCACAAAACGCTTGCAGAACTTTTTCCAAATCTGGCTTTCTTCGAATCCGCAAGATTTGTGAAATGAAAAGAAATCGCTATTTTTAATCTCTGCGATTGTTTTATCCACTGATTTTGAAACAATATAAAAAGGATAAATCGACAGAACCAGACCGGCAAAGACATAGCGAATATTGGATAAGAAATCTATGCCCGTAAAATCCAGAAGATAGAGAACCAGGTAAGAAAATACAATCATGGGTATGTAAAAAATAAATTCCATTCGATTCCAAAGTTTTCTTAATCTACGTGATTTTGCCGAAAAAATACCTGCTGCAGTTCCAATAGTGTAGCTAAACAACAACGCAATGATAATTGATTTCAGTGATTCTCCCAATGCGGTTACAACTTCATGAATAACAAGCTGACCTGATGAAGTAGAAATACCGAAATCAAACATGAAAATATGTTCCAAAAAGGTTGTATATATTTCCCATGCGGAAACCGATTGAGAAACGTCAAGGTTTAATGTTCCATAAATGACGTATTCGGGCGAACTGATACCAAGAAAAATAATCAGAATCGGCAGTAGCGGGATTATGAGTATCGTAAACCCTAAGAAAACAATCCTGTATATAATTCTTTTATAGGAGTATGCACTTTAGTCAGGTAACCACAACATATAGTATTGTTTTAATTATTTGCTTGAAACTGATCTTTACTTTTTGTAAATTATGGGGTAATGGAAGATTACCCTAAAACGCTTCTTGAATTTGAGGCCAGGTTTTCTACTGAAGAAGCCTGCCGTGATTATCTTTATCAATTGCGCTGGCCTGATGGATTTCATTGTCCCAATTGTCATTATGAAAAGGCGTGGCCAATTGGTACCACCTTGTTTCAGTGTGCTCGTTGTAATTACCAAATTTCCGTCATTGCTGGAACAATTTTTCATGGAACTCATAAGCCGCTGACACTTTGGTTCAGGATGATCTGGTGGTTGACGGGTCAAAAAAATGGAGCAAGTGCTCTGGGACTTAAACGAATTCTCGGATTGGGCAGTTATCGAACTGCCTGGGCATGGCTCCATAAGCTCAGGCGTGCTATGGTTACGCCAGGTCGAAACCTTCTTGCGGGAACAATTGAAGTTGATGAAACTTACATTGGCGGCAAAAAGCCTGGTAAACGTGGACGAGGTGCTGAAGGAAAATCCTTGGTAATGATCGCAACAGAAATCAAAGAATCTAAAATTGGACGAATAAGACTTAAGCGTGTACCAAATGCCTCCAGTGAAAGTCTTGAAAATGCTGTTGAACAAGCTGCATGTAAAGGAAGTGTAATTCAAACTGATGGATGGTCTGGTTATAATCAATTGGAATCCCTCAATTATATTCATGAAATTGTACGTAAAGATAGTGACTTAGGTGATAATCTTTTACCTCATTGTCATAGGGTAGCATCACTTTTAAAACGATGGCTTCTAGGAACCCATCAGGGCGCTGTTAGTCACGAGCATTTAGATTACTATCTTGATGAATTTACTTTTAGATTTAATCGACGAACTTCATCGCATCGTGGAAAACTTTTCTATCGACTACTTCAAAATGCAGTTAAAATTGATCCAGTCCCTCTGAAAAAATTAGTTAAAAATGCTAGAGGTAGAAAATCAATAAAACACAATATATAGTATATACCTTATTAAAGTGCATACCCCCATTTTCTTTTAATAGACATAAATCAATTCTTCTTTGCATATTTATAAAACCGATACCCTAACGGATGGATCGGCATTGTAAATTTATTATTAGAGACCCTGATCATATTTTTGTAATAAGCCAGAAAAAACGGCATGTCATTCAGAATAATTCTCTGGGCATTTAAATATTGATTAATCTGTTTTTCAGTCGGCAATTGCGGAGCAGTTTCAACCAATCTGTCAAAATCTAGATTTGAATATTTGTTAAAATTATTCCCGGCTGGCGGAAAGGACGCTGTGATAAATGGATTTAAGAAATGTCTTACATCCGCGTAAAGCGGACCCCAGTACAACTGTATAATATCATAATTTTCGCTTGTGAGTCGATCTACTAGAACTGGAAAAGTAACGGCTTCTATTTTTACGTCAACATCATAGGCTTTCAATTGTTTTGAAATATAATCAGCAATCGCTCTGGAAAGAATATCCTCAAAGCAAACAAGATTTAAAGACATTTTCTTGCTTAGCATATTTTCCGCTTTATCAGGTGAGTAGGTTAATATTGAATCCGGAGCAGTCAAATCACTAAAAATCGTAGGGAATAAAGATTTCGTGACAGCGCCTTGATCTCCGAAGATGTTTTGTAACCCTTCTCTATCTATTGCAAAGTTAATCCCTTGCCGGATATTTTTATCTGTAATTCTTTCCAGATTAAATAGATAAAAATTGAGTTGTGTCCATTCCAGACTCTCTTTTTTATAATCAAAAGAGAAGCTCGTATTTTCCAACTGGCGTTGTAACGGCAGGTTTAACTCCAGAAAATCTGCTTTTTGATTTTTAAACATCAATAAAGACAGATTGTCGTCCGTAGTCAAATTAATCATAATTTCATCAACAAAAGGTAAATGCTTACCATCTTGCGATTCCCAATAAGATGGGTTTTTAATAAAAGAAACTTTTTGATTAGACTCAAACGAAGCAAGTTGAAAAGGTCCTGAGCCGACAGGATGCATTTTAAAGTTATCGCCATAAAATTCAACGGCTTTTCTTTTTACAATGCCGGTGTATGGGAGCGTTAATAAATTGGGGAAATTATAATCTGCCTTTTTTAATTGAAAGACAATGGTGCTTTCATCTCTAATATTTAAGCCTTCAAGGGTATTGGACTGTCCATTTCTGAATTTGTCGAATCCAACAATATTTTTAAAATAAGAGACACCTAACGATTTGGAGTCTTTATTTAGCATCCGTTCAAAAGTATATATAACATCTTCAGCCTTAAATTGACGATCTGATTCATTATTGAAACAACTATCCGCAGAAAAGAGCACATCGTCTCTTAAGTGAAAAACCCAGGTTATCCCATCAGAAGTTTTCCATGATTTTGCCAGAGAAGGTACTGTATTACCTTTTAAGTCGATATCCGCCAATGTATTGTAAATTTGCTTAACCATATGAATATGGCCTGCATGATATGCATCAACAGGGTCAAAGGAATTTATCTGAGCCTGTTGGAGTTGTAGAATATCATTCAAGATAACTGTATCGGACTGTTGTTTTTTACCACAACTCATAAAAATTATGAAAACACAGGATATGATTAAAAGACGGTTTATCCGTTTCATCTCAATTACCTCCACTACTATATATATGACATCTCACAGTATTTTTATTTGTTATTATTTCTGGAATTTTATTATGACAAATATCTCCAATAATTTCAGGACATCTGCTGGCAAAAGGACATCCCTCAGGTTTTGTAAAATTAGATAACGGTTCACCCTTTAGAATAATTTTTTGATCGTTTAATAAGGGTACTGAAGCCATTAAGGCTTTTGTGTATGGATGTAATGGATTATTAAAAATATTATCTACTTTGCCTTCTTCCATTAACATCCCCTGGTACATAATAAGTACTCTGTCGGCAATTTCCTTAATAATTCCCAGGTCATGCGTAACAAAAATAATACTTAGTTTAGTTTTTAATTCTTTAAAAATTTCCAGTATCTGATTTTGAATAGTCACGTCGAGAGAAGCTGTTGGCTCATCAGCAATGATTAGTTCGGGATTACAGGATAAAGCCATTGAAATCATTATTCTCTGATTTATGCCACCGCTTTGTTGATGGGGATATTCTTTCATCTTAGCATCAGGATCCGGTATCCCCATCTTTTTAATTAAAGCAATACCATTTTCTTTTGCTTCTTCATCTGTAACCCTTTGATGCAATTTAATGACTTCAATGAGTTGTCTGCCAATGGTAATCACCGGGTTAAGAGCTGAAGAAGGATTCTGAAATATCATAGCAATTTTATTTCCACGAATTTTATTCAGATCTTTTTGCTCTAGATTTGATATCTCGTTGCCATTAAACTTAATATTTCCTTTTTCTTCATAACTGTTATTCAGTTTCAAAATTGAACGACAAGTCACAGTTTTTCCACAGCCGGATTCACCAATAATACCAAGTATTTCTTTCTCATAAACATTAAAGCACAAGCCATTAACAGCATATACTATATTCTTCTGAGATTTAAATTGTATTTCAAGGTTATTAACTTCAAGAAGTTTTTCCATTAACAATTTCCCTGTACATATTTTATGGTTATTGTCTCCTGCCAATATTTACAGCACCTACGCAAAGGTGGTTTTTTTTAGTACAATCATCATATTTTATCTAAATTCGCTGACTGCTATTGTCTCTATAACAGACACCTTAATTAATTTATTGAACAATTCAAACGTACAAATTATTAGTCCTATTGTCAAGAAGTTTTAAAAGAAAGTAGGGTAATAGGATAATAACAAAATTGATGTGCCTGTTACGTGCCACGCACTTAAATATATGTCTTATGAGTAAGCATTTGTTGTATCCGTTCAATAAGTTCGGGTAAATGAGATGCGACGCTCTTTAGCTATGGCGCATAATTCATAATTTCCAAATTAGTTAATGCCATAAGGGTAAGTGCGTCGCATCTTTCACCATGTCTTTTTGAGAAGATACTATTTGTTTTTATCATATTGAAGAATTATTAACTTCAAATTACTATTTTATAAAAGTGCATGGCACGTAGTTGAAAAAATATTTATTCCGTCGCACCTGCTTTCCTATTTTTAAGCTCTTGCTGAATTCGTCCGATAAGTTGCTCATCGATTTTGTAAAACCGGAAAACAACGATTGCCAGCACCGCCGCGATTGCCGGAAATACACTAATTAACAACCTGATGCCGAAAAGCGCTTCTGCACTCTGTGCAACATTTGCCGTATATCCGAAAAGCATGAGCATCCAGCCTGTCATAGCGCCGGCGATACCTGATCCTAATTTTATGGACAGGGTTCCGGCAGAAAAGACGAGCCCGGTTGCCCGCCGTTTATTTTGCCATTCCGAATAATCTGCGGTATCAGCCAGCATGGCGAAAAACAACGTGATGATTGGACCAGTAGAAAACTCGGTTAATAAACTGAGTACGAAAATGATATTGATGTTATCTGGTTTGGCGAAAAATAAAAGAGCGCTGGTAATAATTGCTAACAAAAAGCAATAATTCATAGTGTTCTTCTTGCCGAACAACAGGGTAAATTTTTTAGTGAGCGCTGCGCCAAGCATCGCTGCTAGGGAACCGAGAATCATAAACACTGCCGCGAGCTCGACATTTCCAACATAGTATTTAAAGTAAAACATAATTGCGCCCATCTTGAGCGTTGTCATGGTAACAAAAATGAATCCGACAAAGAAAATTATAATCCAGGGTTTGTTTTTTATCAGGTCCTGGAAGTCTTGTTTCATCGAAGTGTGTTGTTTTACAGGCACTTTCACACGTTCTTTGGTGGTTAAAAAAGTGATCAGAAACAAAATTATACTGATCACTGCAAACAGTGTCATCGTATATTTATATCCTAATACATCATCGCCTTTCCCGAAAAACGACACTAAGTAGATATTCAGACCTTGGGTTATTAAACCACCGAAAAAAGCAAAGAAAAAGCGATATGAAGACAGGCTGGTGCGTTCAATCGGATCGGCTGACATCACACCGGTCATCGCAGAATAGGGGACATTGTTTGCGGTATAAACGATCACCAATCCACTGTAGGTTATGTAGGCGTAAATGAGTTTACCGGTGTAGCTTAAATCGGGTGTTGTAAAAGTGAGAACTGTTAAAATGCCGAAAGGAAACGCAGTCCAGAGAATCCAGGGTCGGAATTTGCCCCAGCGGGTATTGGTGCGGTCTGCAATGAGACCCATAAGAAAATCCGTGATGCCATCCCAAAAGCGGCAGACCAATAATAGTGTACCCACAGCGGCAGCCGAAATCCCAAAGACATCCGTATAGAATATTGGCAGAAAAACCATCAGCGTTCGCCAGACCAAATTCGCCGCAGTATCTCCCAGACCATAACCGACTTTTTCTTTGAATGATAGTTTCTGATGTTCGTTGTTCATTTTCGTTTCTCCTTTGCAATAGGTAAAATAGAGTTCTGCAAAATAGAACAAAGTGTCATTTCGATCCGTCGATTGACGGAGAGAAATCTGGTTAATTAATTAATATAATTGGATATATAGATTTCTCACTTCACTTCGTTCCGTTCGAAATGACAGAAATTTTCTTATTTTGCAGAAGTCTAATAGGTAAATATTTATCAAAAAAAATACTTAATTCAGAATTCAGTTTTTGCTTTTTAGCTCTGATTTGTTCAGGTAATGCTAACTGTGATCATTTATAAAAACACGACTACAAACAGTTGTTCCTGATAACTTCGCTGTACCATTTTGCTGATTTTTTTGCTATGCGCTCTCCAGTTGAAAAATCAACATAAAAAATACCGAAACGGCGTGTGAACCCTAACGCCCATTCAAAATTATCCATGAAAGACCATAGAAAATAACCCTTCAGATTGACTCCTTCTTGAATAGCCCGATGGCACTCACCCAGGTATTCTTGTAAAAAATCGATCCGTTTTTCATCAGGGACGATTCCGTTAGCAACTTTGTCATCCAGTGCGCAGCCATTTTCGGTGATGACTATTTCAGGATTGTCATACCGCTCATTTATCCAATGGAGAAGTTTACGGCAGCCCCATGGGACAATGCTCCATCCCATTTGTGTTTTATCCCAGGTTTTGTCCACAGTCAGATTCACATGCTGATCTTCGGAGATACCACCGTTGCTGTAAGGATCAATGCGAACTTCTTCATTTTCTTCGACATGCGAGGCGTACATTGTCGTGTAATGATTAAGCCCAAAAAAGTCACAGGAATCCTTGATTAAAGCGACATCTTCTGCTGAAAAATTGGGCAACCTGTCTCCGATACGTTCTCGCATCACCTGCGGATAATCGCCTTTATAAATTGGATCTGCATACCATCCAAGGAAAAATTCTAATGATCGCTGTGCAGCTTGCCTGTCTTTTTCGGAATCGGTTAGCGGCTCGCGCCAATCGCAATTATTAGTGATGCCGATTATTCCCTTTTGATGCGTTTGAAATTTACGGCGATAGACGTCGACTGCTTTGCCGTGGGCACGCAGGAGCTGGTGGGCAACCAGATAAGGTTCTGTAGTTGAAACCCTACCCGGCGCTAAAACACCCTGCCCATGACCCAATATCGAGACAACCCAGGGTTCATTAAAGGTAATCCAGTGTTTGACACGATCACCGAAATGCTCAAAGCAAATCGCCGCGTAATCCCGAAAAATATCTGCCATCGCCGGATTCAACCAGCCGTCGAGTTCCAGTTGCAACGCCAGTGGTAAATCCCAGTGATACAAAGTCACCCATGGCGTGATGTCGTGTTCGAGCAAACAATCGATGAGATCAGAATAAAATTGAATACCAGCGGGATTGGGCTTGCCGCGCCCCGCAGGTTGTATTCGTGACCAGGAGATTGAAAAACGAAATGCCTTCAACCCCATTTGCGCCATCCGTGCGATGTCTTCTTGGTACTTGTGATAAAAATCGCAGGTGATGTCGCCAGTATCGCCATTGACAACTTTGCCTGGCGTGTGCGCGAAACCATCCCAGATGGATAGTCCTTTTCCTCCTTCCAGCCATCCGCCTTCAATCTGATAGCTCGCCGTTGCTGTTCCCCAGGTAAACCCATCAGGAAATTTTTTCATTCGGTCAATCCTTCCAGTTATATTTTCAACATCAAGTTAATTGTATGGTTATAATTTACCATATTCTTCTAATTCAACATCAGGAATTTGAGATTTGTTATTATATTCAATACTAATCAAATTATCAAGTAAAATTTTTTAAATAGTATTACCTCACTTATTATTGAAGGAGATGTAGTCCACTTTTAAAAATCATTAGATAGTAGAATTAACCAATATCTTTATTGCAGTTATCAATATGATATTTAACCGAAATATTAAGTGGGCCACATCTTGATTGTACCAATAACTGATGTGTTACTTTAAAGAATGAATTTTAGTATTTCACTCCTTTATAAAACGTTCCAGAATCTCAATTGCTCTTTGTGCCACCACATCGCCAGCCGGCTTCTTCAGCGGTGGACGAAATCTTGTGTATCGATAAAATGCACTGATATATTCCCGGTCGCCGGTGTTGGGACCATCAGTGATATAGCCGTGGGAAACGTTAACATAACCACAGGGTATAGTTAAAGGCAATGGCGATCCATTACGAATTTGCCTGCCGATCCCCTGAAACGGCTCAAAAGGCATACCGACAATGGCTACATCACCAAGCCGTATTACATAGACTTCCATTTCCAGGTAATTCGCCACTGTATTAGCCTGACCGGTTTGTTGAAGATTAAGCGCCCAGCGGCTCCAGGGCAGGACAGCCTCGATCAGTTTCCCACGATAAGCAGGCGTGAGGTCTCGTGGAAAGTTCAAGCCCACACAAGATAGCGTGTTCTCGTCACCAGTTGATGCGCGGCTGATGAAATCCTCAATCTCGGCAATCTCTGCTTCAAGTATTTCCTCGGAGGGAAGTGGCGCCAGCGGTACCCGCACCTTTTTACACATATAATCCAAACCATCTCGTTGTGATGGTCGAAGATGGTCCAATGCCTTGATATAACTCTCGCCAAGCAGACGACCAAAGTATTTCGCCCGTTCGACCCCGCCGCGAAACATCTCCTTAGAATTCACATCGCCGGCGCATCCTTGCAGAAATCCGACCGGCAGTGGCGCTACCGGCGAGAAATGTTCAGCTACTATGTCGGCAGCCACCTGGGGCCACTCGCCAAAAACAATTGGCTTCTCGGGGTGATAGCTGGTCACCGGATGTCCGGTGAATTGAACTAGTGCAGTGATTGGTTTGCCGGCTTTATTTTTCAACACGACGACCGGCGCTTGCTGGTCGATGTCGCCGCAAAAGTCTTTGCCCAACAGTATGCGATCTTCCTCGCGCATGAAATACGTCGAGCCGTCAGCCCGGCGACCCTTGCGATTATAGGTGATTCGACCTTCCCGACCCTCTGCCCACCAGACAGTAACCGGCTGGAGCATCCCGGGCAGGCGCTTCGCACAAGTTCGCAGCTCACGGAGCAAGTCGTGACCGATTGGTAACAGTTCCGGCTCCGAAACATTGTCGAGAGCGGATTGATAGACTGTGAAGATATTGCTTGCCAGAAGCGCCCCGCTATGATTGTGCGATGAAAATAATAATACATGTGAAATCGGCAGGTTTAGATCTTCTGCGAGGACGCGGCGGTAGAAATCACTCACGTTCACCTTAGTGAGCGAAGCGAAGTCGGTCGCCACCAAACACAATCGTAGTTCACCATCTTCCAGGAGTGTCACAGTCGTCTTCAGCGGTCCGCACACCTTTTCCACGACCGCTCCGACCCTACTGGCAGTCG
>Ga0255380_10095_pt1 | contig 14368 bp, 10 predicted proteins | sample ANMaggSeSYBR01G8_FD_182107 | JGI IMG/M metagenome (GOLD analysis project Ga0255380, IMG submission 182107) | Sediment cell enrichment communities from methane seep in Santa Monica Basin, California, United Staets - ANME aggregate JGI... | ecosystem: Environmental > Aquatic > Marine > Cold seeps >... | reverse complement strand
TTATGGTAACATTGCCCGTCCATTGACCATTAGAAAAAGCAGTCGTTGAGCTCGGATTAATTGTCCCCGTATTGTCCGACAAAATCGCCGAGTTTGTAAAAGACGTTGCCTGATTCTCCCATTGGTCTCTTGCTGCAATGGTAATAGAAAACGCCTGTCCGGCTGTTTTGGGACTTGTGATTGTCTCAAAGGAAAAATGACTCGCGCTATTAGCCTGCACATCAAATTCGTTTGAAGTTCCTGATTTTCCAGCCCCAGCAATTCTAACTTCATTATTAGTGTGGCTTTTAGTAATCGTTAAGTTGCCCGTCCATTCACCGGATGTAAAATTGGGAGTTACTATTGGCGAAAGAGTTCCAGTCAGATCATTCAAATTTGCTGTGCCGGTATAATCAGTTACAGTAGCGCCATTGGCATCCTTTGCAGTTATTGTAACAGAAAAAGGAACACCGGCAGTTTGCGGGTCTGTTATAGTTGATATGTCAAAATGATCAATATTACCAGCTACAACGTCAAATTCATTTGAAGTTCCTGTTTGCGTTCCTCCTGACCTGGTGACGGTAATTCTATCGTTACTGATTACTTGTGTAATAGTCACCGCATCGCTCCATTGTCCCATATCAAACGCGTCGCTGCTTACTGGTGTGATTGTACCTGATAAATCCTCAATTACTACCGTTCCTGAGAAACTGGTTACTCGGTTGTAATTAAAATCCTGAGCCGTTACTGTTATAGTGAAAGGCGCTCCCGCAGCCTGGGTGCCAACATTAGCAATTGAAAAACGATGCAACTGTCCCGGTTCCACATTAAAACTATTGGACTCCCCGGTAATTGTATTTCTGCTTGCAATGATTGTTACATCGCTCTGGCTTTTTGAAATTTGCACATTGCCAGTCCATTGTCCTGAAATAAAATTTCCGGTAGATAGGGGCAATAGAGTACCAGTTGCATCATCTAAGTTTACTGAATTGGTGAAACTGGTAACCCGGTTAAAATAAACATCTTCTGCTGTAATTGTAATGCTAAATTGTTGACCAGCAGTTTGGGGGCTGTTAATCGGTTGAAAGGTAAAATGATGAACAGCGGTAGGATTAACGTCGAAATTATTAGAGTTGCCTGTCTTGCTTCCGCTCGTGGCGGTAATTCTATTAGCAGATTGACTTTGGGTGATGGTAACGCTGCCAGACCACACACCATTGGAAAAACTACCAGTAACGCCAGTGTCGATTGTTCCTGTTAAATCACTCAAGCTTGCAGTTCCGGTAAAACTCGTAACTGTATTTCCCAACGCGTCCATTGCTGTAATTGAAACATTGAAAGAAGCGCCCGCTGCTTGCGGAGATGTAATCGATCCAAAGGAAAAATGATCCAGCCCTCCCGGCGAAACATCAAATCCATTCGATGAACCGGTTTCTGTGCCTGTTGTAGTTCTCACAACCGTAATGATATTATTGGTCTGCTCCTGGGTAATGGTTACTTCTCCTGACCAATAGCCGTCATCAAAAGCTCCGCTCACGGTTGGAGTAATTGTGCCGCTAATATCAAAAATTGTTACTGTCTCATTAAATCCCTGCACCTGGTTATCGTTTTGGTCTAATGCAAATACTTCAACAAAAAAAGGCGTGCCCGCTGTTTGTGAACTTATTGTTGTAATCGAAAAGCGAACCAAATCACCGGCTTGAACATTGAATAAATTTGATTGACTGGTAACAGCGGCATAAGATGCGACAATCGCTACATCGTTTTGCCGCTTTGTAATAGTAACATTCCCTGTCCACTCACCAGCAACAAATGCACAGGTCGCTGGCGTGATTGTTCCGGTGCTATCAGAAAGATTCGCTGTCCCTGTAAAAGTGGTGATCTTATTATCATAAACATCTTCAGCAGTTATTGTGATACTGAATGCTGTCCCGGCAGTCTGTGGGCTGGAAATGGTTTGAAAAGAAAAATGATCCAGCGTGCCTGGAATCATATTAAATTGATTTGATGTGCCTGATTTATTTTGAGCGGTTGCTGTAATTTCATTATTGGAAAGCGCCGTTGTTATTTGAACATTGCCTGTCCAGGCGCCGGCGGTGAAGTTAGTAGTTGTCGTTGGAGAAATTGTTCCTGTTAAATCAGAAAGAGACGCCGTACCGGTGAACGTGTCCACCTGGTTGCCAAATTGATCTTGAGCCGTAATCGTAATACTAAAATTTGTCCCAACCGCCTGATTCGAAATAGGATCAAACTGAAAAGATGCCAACGAATTATGAATGATCGAAAAATTTGAAGAAGTGCCGTTATCAATGGTAGTTCCATCATTTAACTGCGTCTCAATATCGACGGTATAATTTGTCGCTGCAGTTTCATGACTTATTACAACAGCCACCTGGACGCCAACTGCTGTATTTCCGCCAACCGCCGTTCCTGTTCCATCTCGGTCCAATGTAATCACATCTCCACTCCCGGAAACAGAAAAACCGCCGTCCATAGCGCCACTATTGGTTGTCTGTGCTAACTCTGCCTCTGTTACATCAAAGCCAGTGGGAAATGTGATAATTATTTTACCATCAACAGGAATGCCGACATCGACTCCATTTCCAGTGGCTGATGTTGTGAAAGTAAATGTATAAATAGCAGATTCGCCGGCTTTATCATTACCTGGCGTTGTCGTGACAGAAGTTAATAGTCCTCCATAAGCAACGCTTGTAATTCCTATAATTAAAGCAGCTATTAAACAAACTTTTTTTAAGCTCATTTTCAATGACCTCTTCTAAAATTATTATAAAAAAAAATAATATTAAATAATGTGAAAATTTATTCGGAGACGGGCTGAGGTGCAGAATCTAATTTCTTAAAAGGAGAAATTGTTGAAATGCGATATTTTCATAATTATTAGTGTGTTGCCACTTTAATTTTATGTAACAAAAATTATGCCCTTATATTTAAAAATTGTAATCCGTTTGGGGGTTTTGTTATCAACAAAAATGTTTATATCCTTCGGGTTTAAGTTGTTCTACTTTACCAGAATTTCGTTTAATTTTAATCCCTTCTTCTGCTGGTAATATTTCCCCGATTTTAGTTAAAGGTAAATTAAATTTTGCTTCAAACGTGTGTTTAAAATCACTAAAGTTATTTTCACCCATTGTCATTAATAACTCAAAATCTTCGCCGCCATTTAAAACCCAATGTAAACAATTTCTATCTTTTCGGTTCTCCATATTGAATACACAAGAATGGATTGGCAGGTCTCTTTCAAATATAATTGCTCCAACACTACTCATCTGACAGATATGATGTAAATCCGAACTAATGCCGTCGCTAACATCAATCAGGCTGTGAATATCACCGTGTTCGATTAAAAACCGTGCTTCGATTACACGCGGCTCCGGTGTTAAATGGCGATTTATACATTCATTATATTTTAACTTGTTATCACTATCATTTTGTTTCAATATATTAATTCCGACCGCTGCCATACCGGGATAGCCGGTAACACAAATTATATCGCCACTTATGGCTTGTGAGCGTGTCCGGATTTTTTCTTTTTTAGCGATGCCAATTACAGAACAGGTTAATACCATTGGTCCCAAAGTTGCGGTTGTATCACCGCCGACAACAATTGTTTGATATCGGCTCGCCATATCTTTCATACCCCGATACATTTCTTTCATTGAATCTAACGAAAGATGTTCAGACACGGCAAGAGAAATTAATGCGAATTGCGGCTGTCCACCCATAGCGGCAATGTCGCTCAAATTAACCGCAATCAACTTCTGACCAAGTTGGTGGAACGAAAAACAATTCAAGTCAAAATGGGTGTTTTCCACCATCGTATCAATGGTAACTAACCAGACATCATTTTCGGATTTGCGAATTACAGCGGCATCGTCGCCGATTCCAACTAATAAATCAGGATGGTCGGTTTTGATTAAATCTGATAACTGATCGATAAGTCCAAATTCGCCGATTCCTTTCAAGTTCATTATTTAACTCTTTATTACGAAAAAATTATAACCGTAGTAATTGGTTAGCAGAGATTAGTTCCCGGGAATTAGAAATTAAGAATTGAGAGGTTGATTCTCGTTGAAGTTCTTCCGTTTCTCTCATATTTGAAGATTAATGCGAGAGTTCCAATTGTGTCTTTTCAGCAATTCTTTTCAACAATCGTAACGCTTCATTCACTGCTTCATCACTTGGAAAAGCCTCTGCTACATCTGGAGCCAATAACACTAAATTTGTGCCTTCTTCTTGATAGCGTTGCGCGTATTTCCCCCTTATACCGCCTTTTACCTGAGAAAAATCATACTCAGGGCGAAGTTCATCATTAAAATTTTGCTCTGCCTTTTTCTTCATAAACCTTCCTCTCTTGACGCGTTGTTTTACGAGCACTAATAATTCGTATTCTGTTACCCCTGTCTGTGTGGGCAACGATGAGTAACCGTCCCCGATTTGATAAGCCGATAGTGATGTATCGACTTTCATTAATTGAGTGGTCAGGATCGGGAAAGGTGAAAGATAAAAAATCGCTAAAAACTGTTCCTGCTTCTACGAAAGAAACTCCATGTTTTTTGAGATTATATGCTGCTTTTTCTATGTTCCAATCAAATTCCATACGCTAAGTCTTTGTTAAGATGAACATCTTAAAGTTATTATAAAAATAGTTTAAAATCAATAAATTTTTCGTAAAAAATTAAACCCAAATTACATAACCTTAATCCAAACCTTTCTCCTCCTCGGCCCATCAAATTCACAAAAGAACACAGACTGCCAGGTTCCAAGTTTTGCATGCCCCGATTCAACAATTACTGAAGTTGAACAGCCAACTAAACTCGACTTAATATGTGCTGCAGAATTTCCTTCGAGATGGGAGTAATTATCGTTAAAAGGAATCACCTTGTTAATTTCATTTAGAAAATCTGATACCACGCTGGGATCGGCATTTTCGTTAATCGTAACAGCTGCTGTTGTATGCGGAACAAAAACATGACAAGTTCCGTCTTTTACACCGCTTTCATTAATCGCTTTTTGAACGAGATGATCAATGTTTACAAATTCCGTTCTGGAATTCGTTGGAACTGGATATTCAAATGTATTAGCCATTTTTGTATTACCTTTCATTTTTTTTTGCAAACGTTTGTAGAGCAAGATGGCATCTTGCCTTACACAAATATTGGTCTTACCGCGCTAAGTTTTCCTCTTTTTCTTTTTTGCTGCTGGAAATAAAATATTGTTTAAAATTAGCCGGTAACCCGGAGAATTTTTGTGCAACGAAAGTTGTGTTTTGGGATCGCCGACAAAATGGCGGTAATCTTCAGGATCGTGTCCGCCATAAAATGTAAACGTTCCCCTGCCCATGTTACCGTGCAGATATTTTACCTGCTCGGTTCCTTCCGATTCAGCCATTAGCACAATAGATTTTTTTATTAAACTTTTCTTAAAGCCGGTCGTCTGCCCCATGAATCCTTTAACTACCGAAACATGACACTGGGTCAGCATTGTCGGTACGGGATCATATTTTGCCGAAAAATCAAACAACGTAAAATAATCGGATTCTTCTCTTCTTAACAATGGATTATTACTGGGCGGGATATCAATATCTGAATACTCGTAAACCATAGGGTCGGTAATTAATTTAAAATTCTGAAAAGCAAAACATTTTGAATAATCCAATTTACTTTGACAATCTGGCTCTATTGGGTCTCCATCAAAAACCATATCACAAATATCCGTTCCTTCTGCTGCTAAAGCAATGTCAATCGTATCAGTTCCGGAACACATTGAAAACAAGAAACCGCCTCGCAGCACATATTCCTTTATCGTTTTTGCTACAGCTAATTTTAAGTGGGAGACTTTTGAAAAGCCTAACTCTTTTGCAATGCCTTCATTAATTTTTACGGTTTCAATATACCATGGAGCGTTACGATAACTGCGGTAAAATTTTCCATACTGACCGGTAAAGTCCTCGTGATGAAGATGAAGCCAATCATATTTATCCAACGCGCCAGCCAACACTTCCTTGTCCCATAACTTTTCGTAAGGAATCTCTGCATGTTCAAGCGCCAACACCACGGCATCGTCCCATTTGGTTTCCCGCGGCGATTGATAAACAGCAACTGCCGGCGCTTTTTCCAGCAGTACGACTTCCATATTATTTTCTTCAATAACCGCATAAATTTGTGCCGCATCAGCGCCGGAAATTATTGAATAGCCGATCCCGCGAATTTTAAGCTGCCGATCAATCGCCGATTGATAATCGATTAAAAATGATCCGCCTCGGTAATTAAGCAGCCATTCAACATTAATTCCCTGCTCCAACGTCCAATAAGTTACACCGTAGGCTTTCAGATGATCGGTCTGTTTTAGATCCATGTAAATCAGGATTTTTTGAGAATAGGCTGGGAAGGAAATTGTCAGCAGAATTAAACTTGTGATTATAATTATAAATTGTTTTTTCATTTTCGTTTTACGATATGTTTTTCAATCCATTTGGTAAATTCGTTACGCTTCAATACACATGAAGCAACTTTGAGAATTACTGCTTCCTGTTCATCAACAGAAGCTTTAATCTCAAATCCATTCATTATTAAAAACACCTCCATTGCCGCATGACCTATGCGTTTATTACCATCAATAAATGGATGATTTTGAATTAGCGAAAAAGCAAGTGCTGATGCTTTCTCAAAAATTGTTGAATATAACTCTTCACCATCAAATGTCATACGTGGCTGCGCTATTGCAGATTCTAATTTCTCAAGACCAAGGATACCTGCATCGCCGTCCGCTTGATCCATTATTCTGCTATACAATTCGAGAACTTCATTAAGAGTTAAATATCTCATTTTGATAATCGCTCATAAAGTTCTTTGTTTTTCAGCAGTACATAATTCATTGCTTGTTGGAATGACTCCTCTGGGCGGTTAAGAAATTCCTCAATACCCATACCAACTAAATCTTCTGGAGTTACTCCGAAATTATGAGCAATTTTTTTTAATTTTGCCACACGATTATCAGGAAGGCTAATGGTTATTGATGCCATTATGATCTCCAAAGTTCAAAATTAATGATTCAAAATTAATTTAAATATTTATTATGAAAAATTCAATAAAAAACTATCAAATATAAATTATTTACCTGACATGGCAATTTTAAAATATTCTAAATCAGTTCAAATCCATTTTCACCCAACTCACAAAACCATCTTCTCAATCTCCCTAATTTTCTTCCGCACTTCCTCGAGATAAATACTGTCGGGATAATTCGTCAGAACCAATTCATAAGCTTTCAGCGCACTGGCAGAATCCTTGATTCCCCGTTCGTAAACATCGCCGATTAATTTTTGCGCCAGATCGCTGTGGACGCTATTCGGGTAATTTGTGATAATTTGTTGATATGCCTCTATCGACTGTTCAAACTTATTTTGCAGATACGACAACTGACCAATTTTCAACCAGGCATCGTCAGCGAGACTCTTCGCTTTATCGTCCTTGGTTATTTCTCTATACTGGCTCAACGCATCTTCATATTTTCTCTGCTGATAAAAAAGTTCTGCCTTTGCGTATGGTTTCAACTGCTGGGGTGAGTTTTTGTTTTCTTCAATTAATAACAAATATTCCAGCGCATCATTAACATAAATTCCCGCCTGCTCATTGGTAATGTTTATGGGGTCTGATTGAATTTGTGCAAACTTTTTGCCTGCCGCTTCAAACTCGCCTGTCCAATAATGTACTTTACCAATTTTTAATAACGCCTTCATTTTTAAATAATGAATAGAAGGTTTTTGTTGCAGACTTTGATCATACCATTGTTTTGCCTGATCTAACAAGCCGCGCATCACATAACAATCCCCAATTCTCAAAATAGCTTCCAAATTTTCTGCGTTTAATGGGCGGAATCCCATAACTTTTTTATACGATTCCTCAGCAGCCAGCGGATCTGAAAATTGTTCCAATTGAATTTCGCCAATTCTGAAATAGCTTTTTTTTGCTAACGGAGTCTGTTTGAAACTTGTTATTGTCTCATTATATTTCTCAATCGCCTTTGAATAGTCTCCCAATTTCTCATAAGCATTGGCAATACCATATTTCGAATTAGGAGCAAACGAAGATTTTGGATAACGGGATAGCACAAGTTGATACGCCTGAATCGCATATTCATACGCGCCATCATTAAACGCATTTTGGGCAAATCGAAACAATTCCCTTCCAACTTTACTTTTTTCCTGTTTCGAGCGAGTTACGATATATTGATCAATAATAGAATATTCTTCCAGGGCTGCTCGATAATTTGAGCTGCGAATATATAACGCCGCTAAAATATTTCTCAATTGAATTTTATCTTTATTTTTCTTTATCTTTCCTAATAATATTTTTTCAATCTCTTGGGTTAATTCTTCATCACTGGCAAAAGAAGTAATATTCTGTTCAACGTATGAATATTGTTTGGGGTTATGATCAAGATAATCAAGATAAAGCAACGTTGCATTTTTATAATCCAACCTGGAACGATACAGATTTGCCATTTCAATTAAAAACAATTTTTTATTATTAAGAGATTTTCGTCCGTTTCGATAAATTTCAATAGCCTCGTCATGTAATCGATTTGCGCTCATCGATGAAGCAACAACATAATACACGGATTGATTGTTCGGGTTTTTATTTATGATTCGACGCCACACCAAAAATGCCTTTTCTTTTTCTCCCATTTTATAATAAACATCACCGAGATCTGCTTCAATTATGGCAGATGAGTTAACCCGCAGCATTTGATTAACAACAATTTCTGCCTGTTTAAATCTATTTAATTTTATTAAATTGTTTTTAACACCGCGATAATAGTTTATATTTTCAGGATAATCTCCCCATAACCGCTGATATATTTGCAACGCACGTGAATATTGAGCAATCTGCCCGTAGCGCCGCGCCAGTTGTAAAAGCTGATTTGTTTGATCTTTTTTCGTCGCCTTCTTTTGTCCTGAAACAGAAGAAATTAAAATCAAACTAAACAAAATCGTAAAAATGGCGTTATTAATTCTCTGCATTTTCTACCGCTTCTTTCATTAGTGCTTCAAAATATTTTTTTATCAGTTCCTTATAATCTTTGGAATAGCCTTCTTTAAGAGCCTTTAATAAATCCCGTTGAATCTCTATGTTTTTTTCTCCCAAATTTTTCGACAATTGAGTGGGACTCATGGCAGGATAATATTTGCCAGATTCCGCCTTCCTTTTTCGGCTGTAATCCTGGCGCCGGGCTGACTTTTGGGCGTCCAATAATCGCTGTAAAATTTTTTGTTGACGGTTAATTGTTCGCTGGCTCACATTTCTTTTCTGCAAATCTTTTACCACATCTTCCATATCTTTTCCAACCTGGTCCAGCCTGCCCAATATTTCCGAGCGTTCTCCAAATTCTCCCTGCAACTGTTGCATCGATTTTCTTAACGCTTCCTGTTGCGCAGCTAATCTCGCCATGGCTGCCTGCTGACCGAGTGATAATGACTGCTGCCCGGAACCCAACTGAAGCGTTTGCTGGTTTATTCCCTGCTGCTTGCCCGCCATTTGTGACAGCTTTTTCATGAATTCTTCAAAGCCAGACGCGGAACTTGCATTCTCCAATTCTTTCATCGCCGCCATAATTTGTTTTATCGCTTCATTTAAACTTACCATCGCTCGTTGTTGATTACGTGTCGTCTGGCTCATGTTTCTTGCTTCGAATTGGGCTAACGCATCACCCATACTTTTTAGCGACTGCCCAACCTGGCGGCTAAGCTGAGAAGAAACAAAAAATGTTTTGTTTGAAAGCGCTGCCATGCGATTGGCGCTTCGGGAAAGTGCAGTTAATAAGTTTTGCTGATCATCTGCCAACGCTGTTAATTGTGGACTGTTGCGATTTAATTTTCTGGATTGATTAAGCGCCTGCTCCTGATTTTTTGAAAGCGATAAAAAATTATGAGACAGCCGACTTAACTCAGCCATTATTTCCTGTTTCTGCTTTTCTATCATATCTTTTTTTGCTTGATTCAGCATGTCCAACATTTGTGATAACGATTGCTGCGCCTTGTTGCCGCTTTTTTTCGCGCCCTGCATTTTTCCCGATTTCATGGTTGACTGTACCTGATCCATGTTCATTAACAACTCCTGCTGTGACATTTCCTGAAGCAACTCATCAATTTTTTCAGCAGGCATGTCTGCAAACTCATCCATTTTGTTTTTCAATTGATTGGTTTCGGTCAACAAATCAGATGTTTTGTTCTTTGTCGCTTCTTGATTCTGGCATTGCTTGTTCTGTTGGGTTTTTGATAACTGCTTTTGCATTTGCTCATTAATATCAGTTTGTTCTGATAATAATTGTTCGGCTCTTTTTACCAACTCATCCAGTTTCTGTTCAATCTGTAATCTTTTTAAAATATTCAGCGTCTTCTCAATATTCTTTAAAAATTCTTCCTGGGTGAAATTTAATTGCTCAATGGCTTGTTTCAGCATTTCTTCATCAATCTTCTCAACTGCCTGTTGTAATTTTTCGATGGCTTCTTTTAGTTCTTCGGTCATAATATCGTTCATCATTTTCTGGAGCTCACTATATTTTTGGAGAGTTTCCAGGCTCAATAAATCATTTTTCTCCATCCTTTCAACCATCTGATCTATCTGCTGCTGAACCTCCTGCAGCGACTTCTCCAACTGTTGCTGATTTTTTATAATATCTTCGACATGCTTTTTCTCCTCCCAGTTCAACTCAGGATTCTGTTTCATCTCCTCTGCTACTTTTTCAATATTCTCTTTTAGATGCTTGCTCTTTTCATACAATCCCTGAAAACTTTCGTAAGTCTCTTCCTGTTCTGTATTCACTTCTGTAAAAATTTCCTCAAGTGTTGGGAAGCGTGCCGAATAGATTAGACTTTTTGAACTCTTGGGACCTGAGACCACATCATTATCAAAAACCTCGGCATAATAACGAATGACATCGCCAGCAAACAGACCAAGCGAAGTTAAATGCCAATTATAATCCAGAAGGCTTTTTTCTTTTTGGTTAGTGTCAATTGTTAGTGGCACAAAATTTAGTGTCGAGTCAGCGAATGGGTCATTTGCTTTTATAATTCTGTAGCCCAATCGCAAATTAGAGAAACCAAAATCGTCTTCTGCTTCAATTGTCAATGGAAGTATTAAATCTTCCGTTAGATCAACATCCTGTCCCGGCGAGCTAATATAAACATTGGGATAAATATCTTCAACAATTGTAATTCGATATTCGATTGGATCTTTGTTTTTAAATTCCTGCTCATCAATTAATTTTATGTGATAATTATTTTCTTCGGTTATTCGAAATCCACCATTGGCTCTATCCGACGAAATATTTAAGGCGCGTTCTTTTTCATTATTAAAAATTAAGCTGGCTTTTGATAACCGTTTGTTTGAAAGAATGTTCAATTCAACGTGCGAACCCTTTAAACAATTAATATCGCCAACATTTTCATCCAAAAGTTTAGCGCTTATATTAGAATATTTCGGCGGAGTAATTTTTATCTGTAAGTGGCGGACAAGCGGTAATTCAATCACAGAAATTAAATGCTTTTTTGTAGAATAATCTTCGGTGGAAAAATAATACTCAGTCGTATCCTGAATGTGTTCGATTATAAACTTAAATTCGTTTTCCTGTTTTGGTAATAACGAGTGGGTTAAATGGTATTCATTAGTTACTTCTTTGAGATGCAGATCAAGTTTTTTGATTTGCTTTCCTGCAACCGTTGCAGTAATTTCAACAGGTTCATTTTTTAAAACCCTGGTATTACCAGGGTAAACAGATATGCTTATTTCTAGAGGGGTTGTAAATTTTGTAAACGGGTGTAACAAACGATAACCAGCATTGTAAAAATTTTGCTGCATCGAAAATAAAACAATTAGATAAAAAATGAAAGTGACACCAAATAATTTTAGCTGTTTATAAATTGGGGATATATTTACGGAATCTTTGAAATTTATCCCCTGAACTGTTTTATCAATTTCAAGCAATGAATAGTCGATTAACTTTTCAGAATACCCGTGGGGATTGTCCTTTCGGTCTGCAAAAATCTGAATCGAATTGGCGAGTCTATCCCCGACCGCTGAAAAATGTTTTCCAATGTGCTTGGAAACATTAGCATTGTTTGGATAATTTTTTCTTAATAAAATTAAAAAAAGTGGTTTACCAATTTTAATAATTCCGATTATCAAAATAAAAATAATTAATAAAACATCAATTAAAATTCGGCTGTCGGTCTCAAATTTAAAAAACAGTTCCAGCAAAATGGATAATAATATTGCCACTCCTGCAACGCCAATAAAATATATCGCACCGCTTAACAAGGCAACTCTTTTCTGTTTCAGGCGAACCGAATTTATCCGTTTAATTAGATTGTTGTGTTTTTGTTGTACTTTTTCCATTTGCTATCAATTTGTGAGTGCATAAACTATAATATTTGTACCCATTTGAAGCGCCTTAATTCTGACTTGCTCCGAATCTTTATGAACATCTGGGTCTGCCCATCCATCGGAAATATTGGTGTTAAAAGAATAAAACACGATCATTCGCCCCTGGTGAAAAATTCCGTAGCCATGAGGCGGACCTCCATCGTGCTCATGGATTTTTGGCAGTCCGTTATTGAAATAAAAATGGGAGTGATAAATTGGATGGGAGAACGGCAACTCCACAAACTCTTTGTCTGGAAACGCTTTTTTCATCGCAGCTCGAAAAAACTTGTCCATGCCATAATCATCATCAACATACAGGAAACCGCCGTTGGTTAAATATTTTCTCAATCGGGCTGCTTCTTCATCGGAGAAGGTAATTTTTCCGTGCCCTGTTAAAAATAAAACAGGATATGAAAACAGTTCCTGATCCATTATTTCAACCCTTTTTTCATCAGCAGCAGTAAGGATATTCGTTTGACTTTTTATAAAATTCAATAAATTGGGAATGGCTGACGGATCATTATACCAGTCTCCGCCGCCGTGATATTTAAGGCGTGCGATAGTGAACGCACTCTTTTTTTCTCTGGCTTGACCATTCAAGAAATTGGGGGATAAAAACAAAACAATCAACATTAAATTCAACAACACTGATCTTTTTTTGATATTACACACGCTCTTTTCCTTAATTTTATTCATACGGATCAAGGAATCACACGGATATTGTGTATCTAAATGTCAAAATCCAAATAACAAATCTCAAATAAACAACAATAACCAAAAAACAAAATTCCAAACATTTTTATTTAGTACATTGGATTTTGTTTGTTATTTGATAATTGTTATTTGTAATTTAAAAATATCCGTGTGTTTAACTCTTAAATAAATCAGCCCTCTGGAAAAAACCAAAGGGCTTTGTTAATATTTTGTTTTAATCAGCTTTTTAGAATTACAACTCCGTTTCTCACTAATAAAATTTTACATACCCGATTCATCCATTTTTACATCAACATAAACATCTTTTTTTATTTCTTGCAGCCATATTTCGAACTCTTGCTGACGCTTCATATTTAATGCCCAACTTTCAATTTTATCCCAGTCACTGTCAATATCAATTTCTCTTGCTTCTTCTCGTGAATTTAATTTTAAAATATGCCAGCCAAATTTTGTTTTAAACGGTTGCGAAACTTCCCCCACTTCTATACCTTCACAGGCATTTTTAAATTCCTTTTCCTGCAGACCATCCAATTCAAAAAGTCCTAAATGTCCGCCTTGATCTTTTGTGGTTTCATCGTTAGTATATTTTTTTGCTATTTCTTCAAAATTAGCATCTGGTTCGTCAATAATTTTTCTTATTTCTGTTATCTTCTTCTCGGTTTCTTTTTCATCGTCTTTATTCGGCTGTAATAGAATAAGTAAATGTCGGACATTAATTTTATCGCCTTTTCTATCAAGACATTCAATGATGTGAAATCCGAACCTTGTTTTCACAATATCGGAAAATTTACCAGGCTCTAATAAAAAAGCAACCTCTTCAAATTCGGGTACGAAATCTCCTCTCTGGATAAAACCCAACTCCCCACCATTGGATTTACTGCCAGGATCTTCGGAATATTGACTACAGAGCTCCGTAAAGTTTTCTCCTGCTCGTTGACGATGAAGAAGTTCATCTATTCTTGCTCTCGCCTGCTTTACGGATTCTTCTCCTGGTTTCACTTCCAGTAAGATATGACTGATATCAACGGTTTCTTTTAACTCCGGAACACTGTCTTTCATTGTATTATAAAACTCTTCCACCTCGCGTCGCGTAATTTTAATTTGTTGATGTTTTGTATTCCTCAGCATTTCAACTTTGAGATTTTTCCGGACATCTTCACGAAAATTTCTCTTAATTCTTGTTATTGACATTCCCATTTGCTTTTCTAATTCCTGTTCAGAACCAATCCGTT
>Ga0255380_10093_pt2 | contig 14445 bp, 20 predicted proteins | sample ANMaggSeSYBR01G8_FD_182107 | JGI IMG/M metagenome (GOLD analysis project Ga0255380, IMG submission 182107) | Sediment cell enrichment communities from methane seep in Santa Monica Basin, California, United Staets - ANME aggregate JGI... | ecosystem: Environmental > Aquatic > Marine > Cold seeps >... | reverse complement strand
AGGATCGATAAGAAAACGACCGCGAATATCAACTCCGCCAGCTTCATCGTAAACACCGTAAACTTTGCCCACATTACCAGCGCCATCAGAAAGCATGGGATAGGGAACGCCGCCATCTACCATTTTGGATAATTCTTCTTCCTGCCATATTTTATGGACGAACCTGCTATCAACACTCATTGCTAATACTTCAACACCTAACTTTTGCAGCTTACCGTAATTAGCGGCAACTGTCGCTAACTCCGTTGGTCAGACAAATGTGAAATCGCCAGGATAAAAACACAGGACGACCCATTTGCCAAAATAATCTGAAAGTTTAATATTCTTAAATTCGCCTTTGTGAAAAGCTGATGATTCAAAATCAGGGGCTTTTTGCCCAACTTTTACTTCAACCATGGCTCTCTTCTCTTTTAGTTCAATATTTTGCTCTTTTGCTTTTGATTTAGTTCCTACTGGGCCTCCAGTAGGTCTGGCACAGCCAAGTGGTTTTTCACTCATAATTATACTTCCTTGTTAAATCTAAAATCTGCAATCCGCAAAAAGCAAACCTACCAGTTTTCCCCCAACAACTCAAAATGCGCCTTTGGATGAGCGCAAGCAGGACAGACATCAAGCGCTTCAGTTCCTTCGTGTAAGTAGCCGCAATTACGGCAGCGCCATACAACTTTTTTATCCTTTTTAAATACTGTGCCATCTTCAATGTTTTTCATCAAATCGAGATAGCGTTTCTCATGTTGCTTTTCTGCCACGGCGATAGCTTCAAATATTTCAGCAATGTTTTTAAAGCCTTCCTCAAGTGCTACTTTGGCAAACGATGGATACATCTCTGTCCATTCATAATTTTCACCGCCCGCAGAGGCTTTTAAATTTTCCGCAGTGGAGCCAATCACGCCAGCAGGAAAAGCAGCCTGAACTTCAACTTCGCCGCCTTCGAGAAGTTTGAACAATCGTTTAGCGTGTTCTTTTTCCTGGTTTGCAGTTTCCTCAAAAATAGCTGCAATCTGCACAAAGCCATCTTTCTTTGCCTGGCTGGCAAAGTAGGAATAACGATTCCTTGCCTGTGATTCTCCTGCAAATGCTGTCAGGATATTTTTTTCTGTTTTTGTTCCTTTTAAGTTGTTCATTTTGTTACCTCCTAAATTTAATGATTTAAAAACTTATTTATTTTTCCTTTAAAATCTTTTCGTATATGCATGACAATACGGTTTTTTCCTATTATTCAGGTAGTATTTCTGATGATAATCTTCAGCTTCCCAAAATTTATCAGCCTTGCTAATTTCAGTGGCTATTTGATAACCCTTATTTTCTAAAATCCGGATTAACTTTTCCGCAACCTGTTTCTGTTCATCATCGATATAAAAAATTGCCGAACGATATTGTTCTCCAATATCAGGACCCTGACGATTGATTTGCGTGGGATCGTGTATTTCAAAAAATAATCTGACTAATTTTTCAAACGTAGTTTTGGAAGGGTCGAAAACAATTTCCATCGTTTCGGTATGACCAGTTGTGCCGCTGCAAACTTCCTGGTAAGTTGGATTTTCCTGATGCCCGCCCATGTAACCTACATTCGTTGATAAAACACCTTCCTTTTTTTGGAAATAATACTCTACTCCCCAAAAACATCCACCTGCAAAATAAGCTTTTTCTGTTTTTACTTCCTTCTCACCAACTATAAAATTTAAGGAAATTGAATTAACACAATGCCTTACATTTTTATCAGTAAATTTCTCACCAATAAAAACATGCCCCAGATGAGCACCACAATTGTTGCAGATAATTTCAGTACGCCTGCCATCGGCATCGGGCACACGTTTCACCGCGCCCTCAATTTCATCATCGAAACTGGGCCAACCGCATTGCGAATCAAACTTATTTTCAGACCGATAAAGTGGTGCATTGCACCTTTTACAAACATAAGTTCCTTTTTCCTTATGCTGGCAATACTTCCCTGAAAACGGTTGTTCCGTTCCTTTATTAATTATAACACTTTCTTCTTCTGCAGTTAATTTGTTATATTCCATATTATTTTCCTGGGATAAAACAGCACTGTTGTTTAGCAAAAAAATTAAAACAATTAAAACAAATTTCAAAACAGCCTCTCTATATTGATGCTCGAAGCTCAATATTTGATTCAGGATAGTTTTTTTCATCCAGTATCAATCCAATATTCCAACTAATATAAAACTACAAAACATCCAAAACTTCATCACCATGTATCGCAGTTTTCACTTTTTTAAAAACGTGCTTAATAATGCCGTCTTTGCCAATGACAAAAGTCGAGCGCAAAATACCAAAATATTTTCTGCCGTACATATTCTTTTCACCCCAGGCGCCATAAGCCTCGGCGACTTTATGTTCAGGATCGCTCAATAAAATAAAATTCAGCTCATGTTTGTTTTTAAAATTTTGATGTGATTTCACACTATCAGGACTAATCCCAATCACAACTGCGTTTTTGGTCTCAATTTTTTCAAGATTATCCCTGAAAGAACAGGCTTCTTTTGTACAACCACTGGTGTTGTCTTTTGGGTAGAAATATAATACAACATCTGATTTCCCTAAAAAATCTGATAGCGAAACTTGTTCGTCTTTACCTGACATCAAAGTAAAGCTGGGCGCTTTATCTCCTGGTTTAAGCATCATCTTTCCTCGTTTGAATTATCAACAAATAATTTTTTAAAATCTACTTTTTTATTTATTCCACCCCAGCAAGCTTCTTAACATACTGCGCCCTGAAGAACATCTCATCCTGCGGATTATTTTGTTGATTTAATTTTCCTCGGAACTCAGCTATTGAATTAAAGTTATTCTCTTTCATCCACGCTTGTAAACCGTCTGACATTTCCTTAATTTTATCCAGTCCTTCTTTGTACAATACCGAAGCAATCTGTATCACCGAAGCGCCAACCAATAATTGTTTGATGACATCTTCTGATGTTCTGATATTTCCACTGGCTGCTAAATCAAGATTAAGTTTTCCTGACAACAACGCGACCCAGCGTAATGAATTATAAAACCCCACAGGATCATTAAAAGAAGCTTTTGTTGATGTGGTGATATTTTTAATATCGATTTCTGGATTAATAAATCTATTGAACAGCACCAAACCATCAGCCCCCTGTTTATCTAACTTTTCAGCAAAATTGGCAAATGAAGTAAAGTAAGGAGATAATTTTAAAGCAACAGGAATATTAATATCTTCTTTAACTTTTTGCAGAATTTCAAAATAAGTATTTTCCAGGTTAGAGCCGCTAACTTCCGAATCAAACGGCAGAACATAAACATTCAGTTCCAGAGCATCAGCGCCCGCTGCTTCAATCTGTTTGGCGTATGTTGTCCACCATTTTGAAGATTGACAATTTATGCTGGCAATAACGGGAATGGAAACTGACTTTTTAGCCTGTTTGATAGTTTCTAAATATTCTCGGGTTCCGTATTGCATATCAAGTTCAGCGCGAATGTATTCCAGCGCTTCAGGATGCATGGCAACGCTATCGCCAATCCCAGAATCCGCATCCCGAATTTGTTCTTCAAATACCGACTTCATCACCACCGCGCCAGCGCCTGCTTGTTCGCACTTTTTAATTTGATCAACAGTTTTGGTCAGTCCGCAACTGGCAACCACAATGGGATTATTCAAAGATAAGCCTAAATATTTTGTTGATAGATCCATGGTTTATTTCTCCTGTAATTATTGTATTAACAATTAAATATTTGATTTTGTATCAAATTAATTACTGCTTGCAATTTTCATTAATATTTATTAAGTTAAAATGTAATTAAAATAGTAAATTAAAAAATAAGAGTTTATCATGACTACAAAAGTTTATGTTAGAAAAAATGGCGATGCACTAATTCCTGCCAGGGTTTTGATATCAATGGGTATTCAACCAGGCGAAGAATTGGATATTGATATTCGAAAACCATTTGAATTTGAATCTGAAAAATTTCCTCCTGATATTCCTCCTGATAAAACGGTGCTAGATTTTCTGGACGAATTTGAACAGAAGTACCATATTGCTTCTGATGATTTCTACCAAAAATGGCAGCAGGGAAAAACCGACGATGATCCTGATCTTAATGAATGGGCTGGGTTTTATAAATTAAAACTTGCTCTTGAAGAAGAAGGAGAAGATCCTTCAAAAGCGACTTTTGAACCTTTTGTCCCAGAAGGAATCGAATCTAATGTTTAAAGATCAAAATTCTTACGCCATTTTTCTTTATACACTTAAAAATAGATATCCTGAAATAAAAAATACAAGAATTAAATTTTTCAAAACGTCTTCTAATAAAGCCACAGCTTATGGAAAAATACATTTCGAAAATGAAATCGTACTTAATTTCCGAGAATTTTTAGATTTTTCAAAAAAACAAATCCTGGATTATAGTTATGAAGTAATTCAGTCAAATGAAAAACTTAATTTTTACGATCCGCAACCCCATCCTGATGATCCAAATTTAGCATCAACCTTTCCCCATCATAAACACATTCCACCTAACATCAAACGCAACCGACAACCTGCTCCTGGTCTTTCATTTAACAAACCCAATCTGCCATTTTTGATTCAAGAAATAATTGATACACAACTTCTTAAATCAAATTAAAACTACTAATTCAGTCAACTATATCTAATCGGAATCTCCCACCTTTATTTTCCCTTTAAACGTTTTGAAAATATAAACATTATAGAGAATTACCAATGGCATTCCAATCAACGCAATAATCAGCATTACGGTTAACGTTAATTGTGTTGAAGAAGCATTGTAAATTGTCAAACTCAAAGCCGAATCATTGCTTGCCTTAACCATGTTCGGAAAATGGATGGCGCCGACTATTCCCCACAAACCAATAAATGTAAGAGAAGACATGTAAAACACCAAAGTATCCTTTCCTTTTTTCAATGCCTGTTTGATCATTGCCCAACCGCCGATTACCACGATTGTGGCTAACCAGGCTAAAATGCTTGCTGCAGAATTAGGCATATAGATAAACGCTAAAATGGCTGAAAGGGCAAAAAGTGCAATAAACGAAATCCAAAGTTTGTTGGTAATATCTCGCGCTCGTTTCTGGATATTATCGGTAGTTTTTACAACAGCATAAGTGCTCCCCTGTAAAAGGATAGCGTTCAATCCTAACAAGCCGACAACCAAAGGAAATGGTCTCAACAGGGTAAAGAAATTGCCAGTAAATTCCATGCTGCTATCCAGCGGAACTCCGACAATAACATTTCCCAGCGCAACACCAAAAAGAAGTGATGGCAAAAAACTGCCGATAATAAAAGACCATTCCCAGAAGCTTCTGCCCTCATCATGATGAGCGTAAAACTCAATGGAGATGGCTCTAAAAATTAATGAAAATAACACCAACATTAACGCCAGGTAGAAACCGCTAAAAACCGTGGCATAAGCGTGGGGGAACGATGCAAACAGTGCGCCCGCGCCTGTAATCAGCCAGACTTCATTGCCATCCCAGAATGGCCCTATTGAATTTAGCAATGCTCGTTTCTCCTTTTCGTTCTTACCGAGAAATCGAAACAGAACGCCAATTCCCAGGTCAAAACCATCAAGAATGGCATATCCCATAAGGAGAACTCCGACCAGGACAAACCAGATAGTTCTTAATAAATCAATAAATTCCATTTTAGTCCTCCCTATTAATAACTGTATTGTTTAATTTGTTCGGGACCTTTACGAATTATTTTTAAAATTAACTTCATAAAAATTACAAAAATTAGAGTATAGATTATGACAAACATTATCAGCGTAAACAGCACCTGCCATGCTGGCACCACAACAGAAGCAGCATCCGCTGTTTTGAGCACCCCGTAAACTGCCCAGGGCTGTCTGCCGATTTCCGCTGCCATCCAGCCTGTTTGAATGGCAATGTGCGGCAGTGGAATGGAAAAGAGCATTAATCTCAAGAACCATTTATAGTCCCATAATTTGTGTTTGAAAAGCAGATAAGCGCTTAAAAACGCCATCGCCACGAAAAGCGTTCCCAGAATAATCATAATGTGATACACGGTAAAAACGATAAAAACAGGCGGACGTTCATCTTTGGGAAAATCTTTTAGCCCCTGGATTTTAGCATTTGAATCATAATAAACCATGATGCTTAACATACTGGGGATTCCGATTGCAAAATGCGTTGTCTCTTTTTCCGCATCAGGAATACCAAACATGCTTAAAGGTGCATTTGTTTGCGTTTCCCACATTCCTTCGAAAGCAGCCAATTTTGCTGGTTGAGTTTTTGCGACCTGCACAGCATGTAGATGTCCTGTAAATAATTGAAGGATTCCTGCAAAAATAAATACAACTATAGAGACTTTTAATAATATTCTGGCTTGTTCAACAAATTTTTCTTTTAATAAATACCAGGATGCAATTCCAGTCGTCAGTAACGAACCAGCAACCCAACTGGCTACAATTGTGTGAAAATATCTCTCAAAAGTTGAATGATTAACTGCCGCCTCAAAGAAATTGGTAAGAACCGCCCTGCCTCCAACAATCTCATATCCTGCGGGCGTTTGCATAAAAGAGTTGGCAATGAGAATCCACAATCCTGAAAGATGAGCGCCGAATAAAACTAAAAACGCGGAAAGGCGGTACATTTTTTTGGAAACTTTATTCCTGCCAAAAACAAGAACGCCCAAAAAAAATGGATTCCATGAAGAAGGCAAAAACACCCTCGGCTGCCAGCGGAGCGCCAAAAATATCTCCCACCATTCTCGAATAATTAGACCAGTTCGTACCAAAGGCAAATTCAAGAGAAATTCCAGTTGCTGCGCCAACAACAAAAATAAGCGCAAAAATTCTAATAAGGAAATCTGAAACTGTTTTATAAATTTCTTCATTACGTTTTACATACAGGCTTTCTAAAATAAAAATTACCAGGATTAATCCCAGTGTCAGTGATGGAAATAGAAAGTGAAACCCTGCCGCAAATCCGAATTGGATTCGGGATAGAAGAACAACGTCCATGTTTTTCCTCCGAAAATTTGGTGGTTAAAATTAAGGTAACTGCAATGTTTTTGGTAAAAAAATTAAAGACTTATCTAACCTGGATTATTCAAATAAATTTTGCCACAAAGACACCAAGTCACAAAGAAATAATAATATAGAAGAAATAATATTTTTAACTCAGTTTTTCATTGTTAATTCCTTAGGAAAAACCCTAATCATTATTTTTTTTGAACTTGGTGTCTTTGAGCCTTTGTGGCGATGAATTATTCAGGTTAGAAACGTTAGATCGTTTTCAACCAAATATAAAATAATAAATCAAACAAACTTAACTTTCTTCTTCAAAGTCTTCTTTGCCGACTCCACAAAGAGGACATACCCAATCATCGGGAATATCTTCAAATTGAGTTCCTGGGGCTATGCCTGAATCAGGGTCCCCTTCGGCTGGATCGTAAACATAACCACATACAGTGCAAACATACTTTTTCATAACATTATCTCCTGATTAAAATTAATTTGTTATTAGTTTTTTTCCTTTGCTAAACAATCCTTACAAACACCTTTAAAATAGCCGTGAATCTCTTCGATTTTATGTTCGCCAGTCTTTGCTTTTTCTAAATATGGACATTGTATATTCATATCGATAATGCTCCCGCATTCTTTACATAAAAAATGATGGTGCGGCTCAGTGAAAATATCGTATCTTAATTCGGAGCCAGTAATTGTCAGCACATTTACAAGCCCATTTTTACTGAACGCGTCCAGTGTATTGTAAACAGTAGTCCTGGACAATGTTGGCACTTTTTTATACAGCGATGCATAAATCATGTCAACTGTGGGATGGTTTTTATTTTTTTTAAGATATTCCAGAATTTTAATTCTCTGGTAAGTTGGCTTTATTCCCCTGTCGATGAGAGCATTTTTAAGCTTTTCCATAGTGAACCCTTTTAGTTTTATTATTTTTTAAAGTATTTTTTTAATATACACTTTATATTCTCCGACATTATACTCTATTCCTAAAAATTCCTGACCAGTTGTTCTACACCAGGAAGGCATATCTTCGATTATACCATTATCATCGGAGATTATCTCTATTGTTTGTCCGATGGAAACTTCTCTTATTTTCTCGGCAGTTTTAATAATGGGCATCGGGCAATAAAGCCCCAGGCAATCAATAGTTACATCAGCTTTCATTTATTACTGTCCTTTATAAATAAATCGAACCACTAATTCACCAAAAAGACGGCGGATCTACCTTAGGCAGATTTTTACAAATAATTGATTCACCTCAGGTGAACTTTCAGTTTCACGAATTACGCTAATATTTTTTTTTCTTCGCGATCTTTGTGTCCTGGCGAAAAAAAATTAATATAAACTACTTAACTCTGTATTAGCCGAGATGTCTATTCTTCGTGCATCTCTTCTTCAGACTTCAGCTTTATTGGAGAAGATATCCCCTTTTTCTTGTAATAGTCATCCAATGCACTTTGAAGCGCCTGTTCCGCCAGCACCGAGCAGTGCCGTTTTACTTTTGGCAAACCACCCAATTCTTTGGTAACAGCTTCATTGGTAATTTGTAACGCCTCATCGATAGTTTTTCCTTTAATCAACTCAGTTGCCATGCTGCTGGAAGCTATCGCAGCGCCGCAGCCAAATGTCTTAAATTTAGCGTCAACAATCACATCATCTTCTATTTTAATCGACATCTGCATAATATCGCCGCAAGCAGGATTGCCCACTTTTCCCACACCGTCAGCGTTTTCAATATCGCCAACATTTCTTGGATTCATAAAATGATCCATTACTTTTTCGCTGTATGTATCTGCCATGATTTTCACATCCTTTTATTTAAATGATAGAAATTACCCACTGATCTTTAATCCCCAAGGAATCTCTTTATACCCTTATTACCTGATTACCCAATTACTATTAACCGTCTTTCCGATACAACGGTGACATTTCCCGCAACCGAGTCACTATCGCAGGTAGTTTTTCAGTCAACAAATTAACATCATCTTTTGTGTTGTCAATTCCCAGCGTAAACAAAATTGTTCCATTGGCGATTGCGTGTGATATCCCCATCGCCAGCAGCACATGCGAAGCTTTCAATGCTTTTGAAGTACAAGCCGAACCGCTTGAGGCAATAATATTATCCGTTCCTAAAAACAGCAGGATTGATTCACCTTCAATATATTCAAAGCCAAAATTAACATTATTCGGCAAGCGCAACTCACGATGACCGTTTAAGTAAACGTGATCAATTTTATCTTCGATTGATTTAATCATTAAATCGCGCAAAGATTGTTCATGGAAAATTCTCAAATCCATATTTTTTAAAGCCAACTCAGCAGCTTTTCCCATACCAACAATTCCCATTACATTTTCAGTACCAGCGCGCCTACCATTTTCCTGAATTCCGCCATCAATCAAAGGGTTAATCCGAGCGCCTTTTTTAATGTACAATCCAGCAACGCCTTTTGGTCCGTACATCGGCGCTGCAGAGAAACTCAAAAAATCAATGTTCAATTTTTGAACATCCACCGGAATCGTTCCAACGGTTTGCACTGCATCGGAATGAAAAAGAACGCCTTTTTCTTTTACAATCTTACTGATCTCTTCAATCGGTTCGATAGTGCCAATTTCGTGATTGGCGTGCATAATTGAAACGAGGATTGTTTTGTCAGTAATCGCCTTTTTTACATCATCAGGATCCACGCGTCCATATTTATCAACAGGGATTTCTGTAATTTCATAGCCTATTTTTTTCAAAGATTTTGCTGACTGCAATACAGAAAAATGCTCGATAGCAGAGATAACAATGTGATTCCCTTTTTTCTGATTTGCAAAAGCAACTCCCTTCAAAGCAAAATTATTTGACTCACTTCCCGATGCCGTGAATACAATTTCCTCGGGAGAAGCATTAATAAGATTTGCTACCTGCTGCCTGGCATTGTCGATTGCTTGTTTAACCTTTTGCCCCGCACTATTCATGCTTGAAGGATTGCCGAAAAGCTCTGCCATGTAAGGCTGCATGGCTTCAACAACTTCAGGTAAGGGTTTTGTAGCAGCGGCATGATCAAAATTTATTAGTTTACTCATAATATTTTACCGTGATTCTATAGTTTATAAAAATTTTCTGCTCATATTGAATTTTATTATTTTGATGCTGGGTTCTCGATACTGGATTATTAAAAATCCAGCATCAAGTATCCAGTATCAAACACCTAAACAGCCACAACGTCAGTAACTTCAGGAACCATTTCCTGTAAGTTCACTTTTATGCCCTGTTGCAAAGTAATTTGTGCCATGGGGCAGCCATAGCAGGCGCCTTGCATTTGCACCTTAACGACACCATTCTCGTCCACAGAAACCAACTTAACATCACCGCCGTCAGCCTGCAATGACGGTCTGATTTTTTCTAATGCTTGTTCTACTTTTTCTTTCATGATTTCTCCATGTTTTTTATCTTCCATTTTTTCCTTTTACAAATATTGACAATTACAAATTAACAACACTTACATATTTAGTTCAATTGTTGGTTTGTAATGATTGCAAACTGGAATTAATATAAAATAAAATTATTACAAAGTCAAGGGTTTTTTTATTTTTCTAATTTATTTTTTAACTTAACCTGGATTATTCATGAATACTTGCCACAAAGACACCAAGACACGAAAAAACAATAAGATAGAAGCTAATTGAATTTTAAACTCAGTTTTATGTTTCTAATTTATGAATAATATTCTTATTCATTGTTTTTTAAACTTTGTGCCTTTGGTGTCTGGTGGCGAAAGAATATTTCAGTTTAAAACTTTATTTTTAATTTTAGATCATTTTAGACACTTCAAACTTTCACATTCATTGGGTACACGCCTTTAGACTTAAAAATATTTGCACAGTCTGTATCCCTTTAAAAATAATAATGTAACTGTACAGGCAAAAAAAACAAGGATTTCACTGGTAATACTATAAATTTTTGGAACTGTCATCCATGCAGGAAGTAAAATATTAGTAATAGTTCACCATCCTGTTCACTTTGTTATGTTCAAGAAAGAAAAGATTTAAGAACAAGTTGAAAATCCTGATTTATCAGGGGATTAACGATTTTTGATTTACGAAGGGATGCTATTTGAATAATTGAATAAATGATGACCACCGCTGCCGCAGAGAAGTTCATTGTTTAGCTACGATAAATAACCATTTATGAAAATTCCGAAACAGAAAGGAACAAACTCATGAAAATTACCCATTACAAAAAAATCGAATTAGAGCCGATAATTGATCCTGCTGTTAAGGGAGTAACCAAACGGGTTCTTATTTCCCCAAAAGATGGTGCGCCAAACTTCACCATGAGATTATTTCATGTCGAACCAGGCGGCTATACATTTTTTCACACTCACGACATTGAACACGAAGTATTTATAACGGAAGGAAAAGGTGAGGTAATTACGCCAGAGGGACCCAAACATTTAGAAACAGGATATGTAATTTATATTGCACCCTGGGAAGAACACCAGATCAAAAATACCGGCGATTCCCAATTGAGTTTTTTATGCTTGATTCCCAATCAGGATTGATTTTGAATTTGAACACCGACAATGCTGAATATTACTGAAAAATATTTTGCAATTATCTATCGAAGCTCCGCATAAAACTGACGAGTTCTTAACATTTTTTTTCCAACTGACAGAAGAACCTAACGGATAAAATCTGTTGGGTTGTTTCTATCAGTTGGATAAAACCCTACTTAAACAACCCAGCAAAAAAGTCAAAAAAAGTTTCCAGGAGAGAACGGTCTTTACCAGATGGAATCCGCACGTTCTCATCTTCATCAAGATAAATAATGCCATCTCCATCTTCATCAACCAATTCATCATCAGATGGCATATCAGCGCCAGGGACGGAAGCTGAGGTTAATCCACTTCTAAACCTGTCCCAATCAAATAACGGACCTGGGTCAGGTTTTCGGGGAGTAATTTCTTCATGTCCGCGAATAAGTTCAATAGGAATATTGAACTCCTGCATTTTCTGTTTTACCAACCAGATCAATGCTTCATATTGGAAATTGGTATAGCGGAAAAGTTGACCGTCTCCCTGCAACTCAATGCCGATGCTGCGGTTATTTAAATTTTCCCGCTGCACACCGTTAATCACCCAACTGCTTCTTCCCGCGTGCCAGGCAGTATGTTCATCCCTTACCATCTGAATGATACGACGTTCTTCCCGAGCGATAATATATTGTGCCGACACCTGGTTTGTAGAACGCCAGACATCTGGTTTGAACCAAGAAATTGTTCCCTGCAAGCTGTTTATTTTGCCATTGTTGCTGCCAGTGTGATGGACAATAATCATCTCATTAGCGATCTTGTCAGTATGAAAAAATTGACTTTCAATCCATTCAATTTGCATTTTTTACCTCCGATATATTTAATTAATTATGTCTATTGTCATTAATTTGAGTGTCAATTTTAAATTCCAATATTCAAATATCAAATAACAAATAATATCCAAAAATCAAAAAATCAATTTCCAAACAATTAATCATATTTTTTTAGAATTTGAGATTTAGAATTTATTTGTAATTTGTTTATTATTATTTGTGATTTAACCAAAGCATAATTGTAATATAAAGAATGTTATTCAGAAACAAATTGTTCACCATTTAATCAGTTAAACAATTTTGTAATCTCATCTTGAAAAAATTCCGGCAAATCGATTTCATCTTCGTTTATAACAAGTTTTACCCCGTACTCAGACGGCATCATTTTACCGATATTTTTTACAACAATGTTGTTCTGTCTCAAAAGATCAATTATTTTTGTACTTGCTTTTCGATCCGCAATAATTAGCAATGCACCCGAAGCAATGACGCCCCAAAATATTTATATCATACTGATCGCAAAAAAGTTTGGCTTCGGGTAATATGGGAATATCATGCTCGTTTATTTTAATTCCACAGCCGGTCGCAATCGATAATTCATGCAGCCCCATTGCCAGTCCGCCTTCTGTTGGGTCGTGCAAAGCATGAACTCCGCCTGTTTTTACAGCAAGCTGTGCGTCTTTTAAAACACTAATTCCTGGTTCATAGATAAAATTCTTACACTTCTCAACTAACTCTTGAGAATAAATCTCTACCAGCATCTCCCCTTTCTCGCGGGCAATTATTGAAGTCGCTTCGATGGCTATTCCCTTGGTTAATAAGATATCATCTCCGGGATTGGCATTTTTACTGACTATTAGAGAGTCTTTGTCAACAACACCCAACATTTGCCCGATAACTATTGGGCGATCGATGCCATAAGTAACTTCTGTATGACCGCCGCAGAATGAAATATCCAATTCTTTGCAGGCAGAACTCACCTGGGAAAAAATATCCCTGACCATTTCCTCAGTCGTAGCTTTTTCAGGTAACAACAACGTAGCGAGAAACCAGCGCGGCAACCCGCCCATGCAGGCAATATCGTTAGCATTAATATTAATGGCATAATACCCGATGTCTTCAGCAGCAAAGGTAATGGGATCAGTTTTAGCAATTAGATAAAAATCACCCTGGTCAATTACAGTTGCGTCCACGCCGATTTGAGGTCCGACTACTATTGATTCATCACTAATTGTAAATTTATTTATCAATTCTCCAAGAAAACCTGGCTTTAATTTTCCCAGCGGCAAAAACTTTGCAGGCTCATTCATTCCAGAATCTCCACTTCAAAAACAACTGTTCCTTCTCCGTATAATCCACTGGCGACAGTATAAATCATTGCCAGTACGATCATAATTGACGCTGCCCAGAAAGATGGAATTCCTAACAATTCACCGATAAAAATACCTGAACCAACTGCGAAATAAGTAATCATGGCAATGGTCATAACAATACTTGAGACGGCGGCAAGTATTCTTGCAGAATCCCCTTCTCTTCCTTTACCGAAACGGAAAGTCATCCATTCAGCCAGCGTCATTACCCTGGCGCGACGATTCCATTTTCCCATAAAGATCATCAAAAATGCCAGAATCAGGGCAACTCCGCCGCGAATTTCTATAAAAAATCCAGTGGCGCCCAGCGCAAAAATCCAGGCTGTGTTAATCATGGTTCCAGTGACATCAAGGTTGGAAGCCATGCCCGATGCTCCCAATACCCACCAGGGTAGTTTTCTGTTTCCCAAAAAATATGAATCGATTCCTTTAGAAGCGCGTCTCTGAAGGAGTAATCCAATAGTGACCATTGCTGATAAATATGTAACTAAAATCACATAATCCCAAAATTGCATTTTCTCTCCTTAATACAAATTAGGGTTGAATTAAAACGCCCTAATTAAAATTCAATAAAAGAAAAATTAATCGGATTAATAGCGTAAAATCATGCACTGATAACGGGATGATTAATCGATCGATCTTTAGATGATTTTGCAATATCAACCCTGATAATCTGGTCGTCTATTGAACCCTGATCCCAGTCTTCTATTGCTTTACGAGCTGCTGTATCAT